>Ga0272441_10007543_pt1 | contig 17648 bp, 17 predicted proteins | sample SSMProp6N_FD_193582 | JGI IMG/M metagenome (GOLD analysis project Ga0272441, IMG submission 193582) | Marine sediment archaeal communities from Little Sippewissett salt marsh, Falmouth, MA, United States - SSM-Prop-6N | ecosystem: Environmental > Aquatic > Marine > Wetlands > Sediment ... | reverse complement strand
AAAATGCAAAAGTGTTGGATTTGACCATATTGACCATCATAAGATGGAGGGCGCAATTCCTCCCAGACCTGAAAGGGCGGGGTCTCCTTGCGCATTTAAGATGAAAACTCACGCCTCAAATATATCACAAGAACTTGGGCTGAGAAACACCCAAGTTCGCGCCACTATCGAACTTCTGGACCGAAAACACACGGTCCCATTCATAGCGCGCTACAGAAAAGAAATTACAGAAAACTTGGATGAAGTTGCCATAACCTCCATCAAGGACTGTTTGGCTCGCCTAAGAGATCTAGACGAAAGGCGCGAGTCGGTGCTAAGATCGTTGGAAACGAGGGGGCTTTTGACTGAAGACCTCCGAAAAAAGACAGAAGATGCCTCGACCCTTGCAGTTCTTGAAGACATATATCTACCATACAAACCCAAGCGCCGCACCAGAGCGATCATTGCCAGAGAACGCGGCCTTGAACCCCTCGCCAAAAAGATCTTTGATCAAGCCGACCTGGACCCAATAGAAGAAGCTGCTTCTTTCGTTTGCTCGGAAAAAGGGATCGATTCGATCGAGGACGCCCTGGCAGGATCGCGCGACATCATTGCTGAATGGGTTAACGAAGACTCTGATGCGCGATCCCTGATGCGCGACCTATTCCAATTCCAAGGTACCCTAAGATCCAAAGCGATCAAGGGCAAAGAAGTAGAAGGGACAAAGTACGAAGATTATGCGGACTGGTCTGAACCCCTATCAAAAGCTCCGTCACATCGCATCATGGCCATGATGCGCGGCGAGAAAGAGGGCTTCTTGAGGCTGCACATCGAGCCGCCAGAGGAAAGGGGTTTGAAAGTTCTTGAATCGATCTTCATAAAGGGAGATGGCCCCGCATCAGATCAAGTGAAGTTAGCTTGCAATGACGGCTACAAGAGGCTTTTAGCGCCGTCGATGGGGCGAGAGAGTTTGTCTTGGGCCCAATCGAGGGCAGAAGAGACGGCCATACTCGTCTTTGCCGAGAACCTGCGCCAACTTTTGCTGGAGCCGCCGCTGGGGCAGAAAAAGGTTCTGGCCATAGACCCCGGATTCAGAAGCGGATGCAAGATGGTCACTTTGGATAGAAACGGCGATCTACTCTGTGCCGAGACGATATATCCACATCCACCTCAAGAACGAGCTAAAGAAGCTGCTCAAAAGGTCAAGGAGCTTTGTGAAAGGTTCGAGATCGAGTTCATCGCCGTGGGGAACGGGACCGCTGGTCGCGAGACCGAAGAATTTCTGAGAATATTCGAGATCGATAAAGAAGTGCCAGTGGTGATGGTGGACGAATCAGGTGCTTCGGTCTACTCAGCATCAAAGAGTGCCAGATCCGAATTTCCAGATCAAGATGTTACCACTCGCGGCTCAATATCCATAGGACGACGGCTTCTGGACCCTCTGGCCGAGCTGGTCAAGATAGACCCAAAGTCTATCGGTGTGGGACAATACCAGCACGATGTGGACGAAACCAAATTAAAAAATAAGCTGGAAGAAGTGGTCGTAAGCTCCGTCAACTCGGTGGGCGCAAACCTGAACACAGCAAGCAAAGAACTTCTCACCCATGTCTCTGGATTTGGTCCAAAGTTAGCAGAATCGATAGTCAAGTACAGAGAGGAGCACGGACCTTTTCGGTCCAGGAAGGAGCTAAAGAAGGTGTCTCGTCTGGGTCCAAAAGCGTTCTTGCAATCTGCAGGATTTCTCAGAATCGCCGATGCGGACAATCCGCTCGACAGTTCAGCGGTCCACCCAGAAAGCTACTGGATCGTCGAAGCGATGGCTCAAGACCTGAACGTCTCGATCCAGGAACTGGTAGAAGATAAGGCGCTTCAAAAGAGAATAGATCCTGATAGGTATGTGACCGAAAAGGTGGGCATGCCCACCATAAAAGACATTCTTTCAGAGCTTGCTCAGCCCGGAAGAGACCCGCGTCAAAAGTTCGAACCATTCCGTTTCTCCAAGGATGCGACGAACATCGAGGATCTTAGACCAGGGATGAAACTTCCTGGAATTGTGACGAATGTCACTGCCTTTGGGGCTTTTGTAGATGTAGGTGTGCATCAAGATGGCCTAGTGCATATAAGCGAGCTATCTGAAAAGTTCGTCCGAGACCCAACAGAGGTGGTCAAGGTTCACCAGCCTGTAGAGGTCACCGTACTGAGTACAGATCCAAAGAGGAAGAGGATATCGCTCTCGATGAAAGAAAACCCCGAGATCGATAACGATGACTCCTAAGATCAAGAACGCCTGATGTGGCGCGTTCATGGTTTTCGCAGGATCGATTATAGTCGAGAACCAATTGGGTGGGACTAATTGGTTCTCGCCAGAATAGTGTTTAACGATACGAATAGACCGATTGCCAGATCTTTTTTTCAGGACGAACGCAGCAGGATCCCCCCCCTACTTTAGTGGGGAGAGGAATGCGTTCAAATTTATGTGAACTAACATGTATAGAGTTCACCTCCATTTTTTGGAGTTATGCGTACCAAAGATTGTGGAGTCGATCTTGGGATCCGACTTCCTCTCGATCTGATACTGAAAGGTTTGTATGGTGCAAGCACTGTCCCTACCTCCCAGGACTGTTTAACCGGCACCCTTAGAGCCTGAAACTGAGGCGGCATTCCAGGGTAACTAAATTCTTTCGTATCGGCTCCCAATCTTGTAAAACTCCTCGATCGGGGATCTGGTCAACCAGGGCACATTACATGCCCGTCACTTTAGTGGCGGGTAGTTGACATGAGATCAACGAGTGGCGTTCGCGCTCGCCTTCTCTAAAGCTGGCAGCCTGTCTAGATCTAACACTATATCGATCATCTCACTATTTGCGCGAATGGAGGCCACCGTCGTGTGGAATACGTAACGGTGCGTTCGTTGTCCACCCGGTATCCTGATGTCATGATCGCGACCGAGCTTCTGGAGGATGCAAGCCTGGAGCATAGCCCCGCTTTGCAGGAAGAGAAGGCCAGGAAGGTTCAAGCTCTGGTGGTCAAATGATGGATACTTTTCGTCGAGGACCTCTTCCATATCGTCCCTGGTTATCTCGACGGACCTGTCCTCGCTATCAATCCAAAGCCCATTCTCGTCTGCTTTGACCGATTCCACGTGAGCGCTCAGAGTCGAAGATACGTAGTTTGGGCCGCGCCCTCTCTTCTCAGGAGGGAGTAGCCCTTCTAGCCGTCCCAGAAAGTGTCGAAAAAGAGGGCTTGCCCCTGCAAAGAGTGTTCCAGGAAGGTTTGGAACCTCGGTAGATATCGCCTTTAGATCCTGGTTGGTTACTTGGACAGAAACCATGATATCTTTCCAGAGCTCAATATGCATATCTCTGTCGGGTAAATGGATGCCTGATGCGCGGCAGGTGTGCGGCAGGTGCGCGCAAGACCTGGACCTAAAAATATTACGCCCAATAAAACGTCCAACAAAAAATTGTCCACATACTATCCTGAATTCAACCTTTGTGTTATCATTCCATTTGCCTTCATATCCAAGCAAAGGACTCATCGCCGCCACAGTCAAATTGTCTGGCTCGTCAAATACCGAGGATTCTAAGGGCAATCTCGCTTCTGGGATTAATTAGTTTGGTGCCACATAATTCACAGAGAGGCCATTGGGGTCAACCTGGCGGGTCGAAATAAATTATTTATATGATTAAGTTTTTGTACGACCCATATTTAAAAAAATATCCCTTGGTGATCATGATGAGAGATAGCATGGTAAAGGTTTTGGATGACAAGGATCTCGAGTTTGCCGAGACCCTGAGAAGTCTAGGCGTACAGCGAAACGTGGCTATATTGATTACCTACCTCGCGAACGTGGATGAAGCCTCCTCTAGAGATATAGAGATGGGCTCAAACCTCCGACAACCCGAGGTCAGCATAGCCATGCGTACCCTGCGCGAGAACGATTGGGTTGACGAAAAGGAGGTCAAGAGAGGTGGCAAAGGCAGGCCCATGAAAGTCTACTCCTTGAGAACCACCATCGACCAGATAATAAGACACTTCGAGGAGGAGAAACAACAAGAGTCTGCTCAGACCATGGAGAGCATACAAAAGCTCAAGCAACTGATATCTTCCTGAGCAAACTTGAATAGACGAGGAGAAAAAGAGCAGAAGCAGAGTCCGGAACGTGCCATCTAATCGGCAGTTCCGGCAACAACATCTTTTTGCGAGGTAGCTGGCGTGACTACCTCTACATTGATCTTAGATGCGATGCCCCTTCCCATAGACACACAGCATCCGCTAATTTCAATCACTACCGGCCCACCGAAGGGCTGACAGGCTATCTTGCGCACCTTTTGGCCCTCCCTTATGCCCATCGATTCAAGCCGTTTAACCCATCCAAAGTTTCCTGTCAACGACTTGATCTCAAGGAGCAGGTCACACGGAGCTTTTGTCAGCGAGATCAACTTTACACCTCTATGCCTACAGCCACCCAAAGGATATCTGGTCCATAAACCTAGCGGTGCAGCCTCAAAGCCGGACTGAAACCCCATTATCTGCCAGGTACTGCTTCAGATCGCCAATCGGCCACTCGTCATAGTGGAATATGCTGGCGGCAAGGGCTGCAGATGCATGAGTCTTTTCGAACGCCTCTAGTATGTGTTTTGCGTTTCCGCATCCACCTGAAGCGATCACGGGGATCCTCACCCCAGAAGATGCCGCTTCAGTAAGCTCTATATCGAAGCCGTCGTAGGTTCCATCGCGATCCATGCTGGTCAGCATTATCTCGCCAGCGCCGAGCTCTTCGACCTTTTTCGCCCAGGCGATGGCGTCGATTCCCGTAAACTCTCTGCCACCGTAAAACGAGCACTCAAACCAGCATTCGCCCTTCGGCGTTGTAACTGTTATTCTGTCTTCAAAAGATTCGTACCGCCGCTTTGCGTCTATCGCCACGACACAAGCTTGGTTTCCGTACTCTTCGGCGATCTCGGTGATGATCTCGGGCCGTTTCAGTGCGGTGGTGTTCACGGTGATTTTATCTGCTCCGGCGTTGAAGATATTCCTTGCATCTTCCAACGTCTTTATGCCACCTCCGACTGCGAGTGGTACGAAGACATTTTCTGCCGTCTGCTTGATGACGTTAACCATTGTATCCCGTCTCTCGTGGGATGCGGTTATGTCAAGGAAGATTATCTCGTCGGCACCTTCTTGGTAGTAGCGGGTCGCAAGTTCCCAAGGGATTCCAGCATATCGTATCTGCTTGAACTCGATCCCTTTCACGACTCTACCCTGGGCCACGGCAAGATCGCAATCGAGGCACGGGATTATTCTTTTGGCTAACATCGGGTCAACCTCACGAAGTTTTCAAGGATAGAAAGCCCTTTGGCCCCCGACTTCTCAGGATGGAACTGCACGGCAAACAAGTTGTCCCGAGATATGGCAGCAGTTATCTCCATTCCATAATCAGTGGTAGCCGCAACCATTGATGCGTCTTTGGGCACACAGTGATAGGAATGAACGAAGTAAAATCGATCGCCTTCGCTGATTCCGTCCAGGATTTCAACATCCTTTTTTATGGAAAGCTCGTTCCAGCCCATCTGAGGAATAAGGACTGTATCAGGAAGACGGATCACCTGGCCATCGACCCATCCAAGCCCCTTATCCGGGCTCTCTTCGCTCGTTTCAAAAAGAAGCTGCATCCCCACACATATGCCCAACATTGGTGTTCCTCGTTCCAGTGATTCGAAGAGGGCATCCTTAAAGGGAGAAAGCTTCTGCATGCACCTTCCAAAAGATCCAACTCCTGGAACCACGAGGCCGTCTGCCTCTGAAAGTACTGCGGGGTCCGTGATCCTCTTCGGGTTTGCGCCGACGTGGTGGAGGGCGTTGTATATGCTAAAGAGGTTTCCGACGCCATAATCCACAATTGCTATAGTCACGTTCAGATCACCTAATTACGTAAATGCAAAGGTTTCAATTGCCGGAATTCCATGTCCTTTGACTCCATATATACCTATTTAGGAGATTTTCCCAACGTTCACCACGACGATACCAGCTGCTCACATGCCGGTGAACGGAACCACTTGGCCTATTGTGCCACATATATAGTCTTGCAGAACCTGTTTATATCACGAAACAGAAGCGAGAGATATGTTCGGCGTTCCTCGCACGATCCCGCCAAAAAGTTTGTCCACGAATTTCCTTGGTATGGGCGGGAGAAATAGCAAGATACAAGAATGCCGAAATTGGAGGGCTTTTGGCGGTCATCGTCGGCGGTGGCGTTCCTGGCCTTCGGGCGGACAATCCTGGGTTGCAGAAGTTCATATTCAGAGCGGTCTTCCCGGTTGGGTTGATCCTCGTTGTGGTCGCCGGCGCAGAGCTGTTTACGGGGAATACCGCCTGTTGCATTCCGGCAGTTCTCAACAAGAAGACCTCATGGTTGGGCCTGGCCAGAAACTGGGCCGCGTCTTATGTATGTAATTTCATAGGTTCGATATTTGTGGTGCTCTTCTTGACGTATTTAACCGGCCTATTGGCCACCGATCCGTGGCTTGGCACCATTACCGGTATCGCCGAGGCAATGTGGCTCGCCATCGCTTCAGACGATGTGGTAAGCAAAGTCTTTGGAATTTGGTTTCCTATAATGGCTTTCGTTGCCATCGGATTTGAGCACAGCGTCGCCAACATGTTTTTCATTCCCGCAGGCATAATGTACGGCGCAAATGTTACCTAGGCCCAGTTTTTCACAGTCAACCTGATTCCCGTGACGTTGGGAAACATCGCCGGTGGCGCTCTTTTCGTGGGCGCGATTTATTGGTACGTATACGGCCGCCAGGGATAGTCAAAAAGCTGGCATGTTATGGGTGCGTATAGCTCCCATGCAGTCCAGTGAGGGAAGAAATGCGTCCCGGGCTAAAAGGGCGCACCCATCGCCATCGATCGTCTAGAGAGATTTGTGGCAGACTGGGTGCCTTGGTCCTTTCTTCTCAGGCCATCAAAGTCCAGCAGAAACCCTCTTCAGTCTTTTCTGCAACTGATCAGAATCTGTTTTCAAAGGGGAGTACCGACAGCGCCTTTATAGCTTGAGATAACTTCTTTCATAAAGAACAAAAACCAAAACTCTGAGGATTGATAGATGCAAACGTTTCTCCCCTACCCGGACTTCAAGAAGTCAGCCGAGGTGCTGGACAGGCAAAGGCTCGGAAAACAAAGATCTGAGGCCTTAGTCCTTTTGAGGATATGTCGAGATGGCAAAAGCCGCTGGAAGAACCATCCCATTTGGAAGATGTGGTCCAATAACCCAGAGGCTCTCGCTTATTATGGCGTCATGATCTGCGAAGAGTGGATCCAGCGGGGCTACAAGGACACCTGCAAAGAGAAGATCCTGGCCGCCAACCGTGAGATGGGAGGGGCAGAGCTTGACGACCTTCGCCAGAAGTACGAGAACAAAGAGGAGGGTTTTTTGCCCTCGTGGTTCGGGTCCGAAGAGTTTCACGCCTCTCATCGGTCCAACCTTCTGAGAAAAAACCAGGATCACTACTTGGCCTTCGGCTGGACAGAGCCAAAAGATCTCTGCTACGTCTGGCCCATCCCAGCCGATTCAAAAAAAGAAGAGAAAAAATCAGAGGGCTAACGGTGGCGGCCAGATCGAGGAAGGGCGGGCAGCGCCACATGCCGCCCACTCCTGACTGACCACCACACATCGTTTTCGAAGAGGGACCGTCTCTTCCGTCTCACGCCTTCACGATTTTGGCAAATTCGATATTTCAGGAGGATCTCATCCCGCCCAGGTTGATGACGTCGGGCTTGGACCCGAGGGACAGAGCCGACTGACCATAGCCCGCGCGGATGCTTCCGTAACAGGTCCCGGACAGGACCTTACCCACGGAGTCGTAGGCCAGGTAGCGTCCGGTGATCGAGCTTCCGACGACGTCAAGGTCCAGGTTGTAGAGGACGTTTTCTTCCAGGAATATCAAATCGAGGCTCAAAGCGTTGCCCATGGCCCGCCCGCTGGCTCCGATCGTCAAATATCGGGCCGCCGTGGTCTGAGACACCGAATCAGTATCCTGGTGCAACCACCAGATCATTGATTCGATCCCCTCGTCTTCTGTCGGCTTTGGCTCTGTCTGGGCAGGGGACGCGCTCAGATCAGTTGCGCCGGTGCTGCCCCGGCCGAAGATTACGTCATCGGTCTGGCTCATCTCGACGTACACGGATTGTGTCCTTCCGCTGGCAGAGTCTATCAGAGCCAAGCTCCAGCTCCCGGCAACGTGGGCGGGACTGAACTGTGCCGCTGGCAAAATCGATCCGAGAGACTGATCTGGAACAAAAACCGCTGTTTCTTGCTGGGGTTCTCGGCATGATCCCCCAATGCTGAGAACGGCAAGAGCTAAAACCGAAACTAAAACCCATTTTGATCTCATTTTCATAAACCCCCTAACCTTTTTCGCGTTCAAAGCTTAAAAATCAGGCGCTCTTCGACGCCGTCAAAAAGGCAGAGCTGTCAACTATCACTCCCTGAAGGAAGTGGCTTGTGCCTGAGCAAAAAATCTCGGACACATTGGGCCGGTTGACTCCGTGTTGGCGAAACACTGAGGGATCATAGATTTCTCTCACACCTGGCGACCTACCTTGCATGGAGACCTTAACGTCGTGGTTGCTGAATCATTCCATCCAGCTCAGGCCAGATCCTTGCGGATCTCATGCCACGCAAAGCGTGTGTCTTTCGTTCACCGTCTAACTCTTGGGAAAGCAAGAGTGCCCTACCTTCCGAAGAAGGCGAAAGACTGTTTCTCGGATATTTTGAGGAACTAAGCTACATATAGCACCATTATGTTATATATAGCTTATGACAGAAGACCCGATCACTGGAATCCAGCTAAAAACCAGTACGCGAGAACGACTTAAGTGCGAAGGGAAAAAAGGCGAATCGTACGATACGATTATCAATCGATTGTTGGACGAACGAGCGAGGGGCTATCCATCCCCTGCCTGAAGGCGGGGGTCTTCCGCCCCTCCGCGCACCCAGTAAGATAAAATCTAGAAGAGAAAAGGTGATAGCACTCCTTCGCCCTTTCACGGGCTCTTTCTGCACCTTCCAAGCACCATCTGCCGAGTGGCCCTCTCCGCCTCTATATTGCGCCTGCAGATCGGACAGACCCGGATCCACTCCAGGCCCTCAGAATCCTTCTGCAAATTAGCAGGAACATCTGACTCAATCCTCTTCAGCATGGGCTCTGTGGCATAGCGCGATCCGCAGATCTTGCAGGCCACCAGATCAAAACACACATCAGGCTCTGGCACCGACTCATCTAAAGGCACCAGGGTCAAAGCTTTGGCCGGGCAAAACTCCACGCACAGATCGCACTCCTCTTTGCACCTTTTCCAGTGAATGCACCTTTTATCTGCAGTTTCTGTAAGGACGATGTTTTGGCTGGGACAGACATTGGAGCAGGACCTGCAGCCCAGGCACAAGGTGGTATCAACTTTAATCATTTTCGACCTCCCTGGGCTGCAGCCCGAGCTGCGCGTGCCCGCGCCCGGCGAGACGCCAGCTCAAAATCGGTGGATAAAGCATTGGCGGGGCAAGTGGTGACGCAGGTGGGCGCATCGAGACCCTCGCATAGATCGCACTTGTGGGCGATCTTGTCCGCCCAGACAACTCCGAAAGGACATGCCAACTGGCACAGGCCGCACCCGGTGCACTTTTCCACATCAAAGACCGTGCGTTCGCCTTCTTTATGCAGAGCCCCGCTAAAGCAGACCATGGTGCAGCAAGCCTCCTCACAGTGATGGCAGAATATGGGAACCGAAGCCTGATCTCCCACAAAATGCACATTGATGTGTCCGCTGCCTCCGTGCACGCGCTGGCAAGCCACCTCGCAGGAGCGGCATCCAATGCATCTGCTGATGTCAATGTAAACGGGCATTTAGTCCCTCCGTGAAATCTTGCAGGCCGAGACTTTGAACTCTGGAATCTTCGCTTCAGGATCTGTGACCTCTGTGGTGAGGATATTGGTTCCTGGGAAATGGAAGGGCATGAACACCACACCTTTTTTCACTTTGTCCGTGAGGCGAGCATAAGCCTCGGTCACTCCCCGCGGCGAGGTTATGATAACCTCATCGCCATCGGCTACCTTGAGCCGCGTGGCATCAATTGTGTTGATCTCCACATAGAGATCAGGCTCGCGTTCTATGAGCGAGGGGCTTCTTCGGGTCATGGATCCAGCATTGTGATGCACAGCCACGCGCCCGGTGGTCAGGACAAAAGGATAATCCCAGCTAGCGTCTTCTGCCGCCGGCTTGTAAGGGGTGGGCACAATTGAAGCACGGCCATCGGCAAGCTTGAAACCGGAAGAGTGAAGTATGGGCGTTCCCGGATGATCTAGACTTGGGCAAGGCCAGATAAGTCCAGCTTTTTCGAGCCTCTCTCGGGTTATTCCCCCGTACTGCGGAACTGTCCGGTTGATCTCTGCTAAAACTGAGGCCGCATCAGGATAATCAAACTCAAGCCCCAAAGACTGGGCAACTTTGCACACTATCTCCAGGTCCGAGAGTGCTGCTCCTGGCGGCTCAATAGCTTTTGAGCTCCACTGCACTCTCCTTTCCGTGTTGGTAAAGCTTCCTTCTTTCTCCGCCCAGACTGCAGCCGGCAAAACGACATCCGCAAGTTGCGCTGTCGCCGTCATGAAAATGTCTTGCACTACCAAAAAATCCAGGTTTTCGAGCCCTTCTCGGACATGCCGACTGCAGGGATCAGAGTTGGCAGGATCTTCGCCCACAATATACATGGCCTTGATATCACCTGTGGCTGCAGCATCTATCATTTCCGTGGCTGTGAGACCTGGGCCCAAGGGCAAGCTTTCTGCACCCCAAGCAGAAGAGAAGTACTCGATGGTCTCGGGATCGTCCGCTTTTTTGTAGCCGGGGTAAAACTCAGCCAATGCACCCACATCACAGGCACCTTGCACATTGTTCTGGCCACGCAAAGGCATGACTCCTGTGCCTGGCTTTCCCAAGTGGCCGCAGATGAGGGCCAGATTGGAAACCGCCTGCACATTGTCTGTGCCCGTGCTGTGCTGGGTAATTCCCATAGAATAGAGAATAACGGACGCCGGAGATATGGCATAAGCGCGCGCCGCACGCACAATGTCTCCAGGAGAAATGCCCGTGATCTCGGCCACCTTTTCCGGAGTATAATCTTTGACCGACTCGGTCAAAGCCTCAAAGCCTCGTGTACTCTGGGCGATGTAATCTCTATCCGTCAGGCCCTCTTTGATTATCACATGAGCCATGCCGTTTAAGAGAGCCACATCCGTTCCGGGCTTAAGCTGCAAGAAGACATCCGCCACCCAAGAGGTATGTGTAATGCGAGGATCTGCTACGATTACCACGGCGCCTGCATCCTTAGCCCTGTGAATCCAGCGGGAGATAACAGGATGATTTTCTGCCAGATTAGATCCTATGATGAATATGCACTTAGAGTTGGCAACATCCGGTATGGGATTGGTCATTCCGGCAGCGCCCAGGGTGCGATTCAACCCCACTACCGAAGGAGCATGACAGAGTCGGGCGCAGTTATCCACATGAGGCGTGCCCAAAAGACGCGCCAGCTTCTCGATCAGGTAGTCTTCTTCATTGCTACATTTGGAAGAAGCCAGAAGAGCAATGCTGCCTGGACCGTGCTTTTCGATGGCATCACCAAGACCCCTTGCCACAAGACCGATAGCATCTTCCCAAGATATCCTGGCCCAGCCATCGCCTTTTCTCTTCAGAGGAGACGTGAGACGCTCCTGATGGTAAAGAATTTCTAAAGCCGCATTTCCTTTGGAGCATAAAGCCCCCTCGCTGACAGGATGATCCGGCATGTATTCTATCCCGGTGGCGCGCCCCTTTTCGACTGCAATAAAAAATCCGCAGCCAGCACCGCAATATGGACAGACCGTTGGAACAAGCACTTTTGTCATCTTAATCCCTTAAGACTTTTGGTTTATCTCAAAGCAACATTCTGCATTTTTTAGTATGCATAAAGATTGCTGTAGGGCCTCTTCGACTTGGGCGTGAGCCTGACGAACTGAGACTTCAATATCTCATCTTTACTCTTGCTGATCTCAGGAAAGTGCGCGAGGAACCTGGAGACATATTGATCCAGGACCGCTCGGTCATCATCGTTTAGCAGGGATATCTCTACCTGCCCACCAACCTGAGACTGCTCCACGCTGCCACGCAGATAGATCGCGCCACCATGCATGCCAGTGCCTATGAAGTTGGCTTTGTGGGTCTGGTCATGTAGGTCCAGGATTATCACAATTCCCCCCGCCATGTACTCGCCCAAGAAGTCCTGCGAGCTTTCGCCTACGACCAGGACAGGCCTTTTACCCTCATATTCCTTCATGTGCAGGGCCGTTCTATAGCCGCAATTGTCCCGCACATATATTTCACCGCCTCGCATGGAAAAACCCAGGACGTCTCCGGCCCGCCCCTTTACGATTACCTCTCCGGCATCCATGGTGTTCCCCACACCATCCTGGGCGTTACCATGCACAGTTATCTTATGGCCATAGAGAAAGGCGGCTAGATCGTTGCCGGAAGTCCCGAAGATTTCGATCTCCATTTTAAGGTGCTCAGGAGTGTAGAGGCGGGTGCCGATGTACCTTTGACCGCAAACATTTATGATATTGACCTTCTTTACGCCGGAGAGCATCAAGTCCCTGAGCTGGTCATTTAGCTCTTTAGTCTCCAGGTCTGTGGCATCAATCTCAAGGGTTTCCATCTTTTGATCATCTTGCTTTGCCTTGAGACTTGATTCGGGTAGAACTGCACTCGACATTCTTCGTTCACTCCCCGGCACCTTTTATTCCTAGGACATCAAGCTCCCACTCATGCAGCCCCACGCCTCGCAGGTGGTCTCGGTTGCCGCGCAGGCTCTCCAAAGCGTTGATGCCCATGCCGCCCAGCATTTCGGCAATCTCGTGTGACCAGGCAGTGATGAGGTTAGACAGCCTCTGCGAGGCGATATCCACATTCAGCCTGCCGGATAGGCGCGGGTCCTGAGTGCATATTCCCCAGTTGCACTTGCCTGTATAGCATTTCTGGCAGAGAGTGCAACCCATGGCGATCAGAGCCGCAGATCCGATATAAACGGCATCGGCACCCAAGGCTATGGCCTTGATTACATCGGGGCTGCAGCGAATTCCGCCCGCTGCAATGATGGAACATCTGTTCCTGATACACTCATCCCGCAGGCGTCGGTCCAACGAGGATATGGCAAGCTCAATTGGTATGCCCACATTGTCCCGGATGGCTTTGGGGGCTGCTCCCGTTCCGCCTCGCAAACCGTCGATGGCGATTATGTCCGCACCTGCGCGTACGATTCCTGTGGCGATGGCTGCAAAGTTGTGCACGGCTGCAATCTTCACGGAGATTGGCTTTTCGTAGTTGGTAGCCTCCTTCAGAGCGTAGATGAGCATGGATAAATCTTCAATAGAGTAGATATCATGGTGTGGCGCTGGCGAAATGGCATCCGCACCCATGGGGATCATGCGCGTTTCAGCCACCTCTGCTGAGACCTTCTCGCCGGGCAAGTGGCCGCCGATGCCGGGCTTGGCCCCTTGGCCCACTTTGATCTCCACGGCCTGTGCACAGTTTAGGTACTCGGCGTCTATGCCAAAACGGCCCGATGCCACCTGCACAATGGCACATTTTCCAAACGTTTCTCTCATCTCTCTGGGAAGGCCACCTTCGCCGGTATTGAAATAGGTTCCGGACTTGCAAGCAGCCGTAGCTAAAGAGCGGAAGGCGTTGTAGCTTATGGCGCCATAGGACATGGCCGAGAAGAGGATAGGAGTTTCCACCATCAGATTAGGAGAGAGCTCAGTCTTGATCTGTACATCTCCATCTTCGGTGGAAATTTCCATCAAGTCGGGTTTGGCGCCCAGAAAGGTGCGAAGCTCCATCGGCTCTCTCAATGGGTCGATGGAGGGATTGGTGACCTGAGAGGCATTGAGCACGATGTGGTCCCAGTAGATGCGGAATGGCTTGTCGTTGCCGCATCCGGTAAGGAGCACACCTCCCGTCTCCGCTTGCTTCTTTAAGTCTTCGAGCTTCTCGCGAGACCAAGAGGCGTTGGGCCGGTAGAACGAGGGCGAGGGCCGAACTGTTATGGCATTCTCGGGGCAGAATATGACGCATCTTTGGCATCCAACGCACTTGCGTTCATCGGATATCAGCCGGTCTGCCACCGGATCGTAAGTATGGACACCAAAAGCACACTGTCTCTCGCAGCCCCTACATTGGCCACATTTTTCTTCGTCCCTTATGATCTGGAACTCAGGAAAGACGAATGATTTCATTGCAAAACCTTCCTCATATTATTTAGTTCTCCTACGACAGGTTCTCCTCCGTTCGGCGTCCAGACGCGGTCAAGCTGTGGCGAGATAAGTCTAATCGCCGCTTCCTCTGAGGAGAGGTAGAACATCTCCCCGTTCGTAGCAGCAGTAATGGGCCGAAGCCTGATCCTGTCTGTTAGACCGATCATTTTTCCAGTCTGACCGATGATTACAGCAAAAGGCCCGTTCATGAGCAGGGGGCCGTAAACCATCCTCAACGTTGTAAGCAGTTTTTTCTCCTTTTCATTCATCTGGTCGATCGCATTCCAAATGGGTGGGGCGAGAATTTTGGCCACAATCTCAATGGGGAGTTTCTGTCTTCTCATGAGCAGGTCCACAGCATAGGCTATTACCTCCGTGTCCGTCTGCAGGTTGCAAGCATATCCGTACATCTCCAAGTACCAGCGATTGGTGCCGTAAGAGGAAACCTCGCCGTTGTGGACGATGGTCGTATCCAGGAGGCTAAAGGGATGGGCTCCGCCCCACCAGGCCTGGGTGTTTGTGGGAAAGCGACCGTGCGCCGTCCAGGTGTGAGCTTTGTAGAGCTTGTCGAGCATGAAGTACTCTCCAATCTCCTCTGGATAGCCCACGCCCTTGAAGCAGCCCATGTTCTTGCCAGAAGAGAACACGTAAGCATTCTCGATTTTGGCGTTCACCCACATGACCTTGTCCACGATGTAATCCTCATCGGTGAGCATAGTGTCCCGATCCTGCTTTTTGGGAAGGGCAAAGTAGCGCCAGACTAAGGGAGGATCGCTAACAGTTGCCTCATCGCCATGAGGGATCTCTTCATCGTAGACTATATCGAAATACTGGGAAAGAAAGGCATCCAGCTCTTTTTTGGCGAAAAATTTGGCATGCGGACCCTTGCCGGTGAACATAAGGTGGAATGCGTAGTAATCTTTGTATTCAGGATAAATGCCGTAGGCTGCAAATCCGCCACCAAGACCATTGCCACGGACGCGCATATTGGCTATGGCCTTCATGACACTGGCCCCTGTAAAGCGCTCCCCATCTCGGTTCATGGCTCCAAAGATGGAGCAGGCACAGATCTCTTTATTGTATAGCTCCCTTCTAATCCTTGGCATAATAATCTTAAACCCCATCTATCGGCCTGATTTTGCCTGAATCGATGATGTGCAGGCAACAGAGGACTACAATAAATGTATTATAGCTATTTGAGACAAATTGAGACTTTTTCATAACACTTATGAATCGAGTCTGACGATGCTGGTATTTTTTGGTCATGGCATCACTATGTGCAAATCTCAATTATCTTGAGACTGTCTCGGCACAATTCAGGAAATTTCCAGCAGTATAGTTGGCGGACATACATAAAAAGATGAGCCCAAATATGGGCTCTAGAGCATAGGCGAATATCTATCCTTAATTCGTCTGAGTGGAAACACCAATGGTGTTATACCTGCCAAGCATCCAAAGAAGGTCTTCATCCATGATCACCGATATTGAGCTTCGGGGTTGGATCGAGCGAGATGGGACTCGTCTTGCAAGGCAGGAAGTGGCACGCGCTTTATCAGAAGGTCCAAGAGTCGTTTCGACCTTTGGAGGCGAGTTTTTCGTAAGATGGAACGGATGCATGGCGCGAGATAGGTTCGGTATCATGCAAGGACCTTCACCTCCAGGTGTGTTGATTTGTGATGGGAAGGAGCTATCGACGATTGCGCCTGTGCCTAATTTGCCACCGATGGATCTTGGCGAGGCTATCGAAACCGCGGTTCGGCTCAGGAGTGATGAGGGTGCAGTCGCTTTTTCTGGTGGCGTTGATTCAGCCTTTGTGGCCTATCTTGCCAAACGAAAATGCGTGGCGGTAGGGGTTGAAGGTTCCCACGACTTGAAGAGGGCCAGGTTTGTGGCAAAGGAGCTTGGCCTTGATCTGGACGAGGTCGTGATATCTGGCGGGATCGAAGAGGCTTTGACTGAAGTTTTGGGCGTCATCCCCAAGGTCACGCCGGTGGACGCATCGATTGCAACGACCCTCTATTTCGTGGCCCGATGGGCTGGTGAGCAAGGATACGAGCGGATTCTTGCAGGCCAGGGCGCAGACGAGTTATTTGGTGGGTACGCCCGGTATCTTGAGACCGATACCCTGGTTCAGGATCTTGTGCAGGACTTTTTTGGGTTAGAGGCGCAAGCGGCGCGAGACCAGGCGGTCGCCTCGATCTACGGCGCCTACTTTTCTCTGCCTTATCTGGACGTGCGGGTGGTCGAGGCAGCTTTCGCCATTCCAGCCGAGGAAAAGGTGAAAGACGGCATCCGGAAGCGACCTTTAAGGAGCGTTGCAGAAAGGCACATGCCGCCTTCGATCGCCAATTACGAGAAGAAGGCGATGCAGTACGGAAGCGGTATCTGGCGGGAAATTCAGAGGCTCGCTCGCAAAAAAGGCTACAAGCGATCTGTACAGGGTTATCTAGAGGAGATCCAAAAGGCCGAAAGGTCGTGAGGGGGGCGAATTGTCAAGCGCCCTTCTCCTCAAGTCCAGGGCCGAAAGTCAAAAAGCGCACACCGCTCTGCAAGCCGTGGGGCATGTTCGTGCCCTACCTCGGCCGGGACCGGATGAGGGTCAGGGGCTGGCGTCGTTTATGATCCACAGGAGGCGGTGGGGCTGGTGATGTAGATAAAGCCGATAAAACCCCAATTATGCAGAATTTCTTTGTATATATTCGACTATTTTAAATACTTGAGTTGAAGGATTGCACTCCCTTGTATGCAAACTTCTTCCAGATGAATCGTGGATATTGTTTAAATATTTAGCATTTTTAATTGCCATTTGTCGCTTATCCTCTATTAAATCATACAAATCAATACTTTTTCGATAATTTGGGATATGGCATCTTAATCTATCAATCAATTGGGTGCAACCTGTACGGGAACTATACAGTTCATAATGCAGTAAATACCACAGTTCAAAACATGGGTTGGATAAACAAATCTTTATTTTATATTCCTGTGCCAATTTCCTTGCATCTGTTAGGTCCCGATTAGTATTGCTATTCACATCATAAACACAATATGCTCTATCGCCATTTGTAATGTCAAATCCATATTCATCACATTTTTTAATTGTAAACTTTACTAAATTTATTAGGTCTGTTCGACTAGTGTTTGGAATTACAATTTTTAATCCAGACCCCCTTTTTATAAATTTTTTAAAGTCAAACAGCGCAACCCGCAGCAAGCTGCGGGGCATGCAAGGCGCCGGTCACCAGCACGTCAAATTCTAACAAATTCATCTGCTTATAGCCAATCTCGCGTCGGGGTTCCTTATGCCCAACATAATTGTGGATT
>Ga0272441_10007542_pt1 | contig 17649 bp, 14 predicted proteins | sample SSMProp6N_FD_193582 | JGI IMG/M metagenome (GOLD analysis project Ga0272441, IMG submission 193582) | Marine sediment archaeal communities from Little Sippewissett salt marsh, Falmouth, MA, United States - SSM-Prop-6N | ecosystem: Environmental > Aquatic > Marine > Wetlands > Sediment ... | reverse complement strand
ATTCGAAAACGCCATTTTTTGACCTCTAAAGGCGTATTATCATTTGCAATGGCTCTACCCAATCTCATAGCATTATCTTGAGTAGGCTTGAGGCTATACTCTTCTAATAGATTCCTAATTGTTTGTTTTGAAGGTTCTTTATCCACACTAATCCCCAACTGTAACCTAAATGAACAGAGGTTTCGAGTATATATATATCTTCTTCTTTGAATTGTTTAAAAACGCAGTTTACGGCTAAGTAGAATAGCCACCTTCTCATAATACACCTTCTGTTAAAGATGACTATGTAAAAAAGGTGGGTTTCAATTGATTATTATAACCTTTCCACAAGGTTCTTCCTATTTTAGGAGAAAAAAATAGTTCTAGATAGTAGTTCTAAGTTCTAAAGCAAATTTCTCGAAAGAAATGAGAAAAAAAGAGAAAATGTAAGACAAAGGCTCCTTTCCTTACTCTTTTATGGTTTAAAGAGATTGTAAAATGCTAAAATCGAGTAAACCGCAGTTCCTTTCCATAGAATCTCTTCGTCAACATCAAATTTAGGATGATGATGAGGATGAATGATCCCCTTATCTTCATTGTAGATTCCCAATACTAAGAAAGCTCCTTTGGTTTCATTAAGATAGAATGCGAAATCTTCTCCACCCATTGTCAAGTCTACTTCTTGTACTTCTTCAAATGGTTTCAATATCTCTATGATATCTTCAACGCTTTCAGCATGATTAATTGTTGGAGGATAAAAAATCCCATCTAATGCATATTCAAATTTACCCTCACATCTCCAAGCTTTACTGTATCCTTCCACAACCTCTTGCATTCGTTTTAAGATATGATCTCTTATCTCATTGCTAAAGGTTCTGAACGTTCCCCCCAGTTTAGCTGTAGTTGGGATGATGTTATGTGCATCACTTCCTTCCAACTGTGGTGTGGTTATAACAACCTTCTCTAGAGGATCGATTTCTCGACTAACTATTTTTTGAATTGCATTATATATGTCCACAAGAACAGCTGTAGGGTCAAAAGTTTGATGTGGGCTAGCTGCATGACCCCCTTTGCCTTTGATAGTAATTTCAAATTGGTCTGCTGAGGCTAAAAATGGGCCTTTTCTTGTTCCAATCACACCACTGGGTTTTTCTCTCCAGACATGAATACCAAAGATTTGATCAACATCCTTTAGATGTCCTTCCTTAACAATTCTATCTGCTCCACCACCACCTTCTTCAGCAGGTTGAAAAATTAGTTTGACTTTTCCTGTTAGATGATCTTTATATTTGTAAATTATGTGAGCAGCTGTTAACAACATAGCTGTATGAGCATCATGTCCACAAGCATGCATCTTACCTGGGATCTTACTACGATATGGTTTGTCATTGTCTTCAGCAACATTAAGAGCATCGATATCAGCTCGAAGTGCAATTGTTCTACCTTCTTTCCCAGAATCTAATATTGCTATTAAACCTGTTTCAGCTGTTTTGGTTACCTCGTATCCTATTTCAGTTAGTATTTTAAACAGATGAGCAGATGTTTCAACTTCTTCATACTGAGTTTCAGGATACATGTGAAAATATCTACGCTTTTCTATAACGTATTTTTCCATCTCTTTAGATTCCTTAATCAGATTCTGTCTAAATTCGTTTATATTCATATGTTCTATGACTTGACTTGCTATTTTTACTTTTCTCTTAACCAATGGGCTTTCCAAGGAGTAATTTCAGCTTTATGGAAATATGTTCTATTGATATATAATATAAGAACTGTAAAAATATAAAATAAAGAAATTACAGAGGTTAGATAAGCTCTAACTTTTTTCTATTTTTTTGTTGAAAGATATAATTCTTAAGTGCAAAGCTAGTTATTTCTATTTGAAAACAATGTCTGAGCTTCGTGGAATCGTTAAGGGGATGGATTGTGCAAACTGCGTTGCTAAAGTAAGGAAGAACATTGAGAACTTACCAGGCATTGAAGATGTAAAAATTAATCTTGTTTCAACGAAACTTATTGTAGATTATAATACTGAACAAACTTCAGAGAAGGATATAATAAGAACAATAAAACGAAGTGGTTACGGGTTTGATCGTGCTTATGAGCGTAAATCATTTTTCAACTTGAGACACAACAAAAATTTATTGTTCTTCATTATAGCAGCAATATTCCTAATAATAGCTCTATGTTTTGATTATTTAGAAATTGGAAATTTTGATCAACGTTATTACTTTCTTTTTTATCTTCCAATTATTGTTATTGGTGGTATTCCAATCTATGTCAAAGCTTTTGCTTCAATTCGAGCGAAAACAATAGATATCGACATTCTGATGGTTATTGCTGTTATCGGAGCAATGATCATTGGTTTTTGGGAGGAAGCGGGGGAGATAATCGTTCTCTTTACTCTCGCTGAACTCTTAGAAGCATTTTCAATGGATAAAGCTAGAGAATCGATACGTGCTTTAATGGATTTAACTCCTCCAACAGCGACAAGACTATTGAAAGGGAAGAAGCATGAAGTAGTTCCTTTAGAAGATCTTGTTGTAGGGGATAGAGTAAGTATTAAGCCTGGAGGTAGAGTTCCAATAGATGGAAAAGTAGATTGGGGAACGACTACAGTTGATCAAAGCCCGATAACAGGTGAATCATTGCCTGTGCCTAAAAACGTGGGGGACCAAGTTTTTTCAGGATCAATTAATCGAGATGGATATATTATTATTCGTGTTTCAAGTATGCCAGAGGAAAGTACTGTCGCTCGAATAAGAAAGCTAATCGAAGAAGCTGAACAACAGAAATCTAAACAAGAACAATTCATACAGAAATTTGCCAAATATTACACTCCAGCTATGGTTATTATTGCTTTGTTAGTTTTTCTAATTCCTGGTGTTTTTTTGAACATCCCTTTTGTAATGACTGAATTAGAAAAATGGCTATATTATGCTATCGTAATTTTGGTCATCTCTTGCCCTTGTGCCCTTGTCTTATCAACTCCTATAACCGTTGTAACTGCAATAACAAGGGCTTCTAAACGGGGAGTATTGATTAAAGGTGGAAAATATCTAGAAGCAGTATCGGGTACTAAATCTATTGCAATAGATAAAACTGGCACATTGTCAACAGGTAGTTTAAAACTATATAAGACTGAAACATTCGAAGGATTCTCAGAAAAGGAAATTATTGAGATAGCAGCTAGTTTGGAACATCATTCAGAACACAAAATTGCTGAGTCAATAATAGAAAGAGGAGATATATTAAGCGTAAGACAGTTGGGCTTCAAAGATATCAGAATTTTGCCAGGAATGGGAATTCAAGGAACAAGAAAGAATAAAGTATACTATATAGGAAACGAAGCATTAGTTGATCAAGTCATAGGTCTAGAATCTTGTGATCTTGGCTGTGAAGAAAGTGAAAGTGTTGTAAGTTATGTCATTGAAGATGATAGAGTAATCGCACATCTACACATGTCTGACGAGTTGAGAAGTGAAACTAAAGAATCTATAAAGAAGTTGAAAGAACTAGGTATTCAAGATATAGTAATGCTAACTGGTGATAATGACGAAGTAGCTTCTAAAATAGCAGAAGAACTTGAAATATCCTATAGGTCCGAATTACTGCCCGAGCAAAAAATGCAATATATTCAAGCACTAAAAGATGAAAATCAACCTGTTGTTATGATCGGGGATGGAATCAATGATGCTCCTGCATTGGCATTAGCTGATGTTGGAATAGCGATGGGTTCAGCAGGTACAGCTATTGCAATTGAAACCGCTGATATTGTCCTTTCATCTGATAATTTATACAGTATCCCCTATCTTGTTGAGTTAAGCCATGAAACTAAGAATACTATTCAAATAAACATATTTATTTCATTATTCATAAAATTCTCATTCTTTGCTTTAGTTTTTCTTAGTGTATCGATTCCAGCTATAGCTGCATTCTTTGGGAATTCTCTATTATGGCTTTCAGTGCTTATTGGAGACATGGGTGCTTCTTTACTAGTAATTCTAAATGCCATGACAATTGGGAGAAAAAAATATCAAAAAGCAAACTAATTGCCAAAGAAGAATATATATAAAGATTTTAGATAAAGTTGTTTAGGTAACGAATTATGAGTAAGCACGATAAGACCTTAAGTAAACCTATAGTATACGTGTTAATTGCGCTTGTGGTTCTAAGTTCTATTTTTGCAATTATGATGTTTGGACCTGGTACAGGTCCTTCAAACTCGTTATTTGACTCATCTTTGCGATATTACACTAAAGGTACAGAAGAATTATATTATGTTGATTATGCTCAAGATATTATTCAAAATGTTAGAGAAATGGGAGTAGAACTTACAGGAATCTCTTCTGAGTATTCTATATTTCTTGATCAAGTAATGGCAAATAAGGAATATGACATGGCAATAATTGAACTCGAAGGTGATACTTCTCCTCATCTGGAATTCCTATTCGGAGAAGGAACGTCAAACAACATATTCAATTTTGAAAACATTATGGATGGAAATATTACAAAGAATTTACTTGGTAATATTACAATAGAAACCGATTTCAACGCTAGAAGAACACTTCTCTATCAACTTCAAGAACATTTGATGACCAATGTACTTCCAATGGTTCCATTGTTTACTCCCGTTAGAACCTTTGCTTATTGGGATAATATAGAAGGCTTTGTTAATGAAATAGGAATCGCTCATAGTTTGCCTTATATGACCTTTAATGGCTTGCATGAATATCAAGATTCCACAGATATACTATATATCGGAGCAGGTAAATGGTTTGATCTAAATCCTCTTACTCTGTCTGAAGACGCAGAAGAGTTGATTGTGTCACTTATGATGGATAAACTAATAGAATTAGATGAAAAGGGTACAGCAACTAAATTAGGGTTAGTAGATAACTGGGGTTTTGAAGATAATTATACAACATTGCTGCTACATATACGCGATAGTATTGATTGGCAATCTGATGTAGATGGTCTATTTCCATCTGAAGTTTTAACAGTTGATGATGTTGTATTCACATTGGATCTCTATACAAACAGTTCATCTAATCCTGATTCAGCTATATATAACTGGATTGAAAATTATGAAGTTTACAACAGTTCTACAGTTGCTATTTACATAGATTCAGATTCAACAAGAGCTGGAAGACAACCATATGGTTTCGCTTTAGAAGATCTTGCTATTTATCCTTATCCTTCCTATTATTTAACAGACGAGAATAGGTGGACAAAATATAAGGATAGTCCTTTTGGAACAGGAAAGTATTATTTCAACTCTACTGAAAGTCAAGTAGATTTGGCAGCAGTTATGTATAAGTTTGAAAATTGGCATGGAAATGGAATGATTGATGGAATGCCAACTAATCTGGCTTTTGATCAGATAGAGATACAAATGTATGAAGATAGTTATACAATGAATCTAGCTCTTCAAGAAGGTAGATTAGATCTGGCAGATTTCAAAAAGAGCCCAATAATAGAAGATGCTATCCCTGTCGATTATTTTAAGGTAGAATTTAAGTTGGAAAACTCTTTGATATTTATAGCTTTCAATCTTAAAAACGATGTTTTTGGAGGAGTAAATAATTTTATAGCAACCAATGAAACAGGCGTATCCAAAGCTCTAGCAATAAGAAAAGCTATAGCTTCAGTTATACAGAAGTCCTTAACTAATTCAAGGTTACATAATGGTCATTATAACTTGACAGATACACCTCTACCATATTACTACTCCGATTATTACTATTCTAGTGTCACTAAATATCCGTATAGCATAGATGCTGCTATAGACTATTTAAAACTCGCAGGTTTCAATATCTCTTCAGAAAATGCTACAGATGAAACAAGTTTCAGTCTAGTGAGTACTGTAGTAGGGTTGAGTATAGTCTCACCAATCTCAGTCCTTATAATCAATCGGAAGAAGAAACAAGTGAAATTAAATGACTAGAATAAATGAAATAGGCTTAGTGGACTTTAAAGGTAAACCACTAATCCAATCCTTTAGTGGAAGCGGAGCTATAGGTACAATTCTATCTGCTTTTCTTATCAAAGCTTTAGAGATGGAACAAGTGGCAGTAATTCACACTGATTCGGTTCCTCCCGTAGCTATGGTAAAAGGAGGATTGATTGAGCACCCAATTAGATTGTTTCAATCAGAAAAACTTTCTTTGATGACCTGTGAGGTTTCCATACCCTACAACATCCTTCCAGAGTTTCTAAATGATCTCGTAGAATACTACATCGAGAAAGAAGTTTCATATGTTGTTTCAGTAGGTGGATTGCCTGTTCTTCCTGATAATCATGATAATGGGTCTTGTTTTGGAGTAACTAACAATACAGAAATGATATCGTTTCTAGAAGATAAAGGTATCTCATTGCTTGATGAAGGAGTGATTTACGGGTCTGTAGTTGAAACCTTAGAATTATGCCATATTCAAGGATTAAATTCGTGTTTTGCATTGTTATCTGAATGTGATCCAGGTATTGCCAGTTATCATGCAACTAAACTTATCTTGGAAAATCTAGCAAGAATCTTCGAGTTTGAGTTTGATGAAGAAAAATTCGCAGATGTAACCAATACTATTAAAGCAAGAATTGAGGAAAGTACAAGATACATTCGTGAAGATAGCTTTGAAAAAACCAGAGAAAGCCACCTCTAAGTGCCGACAAAAATGACAAACTGCTTAAAGGCTGTTTCTCGATAATTTGGGCGTTTTTGTCGAATTTCTAACCCTCCGTTACAGCATGAATAACATTTAAATAGGTCGGAGGACAAAATATTATAGGTCAAGGGTTAGGCAAGATTAAGGCTTAATGGAAAATCTAAAAGGGAACTGCAAACTGAACAGGAAGCGAAATCCGAAGTTTCAACCCTCCCAAGGGTAATCTCGGGAACTATGGTTGAACCCCTTTTTAGATGGTTTGAACCCCCATTGGGCTTAGTTAAGACCTCCTAAGCCTGAAATCCCCCCAGAACCAGACTCGTGTTTGGTTTTAACAGACATCTTCTGTCTGCCAGAACCCCCAACCAAACCCTCGAAACTTCGAGCTAGAATCTCCTTCCTGTTCAGGCAGAAATCCCTTCAGGGGTTTTTTCTTCTTTTCTTCGATTTTTTTGTTGCATACTCACCCTTTTAAATTATTTTGACTAATTTGTTTTAATGATTCTTCCTCTCTCGAAAATTAAGATTTGGTCCTTTTTTATTTTTAGTCTTATTTTCTTTTTCTCCTTCTCTTCCTATACTGCACAATCTAACATAGAAGAAGGCCTTTATTCTCATATTTCTGATCTTACGATTTCTTCTCCTGTTTGTAATTCAAGGTATAATCGAACATATTTCGATCTTAATTTAGTTATAGAATTATATTCCACTCTTAGTTATCCCTTTACAATTTATACTCCTGATTCTGTTCTTTTCGTTCCGAAAACTAATGTAAGTTTTGTTGATGATTCTAACCAATTTTTCCTTCTCTATACTTTAGCTACCCCACCAGCAGAATATGTCATAACTCCAAATACTTCAACTTATATTAGAAAATATACCTTTGCTTTCAAATTTGATGATGTATGTTTCACAAGAATGCCAGAAGGAAATTATACAATATGGCTTGAATTAGCAGGACCATCTCCCATTCCCTATCGTTCTTTTTATTCTTTTATTTACGTGAATGAAACCAGTATAGATATATCTCATGAATATTTTGATAGTAATTTATTCACAATTCCTGAATATTCAAATCTAATTATAGGTCTTGGAGTTATTCAGCTACTTATTTTGTCTATTACCTTGATTCATCTAAAAAGAAAAAAACGATTAAACTGAATATCGAGCTAGAATCTTCTTTCTGTACAAGAAGAATCTTTTTTTGAATTTATTGCTTCTGTCTCTAAATTGTATTGTTTCTTTCTTATTGAAATACTTATTATATCTGATAATCTAATCTTAGTAAACAATAAATGTGATTACATTTGAAGCAAACAAGAATAAATCGAACCTTAACCTCTCTTTTATTTAGTTTGTTTATCTTTAGCGTTCTTTTTCTTAACCCAAGAAGTGCTTTAGGTTTACTTGAACTTCCAACTATTCAAAGTCATGTAACCACCTCTTATACTGAACATGACCCTATCATCATCATTTCAGATGATAATTTTACAGACTATGGTTTTACTGGCAATGGAATAGATTCTGACCCCTATATTATTGAGAATCTTCTGATTAATAGTACATCTGAAAATGGAATTGTAATAAATGGAACATTTTCTCATTTTATTATAAGAAATTGTTATGTCGAAACAAGTCAAGTAGGAATTTATATTCTGGGTGTAGCAAACGGTACAACAAGAATTTATAACAACTATCTAGTGGGAAACGAAATTAATGGTATAGTTATTGTTGAAACAAGCTTTTTCTGGATAATTGGGAATTCGGGGCATGATGATAAAGTACCAGTACGAGTACATGAATGTACAAACGGATATGTAGCAAGCAATAGTCATATGGGTGGAGAGAATATAGGTTATTTACGATCAGCTGGTATTTATATCACTAATTCACAGGATTGTGTACTTTTCAACAACTCTTTTGATTATTATAATCGAGGAATTTATGCATTGAACTGTTCGAATTTAATCATTCAGCAGAATTATTTCTCAAACAGCAAAGAGCAAGCAGGAATTTATCTTTACGAAACTAATTTGTGTTTTGTCTTCAATAATACAGTCATCAATAGTATTGAAGTTGGGATTAAGTTGTGGGAAGCCAGTTTTAATAGGATAGTTTTCAATCAAGTTTCAAATAATGGATTTTATGGATTAGCATCATTTTACAGTATAAATTTAATTTACCTAAATAATTTTGTAGAAAATGGATTTGTTGCAGATAATGTTTCTCAAGGATGGGAAAGTGGAATATCAAACATCTGGTGTGATCTTAACCTGAAGAAAGGGAATCATTGGAGCGATTTAGAATCAGATGTCTATGTAATAGAAAACAGTAATAATCTAGATCCATATCCGTTCAATCACCCAGTGACTGAGGATGATTTAGATTCAGTCACCTATCCTACACCGCCAATAATTATAACCATCCCCGGTGATGCAGAAATCAGCGAAACAAATGCTCTTTCCTCTCTGTTGATTTTTATCTCCATTATAACTATATCAGTAGTGTTTCTCAGGAGAAAAATCAAGTCCTAGATGTTGGTATTCTTCTCTTTTTTCTCTTTTACGTTTTTTTAACATGCTTTAATCATATTAGATATTTTGAGGGAAAAAATTGATTATTTCAAGCTTGAAATTCCTTCTTGTTCAAGCAGAAATCCCTTCAGTGTTTTTGTTCTTGTCTTTTCTTTTCTCAAATACGCAACTAATATAAGTTCTAAAGACAACATATAATTTGGTGAAAGATTTGCTAAAGAGAACATTGCAGATGCTGATATTATTCTCAGTTATATTTTCTTTAGTCTCATCTCAAATCCATGCAGGATCATCTGGTTACACAATCTATACACGAATAACAAAAATCGATCTTCCTCCAACCTTAGTATTTCGAGAAAATTATCCCAATCAAACATTTTTTGCATTTGAAGGTCTTGCAGATATTATTAACCCTTGTGAAAAGAATCTCTATATTGGTAGTTCAACAACTTGCCTAGTTTTTTACCAAGCTGATTTAGCATTTGAAAATGATAGTTATTCTGGGTTAATATGGGGACCCTCTCTATGTGGTCAGGCTTTTACTAATCATACAATCGAACCGGGGATTAATGAGGGATATATCTTTTTTGAGCTTTCAGTAAATGAAACACTTCAGAATCTTCCAAATGGGAATTTTACAATTAGGCTTCATCTAGAAGATTATCATGGGTTACATGATTATGTTCACTTCAACTCAACAATAACAGTTAATGATTCCAATATTACTATGTCTTATGAAGGGAGAGATGCAATATTTACCTGTCCAACCTTTTCAACGCTACCAACAGTAATTCCCAATTTTATAGTGGTTCTAATGTCAGGAATCTTAGTTATGGTTATTGTAAGAAAAAAAGCAAGAGTTTTATGAAACTATTTTACTAACTAAGACTTCATTTTAGACTTACGTTGCTTGAATGTTTTCTTCCAAAATTCTCTCCATGTCAAACCTATAACTTGTAATATGATATGGAGGGTAAAAAGACCCACTGCTAAAACTCCCATTGTTATACCACCAATCCTTAAGAATAGCTGATCTGCACTTAGAGGAAAGTCGGTAGGGTCTAAGGGGTCTCTATGACGACGAATTTCTACGCCATCTAACCAATTATCACTGTCTGTGTCTGAATTGAGCGGTGATGTACCATATCTGTATTCGTCGATATTTGAGAGCTGATCATCATCAAAGTCTTCTAAAGAATCGTCCCTTAGAGGATTTAACCTATTGTCCACTTCCCATTGATCCGGCATCCCATCAGAATCTGAATCTGCACTTAGAGGATTCGTTGTTAAGGTAAGAACTTCCTCCCCATCTTCTAGACCATCTAAGTCAGAATCAACATTTGTGGGGGATGTTCCATAAATTAGTACTTCCTCCCCATCTCCCAAATCATCCATGTCGGTATCGCTAAAGATAGGCATTGTAAAATAAACAAATACCTCTTCACCATCTAAAAGCAAATCTCCATCAGTGTCATTCACTTGTGGTTTCGTATGAAAATTGTATTCATAGATATTTGTCAAACCATCCTCATCAGGATCCAAATCTGAATCATCAATAGTTGCATTCAGACCGTTTAAAACTTCGAAAAGATCATCCATCTCATCATTATCAGTATCAGATTCTTTCGGATTTGTGTGGTAAATTAAGATTTCTTCTCCATCCAACAGTAAATCATTGTCAGTATCAGGATCAGAAGGAATAGTGTCATAAACATACACTTCTTCTCCATCTCCTAAACCATCCTTATCAGTATCGTTGTCTAAGGGAAGAGTTCCTAATTGAAACACTTCGACTCCGTCAAGTAACAAATCATTATCGCTATCCTCATCAGTTTTATCTGTATGATAAAAGAACTCTTCTAAATAATCATCTAGACCGTCACCATCTGAATCTTCAGCAATCATAGGTGATGGATCCGAAGTAATGGGTGTTGGGTAACTATAAATCTCATACTCTCCTACGCCGTCCCAAGTAGACCAATAATTTTCGTACCAGGTCATACCACCATCATCTCTTGCTTCAGTTATTCCAGACCATGTGTAACCGTTATTTATGAAGATGTTTTGTGTGATTGTACAATTACTACAAGTATCTCTGAAATTCATTCCATAAGATTCAGTAGAAATAATGGCATTTCTTATTACTGACATGTTTGTAGCATAAGAGAAATACATTCCCCCCTCATTTTCAGAACATAAATTATCTTGAATCAGCGTATCTGACCCACCTCTAACGGAAACGGCTATTTGATTGTTATACATAGAATTATTTAGTATTAAGGAATCTGACACGTAGTTTAACTGCATACCATAAATGGATCCTGCTGTTGTTGCCCACCTAAATGTATTATTAAACACTATCACTCCCATTGAACTCCCAACATATATGCCTTGACGGCAAATATTGCTGGATATATTAGCATAATCAGAGTCATAGAAATCTAAGGCTTGCTTGTAAGTTCCTACGTCATTATTCCAAACTGAACAATTATTTGATCTTTCTATCTCAATTCCATATAGTCCTCTAAATGAATTGTTACATATCTCAACGGTAGAATCTTCTACTGATCTTATCCTTATCCCCCAAGTTTGAAGACCAAATGAGCAATTTCGAATGATGAAATTCTTAGTTGTTACAGCGATATCTATTGAATAATAATCCTGAACAGCGAATGAAAGGTTCTCAATCCTATATGGGTCACTAGGAGTGCCTGAACCATTCAATCCATAGATGATAAAATCACTATCTTGGTGAATCTCCATAGAAGTAGTTATTATATTGTGAAGTTCGAATTTAGTGTGTGTATCATGAATTTTTGCTGTAACATCTGTTGAATTAAAGATATTCAAAGTAAATATCGGAGCAACTATAATTATTAGACTTCCATAGAATAGTAACTTTTTTTGAGTTATTCTCCTATTTTTTCTATATAGTTGAACCATCACAATACCTTCTGATGATATTCTAAACCATTTTATATATAATATATTTGATGAGAGTATTACGATACATTTTTTGATGTATTCACTTTAAAGCACAAAAATATGTCTGAATTACGCGACAAAAAAGTTTAAACCTCGGTTTTGAATAGAATTACATTCTGCCTTTTCTAATGGCCCTTTTATATAAATATTTAAGGTAAGAATCACATTTTAAATTTTAAGGAGTGATTTAAATGGAAGAAGGAATCAGAGAAGAACCACTCGAAGAAGAAACTGACGATCAAGAAGAAATTGTAGAAGAAGGTCTTCCTGATGATGTTGAAGAGGAGCTTGAAGAAGAGCTCGAAGAGATTAGGGAAGAGTTTGAAGATGAGGAAGCTTTAGAGGAACTTGAAAAAGAAGATTATGGCCTTCCTGATGATGTTGAAGAGGAGCTTGAAGAAGAGCTCGAAGAGATAAAAGAAGAGCTTGAAGAAGAAGATCAAGATCAAGAAGAAGTAGATGACTTAATGGAAGAGCTTGCTGATGTTGCTGACGATGAAGATAGTATAGAAGATATTGAAGAGGAATCTGTTGAAGAAGTTATAGAAGAAGCAGTAGAAGATGCGATTGAAGATATTGTAGAAGAGATTGATGAGGAACCTGTAGCTGAAGAAATAATCGAGGAAGTTGTTGAGGAATTAAAACCAGAAGAAGAGGAAGGTGAAGAGGAAGAACCTCATTCTGATGAAGAAACAAAAACCGAGCCAGTAATTGAAGAGATTCCAGAAGAAGCTGAGAAAGAAGGTGGTAGTCTTCAATTAAATCTAAAGATGGTTAATGGAGAACAAATTCCTTACGGTTATGACCTAATCAAAGACAAATTGGTTATAAATCAAAATGAAGCGATGAAAGTCAAAGTTGTTTATTCTTGGTTTTATAAGCTTGATAAAACTGTAGAAGAAATCTTTGCAGCCACCAAATTAAAGGTCGAACTTGTAGAGAAGATTCTAAGTGATCCCATATACTTTGGAAAAGTGTTCTTCCTAGGAGCTTTCGTTGAAGGAAACTATGAACCAATTATGAATGAACGTTATCTTAGACTTAATGATATAAACGTTCAAGAAGTTGAAGAAAAATATCTTACTTCATTAACATAAATAGTGAAAATCAAATATTTGATTTTCTTTTTCTAATTTTTTAAGCATATATTATGTTTTTAGCAGAAATTGTTTTTCACTAATTTAACTAACTCCCTCTGTCAGTAATTCTCCAATAGCGTCAGTTGTCATACTGAAAAAAGTCACTAATTCCTCCTTTGCATGTAAGAGTTCATATAGATTCTTCACCGATAAGTCCTCTCCCATTTCATCTACGAGAACGATTTCATAACCTAATCCTTTCCCCTCTCGCTTTTTTTCTTGAATCCATTCTCTTTGATCCTCAAAAAACTGAGTAAGGAATGTCTTGACGTTTGAAATATTGTTCAATTTGTATCTAGTAAGTTCCAACTTCTTTTCTGTTTCAGCAGCATAAATCTTGAATACTAATTTCCATGTCAAATTTTCCACCTTTGCTTCATACTAATAATGCTGCGTTTGATATATAAACCAATGAATTACTTTCTCTAGTTTAAATATCAATCTACTTCTCATCCTTTGTAGAATAAAAGCTAAGAACAAAAAACTATAACTTTTTAAATCCAAGATTATCCTCTAAGTTAGACACAAAAGGTGATTATATGGGTCACGGTTCGCTTCAAAAAGCAGGAAAAGTTAGAAAACAAACCCCCCAAGTAGAAGGCAAAGAAAGACATAGTCCTATTCCAAGAAAAGGATTGAGAAATAAATACGTCAAAAGAGTAGTTCTAGGCAAGTATGCTGGGCAACCTTCAAGCATGGGTTCAAAACGACGTGGCAGATGATCATTTTTTATAATTTTTACCACTGTTTTTACGATGAATGACAGAGATAAGGCATTATTAGAAATAAAGGAGAAATTAGTTGCCTTAGAAGAACCTACAAGAAATATTTTAAGTCAAGTTAAGAGAAGTGTTTCTAAGAAGTATCATTTGAAAAACTTCCCCAAAAACAGTGAGATTTTAGCTATTTGTGATGATGAGGAAAAACAACTACTACTACCTATTTTAATGAAGAGAGTTGTTAGAACACTCTCAGGAGTTGCAATTGTTGCTATGATGACTCGTCCTTGGCCTTGTCCTCATGGTAAATGTATTATGTGCCCAGGAGGACCTGATAAAGAAAGGCCCCAGAGTTATACTGGATATGAACCCACAACTCTTAGAGGAATAAGAAATGACTACGATCCTTATCGGCAAGCTGAAGAGAGAGTTAGACAACTTAACGCAATCGGTCATTCTACTGAGAAAATAGATGCAATTATCATGGGTGGAACTTTCACAAATCAACCTCTTGATTATCAGAAATGGTTTATCCTACGAATGTTTGACGCATTCAATGGTGTAGATTCTGAAACAATTCAGGAAGCACATAGAATAAACGAAACTGCAAAAAACCGTTGTGTTGGTTTAACAGCAGAAACTAGACCTGATGAAATCAATCACAAAAAAATCGATCATTTACTTGATTATGGTGTAACCAGAATAGAAATTGGTGTTCAAACAGTTTTTGATGATGTATACAAAAAAATGCAACGAGGTCATACCACCCAAGATACAAAAAATGCATTTCAATTTATTAGAGATTCTGGTCTGAAACTAACAGCACATATGATGCCTGGTTTGCCAGGATCTTCTTTTGAGCGCGATATTGAATCCTTTGATGTTTTATTTAACACAAGCGACTACAGACCTGATGAAATCAAAATTTATCCTACTATGGTTATTCCTGGGACAAAACTCCATGAAGATTATTTAGCTGGGAAGTATAAAGCTCTAACCAATGAAAGTACCGCTAAGCTAATTGCTAAAGTTAAGGAGTTCGTGCCACCTTATGTGAGAATAAAACGAGTTCTTCGAGATATTCCCGCTCACCAAATTGTGGCTGGACCTAACAAGAGTGATTTAAGATTAGATATTCTTTCTCTGTTGGAAAAAGAAGGAAAGAAGTGCAGATGCATACGCTGCAGAGAAGTAGGCCATTTTGTTTACAAAAGCGGTCAAGACATTAGTTCTGCTGATATAGAATTATTACAACGGACATTTGATGCAAGTAAAGGAAAAGAACATTTTCTCTCTTTTGAAGATACAAAAAATGATGTAATTATAGGTTTTCTAAGACTACGCGAGTTAAGTGATGACATTATAAGACCGGAGTTCAAAGATCAACCTACAATAGTTGTTAGAGAACTGCATGTGTATGGGGAACTTATAGGCTTACGTTCCATTCATAAAGGAGACTTACAATGGCAACATAGAGGATATGGTAAAGAACTTTTAGCGAAAGCTGAAGAAATAGGAAAAGAGAAAGGCTATTCAAAAATCTCTGTTATCTCAGGTATAGGTGTTCGTGAATATTATAGAAAACTTGGTTATGTGTTAGATGGACCTTATATGTCAAAAAGTCTTTAATTTATAGGCTAGATTTGTTTTAAAAGCTAAATTTATATTGGTTTGTTAGTGATTTAGCTTAGACAAGCTTATGTGATTAAAATGGTTCAAAAGAACAAATTAACCATTCTAAATGACGTTGAGAGAGTTCTGAAGTCTTCAGGATATGCTATTACTCAATTGTCCCAAGGAAGCAAAGCTTGTTTTGATATTATTGCGAAAAGAAGAGACCAGCTTATCATTCTAAAAATCGAACCTTATATAGACAACTTCAGTAGAGATTTTTCTTACGAATTGAAGAATATTGCCTCCTTCCTAAATGCATCACCTATGATAATCGGTGAAAGAGGAAGAAGATTCTCAGAAATAGATGATGGATTGGTTTTGCTTAGATATGGTATTCCCGTAGTTAGTACCGAAACTTTCACTAAACTTATTGTCAATGGAGTTCCACCAATTGTTTATTGCAGTAAAGGTGGATACTTCGTACAAATAAATAGGAGAAACCTAAGACAAGCAAGGGTTGAGAAAAATCTTAGCTATTCCGATTTAGCACAAATTGTGGGTGAATCAATAGGCACTCGAGTGTCTAAAAGAACCGTTTACGAATATGAACACTCTATTAATCCTCCACCAAAAACTGCTATGCTTCTTGAAGAGCTTCTTGAAGCTCCAATCATTGAAGGAATCAAGGTATTTGATATTGATATAGAGCGGGAAGAAAGACCTGCATATTCAATTGAGAACCTTTCTTCATTTAAAGAAGAGATTTCTGCTGTTCTATCTGATTTGGGTTTTATTAGTCAATTCTGGACAAGACAATCTCCATTTGATGCGTTTAGTGAGCAAAAAAATCTCGATATCCATAGTGGGCTAAATGTTCTTGTATGTGTAGACGAATCTCAACAAAAGCAGGTTCTGGAAAGAGCTGCAATTACACATGATATAGCTTCAATAGCAAAGAGAAGAGCAATAATTATTGTAGATGATGATGAAGCTGAATTAAGCCAACAAGTACCTACTTTTACAGTTGATGAACTAAATCAGATGAAGAAAGCATTTGATTTGGTTAAGAATTGGGTTAAAAAATATTCAGACTTGAAAGAAAGTTAAGGGGAAAGAGCTTATTTCTTCCCTACTATCATTATATGATCTTTTTCATAAGGTTCCAGGTCAACAGTTTCAAGCACAGTTAAACCACCTGATTCTAGTTTAGTTACTACCTCTTTGAATATTACTTGCGGATCTTTTGTTACATCAATACTCCTAGATTTAACTGCTAAAAAGAAGTATCCTCCATCTTTTAGGTAGGTTTTAACATTAGTTTCTAAAATCTCTGCTTGAGTTGGTTGTGCGACATCTTCATAAACGATATCTACTTGCGGAACAATCATACTGTATTGTTCTGGAAATCTTGCATCAGCATGGATTGGTAAAATATTCTTTCTTCTTTCGGCAACTGTGACTAAATCTCTCAAAGATCGTGCTGAAAATTCTACCGAGTAAATTGATCCTTGTTCTCCTATAATGTCGGAAACATGAGAAACGGTTGTTCCAGAAGCTGCACCTAAATACAGAATTTTTACATTTTCTTCAAATGGGAAGTTCTGCATCTTATTAAAAATCGCTGCTCCTAACTTGCTTTTATATGGATCGAAAGTTCTATATTCCTCTCCATCTTGATTGACAAGTCTTTCAGTATATACTTTATTACCAATATCTGAATTCTTTGTTGCTAACCTTACATTCCCATCTCTGAATGTAACCCAATAAAGATTTTTTAGATTATGATTCTTTATATCTGCCATTAGTATCGCCTCTTCTTTTGTGGATATTTGCCTTTTTTAGGAGGATATTTGCGTTGCCCCCCTTTGGATGATCCATATTTCTGTTGTCTAGGTCTTTGTGATTGTTGACTCCTGTCAATTGGAGGTTTCTTTCCTTCTGGAGGTTCTTTATATTTCTCCTTGATTTCTTCTATCTTCTGATCTACTTCTCGTTTGAGTTGATCACCTATGAACTC
>Ga0272441_10007541_pt1 | contig 17649 bp, 11 predicted proteins | sample SSMProp6N_FD_193582 | JGI IMG/M metagenome (GOLD analysis project Ga0272441, IMG submission 193582) | Marine sediment archaeal communities from Little Sippewissett salt marsh, Falmouth, MA, United States - SSM-Prop-6N | ecosystem: Environmental > Aquatic > Marine > Wetlands > Sediment ... | reverse complement strand
GTCAAACCCGAACCACAGGCCGGCCTCAATCCAGTCCCCGCGCTGACGCCACATGGCGTAATCCCGTTCCAGACCGCGCCAGTCGATTCGATCCCGATCGGGCCGAATGCGCTCCTTGGCTTCCATCCAACTGTCCGGGTCCTTGATGGTGAAGTCGAGGAATTCCGGCGTCGACGCCGCGTGCTTCCATTGCTTCAGGGTTACGCCCCAGCGCGTCGTGTAGACCTTGTGTTCCTCGGCATCCTCGATCACACGCTCCTCATAGCGCGGCGAGTTGTCGAGCCAGATGCTTGCCACGTGGTCGAGCCCGAAGTAGTCCACGAAGCTTGTATCCGCGGGCATGCCCTCACGGTGCCACCGTTCGATCGTGGCGTCCCACGGAATATCGGTGATCGGTGCCCGATCGGCCTCCACGTGGTCGTACATACGCTGAAACCGTTCGCGGCTCGTCATCTCACCCATCGATCATCTCTCGGTTTGCCAGGGGGTCTCACTCCGTCGCGCACCGTCCGGGTGCAGCCGGCACCGGGATGGCTTACCGCCTCTTCCCAACCTGACAATTATCGCAGCCGTCATTCGTACTCGATTCGGGCCGATGCCTCGGTCATATCCTTCCACACGCCCGCGGCGACGCCGGCCAGAAACGCCGCTCCGCAGGCCGCTTCTTCGCGATGGCGTGGGACGAGAACCGGCCGTGCGAACCGCTCGGCGATGATGGAGCGGAGCAACGGGTTCTTGCGAACAGCGTTGCCGGATGCGACGATCGATTCATGGCCGGCAGTGCTCGCGGCGGCGGCGCGCTCGTGGAAGTCGCGCAGCTCGTCCGTTACGCCGATGAGAAGCGCCCGCGCCAGGTTGCCGAGCGTGAAGTTCTCCAGCGAGATTCCGGCTACGCTTCCCCGACAAGCCGGGTCCGCCCGGGTTCCGCTCAGCGTCGGCCTGATGTGCAGCCCGCCGCAATCGGCAGGCGCTTGCAACGCCAACTCGTGCAGTCGCGCGTAGATCGTGGCGGCATCCTGCTCACCGCCGAAATGCTGCGACCACTCACGCACCACGTCCTTGAGCCAGGCAACCGCGCGCCCGCCGCAAAGGCTGGCCCCCATGACGACGAACCGCCCCGGCGGCAGGGAGCGGGTCTCCATGCCGGGCAGTCGGCCGAATGCGGGCAGGACCCAACTGATCTGCCCGCCCGTTCCAACGTTCACGAGAATCAAGCGGTCCGGGTTGGCCACGCTGCCGAGGAAGGCGGCTTGGCTGTCGCCGATGGCGTTGGCGATCGGGATGCCCTCCGGCAGGCCGATCTCGCGCGCCGCGCTCGCCGTCAGATGGCCGATCATCTCGGCGGACGGACGCACCTCTGGCAGCAGGTTCGCTGGCAGGCCCAGCGCCTGCACAATCTCTGGGTGCCACCGCGACGCGACGAGGTCGAAGAGCCCAGCTCCACAGGCGTTGCCCGGATCGGTCACCGGCATGCGATCCGCCAGCGACGCCGCCACCCAGTCTGTGATGAAGCAGACGCGCGCGGTTTTCGGCGGCAACTGCCCATGCCGGGACAACCAGAACAGCGTGCTGCCCATGTAGCCGCTGGCCGGCGTGCAGCCGCAAACCTCCCAAAGCTCCGGCGGAACCCGGCTGTGCATCTCGTCAAGAGAGGTTGCCCCGTCGGCCCCGGTGGCTTCAAGACAGCGGGCGTCCTGCCAGGTGATGAGATGCCCCAGCGGCCGGTTGATCGCGTCGACGCAGAGCATTCCGTGCATCTGGCCCGTCACGCCGATGGCCACGACGTCGCCGGCGGATGCCGCCATCTCGCGCAGCACATCGATACAGCGGGAGCGAATGCGACCCGCATCCTGCTCTGATCGATTGGCCTCCGCCGCAACAACTGCGGCGTCGTTGGGTCGCTCGACTGATAACGTAGGCCGCCCGGACGTCGCGACAGCTACACCGCTGATCTTCGTCGTCCCAATGTCCAAGCCCAGCAGAACGCTCATAGCGCGTCCATGGTAGCTGGCGTGACCGTCGCCGCAACGAGTCCGTCGCTACGGCCGGTCACGCCGGCGTTGTCTAGGATGTGGGGCTATTGCCTGCTCACGCTACGTTTGAATTCCGGTAGCGGCCGGGGCGCGAGGTAGAACCGCTCGTCGCCCTTGACCCGTACAACGACCGGGACCTCCGCCTCTTTCGTGTAGCCACGGGCATATTCGACGTTGAAGTCGGCGACGGTCGTGAAGCCGTAGAGCTCTCGATCGCTGGTCTTCACGGTCACGAGCAAAGTGCCGTTGAAACCGACGACATGGATCGGCCCAAAGGGGTTGTCGTGCAGCGTGCAGCCGCTCTCGGTCGTGAACGGGCCGGCTTTGCGGTTGTGCAGATTGAACCGGCCGTGGGTGTCGGTCTTACCCTGGTGCTCAGGGACGTCGTCGATCGCGCGGTGTGTATCGGTCTGGTACACAGCGACGTTGGCATCGGGGATGACACGACCGTCCTCATCCATGATCACGAGTGAGCACTGCTCGGGCATGTCGTAGAGGTATTCCCCGAAGTAGCCGCGCCGCTTGCCCTTGGTGGTGTTGAGGCCCTGCACGTCGCTCGGTGAGTAGACGCTGTAGAGCATGCCGATCGTCGTGTGCGGGTAGACCTCGCCGCCGCCCATCAGACCGCGGTTCCGGTAGTTGAATCCGACGCCGTTCACGATGTTGGCTTCGCCCTCGACGATGAACTGGTAGTTGTCGATGATGCCGATCTGGTGGCTAAGCTCGTGGAGCCAGGCTCCGTCAGGCCGGCCGATGAAGTTCATGAAGCACGGGGCGCCGGCGCCGCTGTGCCACGGGTCGTCGAGGGCCGTCAGCCCGCGTCCGCCGTCAACAGTGATGTCGAACTCGCCGACCTTGTACGGTCCGTGCCCGAGAGTGACGAGATAACCGTCGTCCACGTACTCGATCAGTCCGACCATGACGCGCTGCGTAATCCCATCGGGGGCGAAATCGTACGTCGAGTTCTCAAAGAGCTGGTTCATGAATCGAAGCTGCGCCTGGAGCCAATCCTCGCAGGAGTATGACCCGAGGACGTTCACTTTGGATTCCATCCGCGCGATCAGCCCGCGTTCGACCTGAAACTTGAGCATCAGGGCGTTTGTGCGGATGCGGACCGCATCGTTGACGGGGCAGTAGTCCTCGCCATCCGGCGTGACCTGGAAGGTCAGGTCGTGGTCCGCCGGGTCCCACCGCCACTTGAACCGGAAACACGCTTCCTCACGCGGCTCCAGTTCCTCGATCGACCCGCTACGAACCTCTTTCCCGTCAAGGAGCCAGCGATACTGGCCGCCGAGTGTGGCCTTGCCCTTGTTTTGGACGCGCGCCGCGAAGGTCACGGTCTCACCGGGGTCGGGCTGGTGCTTCCGGTCCTTGTTGTTGGCGTGCCCGACCATCACGTCCTTGTTTTCCGGCGTTGGCCGGTAGTCGAGCACTTCGTACCGCTCGTAGCGCGGCGTGCGCTCGATGATCAGGACATCCAGGTCTCCGGCGTTCTCGTTGGGCGGTGCGTAGTCCGGTTGCTGTGGGGCGAAGCGCACGCCGTCAACCATGACGTGATGGGCCGCCCCTCCCGGGAGGCCACAGCCGTAGAACGAGATCTCGACGAAGTCGATATCGGTGAGCGAGGCGTTGAGCCAGTTCACCGTCTCCCACTGCTCCGTCTCCCGCAGCGGGATCTGGATGGTTCGCCACTGGCCGTCGTTGTCATCGCGCAACAACGTCTCACGATTCGCGGGCCGGATGCGGATGAACGGGCCATCCTGGTTGCGGAGGTAAAGCGTCGGGCTGCCATGGAAGCTCGTCCCCCTCTGCATCTTGATGCGCAATTCGAGGTGCTCGATCGCCGACAGATCCCAGTTCGCGTTGCGCCACTTGGGAAATGCCAGGTAGTGCTCGTAGCCGTACGTGAAGTTGAGTGCGACGCAGGATTTCCCGACCGCGGGCTTCTCTTTGACCGTGTAACAGCGAGCCTCGTTCGGGCCCCAATCCTCGGCTCCAGAGGTCCAGAGCTCCGGCTGTTCGGTGAAATCGACGACGGGCTCGGAGCGCGGGTTCTCCTGTGCCGCCGCCGCGGAAGAAAGGACCAGGGTTAGCACAACAGCCCATGCCCCCACACCGCGGTGAATTCGTCTAAACTGCAATGTTGCTCTCCTTGTTGTCGCTCGATCCGGCTCGATGGTGGTCGATGCCGCTCGGGCTCTAAGGGTTGTTCCCCGTCGAACCACTCAGGGCCCCCCGCATCGTTGGCCACAGTTGGCGATAGTGCCGGTAGCTATCCTCGTACGTGCGCTGCCGATCGGGCACCGGCGTGAACGTATGCCCGGATTGTACCATTGTCGCCACCGCTTCATCGTACGCCGCGAATGTCTTTTGTCCTACCCCCGCGATGATCGCGGCTCCGAGGATGCCGGCTTCGGCCTGCGCCATGCGAGTGAAGGGACGCCCCATAATATCCGCACAGATCTGGAGCCACGTGTCCGATCGGCTGCCGCCGCCGGCGGCGTGAAACGCGTCCACCTCGATGCCGGTTTCGGGCAAGGCATCCACACACTCGCGCAGGTAGAACACGACCCCTTCCAGTATGCCCTTGAGGATCTCCGCGCGCGAGGTGTCAAGTCGCAGGCCGGTGAATACGCCGCTGGAATTCGTGATGAAACTCGGCGGGCCCGTCGCGACAAAATGAGGCAGCACGAGCACGTCGCTCGGCACGTCCGACACCTCTGCGATCAGGTCGGCGTAGATGTCGCGTCCGGCGCACTGCGCCTCTTCGTACTCTCGGCGGGCAAACGTGTCGCGAAACCAGCGCAGCAGGGCGCCGCCCTGGTTGTAGATGAAGCTGACGTACGTGCCGGGCACGGCGTGATGCTCGGTGTTGAGACCCCACCGCATCATTTTCTGCGGGGAACGCCGCTGTCCCGAAATGGGCGTTATGCAGAAGTATGTTCCCATGCCGGCTGCGGCGGAACCCTCTGCGATTGCCCCACAACCGACGGCGTTCGCACACTGATCGTGACACCCCGCCACGATCGCCACACCACGACCGAGACCCAGCCGATCTGCCACATCGCCCGCGACTGTGCCGACCACGGTGCCCGTGGCTGCCAGGTCCGGCAGTTTGTCGGCATCGAGGTCGGCGCAGTGGAGGATCTCTGCCGACCAGTCGCGTTGCTCGATGTCAAAGCACAACAGCCGATTCGCAAGCGAATAGTCGACCACCGGCTCGGCCCCGAGCATGAAGCTGACGAAGCTCGCCCAGGGGAGGAAACAGCGGGCGCGGTCGAAGAGCACCGGCTCGTGCTCCTGAAGCCACATCAGCTTCGTCAGCCCGTAGTGGTTGCCCAGCGTGTTGCCCGTGATGGAGTACAGCGTCTCCGGGCTGAACCGCTCAGCCAACCGCGGCAGGTACTGCTCGCCACGCACATCGAAGTTGAGGATTGAGGGCCCCAGGATGCTGCGGTCGTTGGTGACGGGTACGGTTGCCTCGCCCAGCGACGACACCGCCAGTGCTTGGATCGGGTCATCCTTCGTCTGAGCGGCAACCTCGCCGATCGTTGCCTGAACCTTGCTCCACACGTCCGCCGCGTCGAGCACGGCCCACCCGGGCTGGGGCATTTGCAGGGCGTACTCGGCGTACGCCGTCGCGACGGGCGTTCCATCCTCACGGAAGGCCGCTGACTTGCACCCTGTCGTCCCAACATCGATTCCCAGGAGGCTCATGGTCTGGCTCCGACCGCTGCCGGCCCCGAGAACGTGCCACGCCGGGGACCTTGCACCGAGAAGGCCGTCACATTGCGGGGTATGTCACGCAAGCATGCACGCCAGCCGTCATCACCTCGCTGAGAATCGATACACGGTCACGTGATGGTACTGCTCGTCCGGCCGCAGAATGCACGATGGGAACTCCGGCTTGTTGGGGGAGTCTGGGAAATGTTGTGTTTCGAGGCAAAGCGCGAAGCGGTGCTCGTAGCGCTTCCCGTCCTTTCCGACGGCTGTGCCATCCAGGAAATTGCCGGAGTAGAACTGTATGCCCGGTTCCGTGGTCAGGATTTCCATGAAGCGCCCGCTCTTGGGCTCGTACAGCGAGCCGACCTGCCGGAGCTTCCCATCCCAACGGGCGAAAACGAAGTTGTGATCGTACCCACGTCCGTACTTGATCTGCTGGTTGTCCGCCTCGACGCGCGCCCCGATGGCGGTTGGCTTGAGGAAGTCAAACGGCGTCCCCGCGACGGGTCGCAACTCGCCGGTGGGAATCAGCGTCTCGTCGACCGGCGTGAATCGATCCGCCGCAAGCATCAGCTCATGCCCGAGGATCGTGCCGCTCCCGGCTCCGGCGAGGTTGAAGTAGCTGTGATTCGTCAGGTTGAGCGGCGTGGCCTTGTCGGTCGTCGCCGCGTACTCGATACGGATTTCGTTCGCGTTGGTCAACCAGTAATGGATCGTGGCATCGAGGTTGCCCGGATAGCTCTCCTCGCCGTCCGGGCTGACGTAGTGGAGCTTCAGGCCGACGGCGTCGCCACGGACGATCCCTTCCGCGTCCCAGACGGCCTTCTCAAAGCCCCGCACGCCACCGTGCAGGTGGTTCGGCCCGTTGTTGGTGGCGAGCTGATAGGTCTTTCCGTCGAGCGTGAACTGTCCCTTGGCAATCCGGTTGCCGTAGCGGCCGACGACGGCGCCGAAGTGGCGTGTGTCCTTGACGTACTCCTCCATCCGCTCATACCCGAGGACGACGTCGGCGATGGTGCCGTCCCGGTCGGGGACCATGATGGAGACGATGTCGCAGCCGAGGTTCGTGACGCGAACCGTCATGCCGTTCTTGTTCGTCAGCGTGTACAGGTGGACGATCTGTCCGTCGTCGGTCTTTCCCCAAATCGCCTTCTCGATCGAACCGTGCATCGGGTACTCTCCAGGTCCGGCCGCGAACGACGGTGTGGCAAGCAGAATGCAACCGAGCGCGGCGATTGTTGCGACAGCAGAAAAAACCGTGCAATGCATGGATGACTCCTTGCTGAATCTGACGAATCTTCCCTCGTGATGGGCGCAAGCAACAACAGACACGCGGCGGGCACGCCGGCGCTGGCCGACCACGACCGGAGAGGATACCTCGATGTGGCCGCCGGGGCTACTCGGAATGGCTCAAGAGTTGAGCGAATGGTCGAAATGGCGGGTCGGCGGCGGACGTCGGCGGGCGACGCCCGTCCCGATGTCGCAGACGTTGGTAGGGGGGGGTGGCGAAGCGGCCGACATGGCCTTTGGAAATTGCTCTTGCCTTGAGGCATTTCTTCGGGTAGCGTGCACACCTCAGTGGTGGCACGCTGGTTTGTCGTGGCTGCTCACGCGGAGCGGGCGGCACGACCGGTGCCCAGGAGCGTGCAGTTCGGGAACCTGATCGCCCGCTTTCAGCAGGCGGGCATCAGGGCGTGGCAAGCGACGAGGGCAACGCTCATCAGACCGCACAAGCACTTCGCCCCGTGTTGGCACGGGGCCGTGGCTTGGGCACGTCGGCCCGGATGCGTTGCTCGGCGTAACGAGGAGCTGACATGAAAGCGTCCGAAAGCACACGTCGGGATTTTTTGAAGGTGATGGGAGTTGGGGCAGCGGCCGTGAGCATGCCATTTGCGGGCCGACGCGCCGCGGCGGCGATCAATCGCCGCGGAGATGTGAAAACGCAGCTCCGGGTCGATCCCAAACCCAAATACGAACTGTCGCCCAATCTGTACATGCAGTTCATGGAGCCACTGGGAACGACCGATGGTTCGGTGCAAGCCTCCTGGGACTTCGGGCGCGACTGTTGGCGCGAAGACCTGGTCGAAGAAACCAGTGAACTCGCCCCCACGCTGCTGCGCTTCGGGGGCTGCTTCTCCTCCTACTACCGCTGGAAAGAAGGCGTCGGTCCACGCGACAAACGCGTCCCGATGCTCAACATGCTCTGGGGCGGACTCGACCCCAACCAGGTCGGCACCCACGAATTCGTCGACTTCTCCCGTCGCGTCGGCGCCGAGCCGTTCTACTGCGTCAACTTCGAATCCGACAACCGCGACTACTGGAAGAAAGACCCCAAAGGCAGCGACCGTGTCGGCACCGCCCAGGAAGCCGCCGAGTGGGTCGACTACTGCAATAACCCCAAGAACGCCCTACGCCGCGAGCACGGCGTCGAAAAGCCGTACAACCTCAAGCTCTGGCAGCTCGGCAACGAAACGTCGTATGACAACATCGATATCGAGTGGGGCGGCCGGAAAACCGTCGAGTTCGCCAAGGCCATGCGCGAAGTCGATCCGGACTTGGAGCTCATCGGCTGGGGCGACTGGCAGCACTGGGAGAAGCAGTACTGGGCCAAGAAGATGTATGAGATGGCCGGCGACCATATCCAGTACCTCGCCTTCCACCACATGTTCAACCCCTCGCGCGGCGAAGACTCGCCGCTCCGAGGCATCGAATACCACAAAGACCCCGACAAGACCTGGGCCCACCTTATGGACGCCGTCAAGGCGCATGAGGGCAAGGTCAAGGGCATGTACGACGAGTGCAAGGACATTCCCATTCCCATCGCGCTGACCGAATGCCACTTCGCCTTGCCCGGCCGAAACCGATGCGAAGTGCTTTCCAGCTGGGCCGCCGGCGTTTCGTACGCCCGCATGGGCCTGGTGCATGAGCGTTACGGCGACAAGCTCAAGATCGCCACCATGGCCGACTTCTGCGGCACGCGCTGGCAGGTCAACGCGGTCATGATCCCGGTTCCGGGTGGCCACTCGTTCATGATGCCCGTCGCACGCGTCATGTCGCTGTACCGCCACCACCAGGGCGAGCAGGCCATCGACGTCACGAACACGCCCGACGGGCTCGACGTCGCCGCCAGCATCACCGGCAACCGCGTCTTCCTGCACGTCGTCAACACGCAGCGCACCAAGGCGGTTGACGCCACGCTCGCCATCGACGGCAAGCAGATCACCGGCGGCAAAGCCTTCACCCTGGCAACCGATCCGGAGTTCGAGATCTACCACCACTACGAGCCTAAGGACGACCCGCTCTACCCCAAAGAGAAGGCCGTGCCCGCCAGCGGCAAGTGGACCTTCCCAGCGGCGTCTGTGACGGCGGTTGAGATCGACGTGGAGGACACGAAGGAGAGTGTTGCGTGATAGACGGTTGGCAGGGCACACGACGCGATTTCGGAAAAGCGGCAGCCCTCGGGGCCGCTGCACTGGCGACAGGAGTCAACATGAGCTTCGGACGCCCGGACGAACCCGCTACCCCTCCCGAGGATTTCTACGTTCGGCCTGAAGAGTTGACACTGCGAGCTCTGCAGAAGCCGGGCAAACGGGCCGTCGCGTTTCACAACTACAAAGGTGAGCCGGAGGCGTGGCGCAAGGCCTGCCGGCAGAAACTGGCCCAATTGCTGGCGTATGAGCCCCCTAAGCCGGGCAAAGCCCGAAAGCTGCGGAGCATCGAGCATGCTGGCGTGACGATCGAGGCCTGGGTCATGCAGGTCAGCGAGGACCTCTCGATGCCCGCGTACTTGGTGGTGCCGAAGTCGGCACCCAAGCCGGGACATGCCGTCATGGCCATCCACGGCCATGGGCTGTGCGAGCCCTGCATCGGGGCCTGGAACGACTACCACCACTACTTCGCGATCGCCCTGGCACAGGCCGGTCACTTGGTGTTGTGTCCGGAGCATCGCGGCTTCGGTGCCCTCGTCGACATGGCGGCCAGCACGGATGATCACTGGCTGGATTACTGGGGTTCGCGGCGACATGGCCGGCAGTTCACGCTGGCGACCGATGCGTTCCTCTACGGCCGGTCCATCGTCGGTCAGACGGTGGAAGACCTCGTACGGTGGGAGAACTGGCTCGCCGAGACGAAGGACATCAAGACGGTGGATGTCACCGGGATTTCGTACGGCGGCGACCTGGCTTTCACGTATCCCCCGTTCAGCAAGCGAACCGGCAAGATCTACGTCAGCGGGTCCATGGGGTCGATCTCGGCCGTCTTTGCACGGTGCTACAACGCCCCAGCGCACTGTATTCCCGGAATCCTCCAGTGGATGGACCGTAGCGACATCGCCGGCCTGAACGCGCCCCACCCGATCCGGTTGCACTATGGCGAGTTGGATACACCGGGTCCCGGCAACGCGTCGGCCGCGTACAACGAGACGGGCGAGCCGGCGCTCAAGGAATTGCGTGCGATCTACAAGGCGTTCGGCGCGGAAGGCAACGTGACGCAGCGCGTCACGCCGGCCACCGGCCACGAATACGAGATGGACGACCTGCTCAAGTTCTTCGCAGACTGAGCGACGTGCGGCGATCGGCCGCTGCAACAATCGAAGGAGAGCCGGTCTCCGGCGGCGCCTCTTCCCGAAACGGCGTGCATCGGGTAAACACACACGCAGCGCATCTGCCAGCATCGCCTGCGGCGATCCGGATTGCCACACGGAGGCCTGTGACCATCATGAAACCACGAGTACGAATCGGTCTGTGCGTCTGCCTGTCCCTGGCGATGATCGTGCCGCTCGGCTGCCGGAAGAGCGACGACGGAGACCAGGTGAAGGTCCTCAAGCTGGCCCACTCGCTGAGCACCGAGCACCCCGTTCACAGGGCCATCGAGTTCATGGCCCAGCGCGTCAGCGAGATTTCGAAAGGGTCCATGCGGATCGACATCTACCCGAGCGAGCAACTCGGCTCCGAGCGTGAGGCGATTGAGCTGGTCCAACTCGGCAATCTGGCCATGACGAAGACCTCCACCGCTCCGTTGGAGAGCTTCGTGCCGGCCATGAAGGTCTACGGATTGCCTTACCTGTTCCGCGACTCCGGGCACATGTGGAAGGTGCTGAACGGACCGATCGGTAAGCGGTTGCTGGAGGCCGGCGTGCCGAAGGGTCTGAAGGGGCTCTGCTATTACGATGCCGGTGCCCGCAGCTTCTACACGACGAAGAAGAAGCTGACCACGCCGGCGGACCTGTCCGGTTTGAAGATCCGCGTGCAGGAAAGCAAGATGTCACACCGGATGATCCAGGCGATGGGCGGTGCGCCGACGCCGATTCCCTGGGGCGAACTGTATACCTCGCTCCAGCAGGGCGTTGTCGATGGTGCCGAGAACAACCCACCCAGCTTCTTCAACTCACGCCACTACGAGATCAGCAAGTACTACACGCTCGACGAGCATCTGCGCGTGCCGGACATGATCGTCATCAGCCCGGCGATCTGGAAGAAGCTCTCGCCCGAGCAGCAGGCCATCGTTCAGCAGGCGGCAGACGAGTCGGTGGAGTTCCAGCGCAAGCTCTGGGCGGAAACCGAAGAGGCGAATCTCAAGGCCGTGCAGGAAGCCGGCGTGGAGATCGTTCGCACGGACACGGCACCGTTTGTCGAGGCTGTCCAGTCCGTTTGGAAGAGTTTTGAAGGGACCGAAGTCGGCAAGCTGGCCGAAGAGATTCGCGCCGTGGAGTAATGGATGCGTGCGCTGCGTGCCATCCAATGGACGCTCGACCGATTGCTTGAAACGCTCGTCGCCGTGGCGATGGGCGTTCTCGTTCTCGATGTTTCCTGGCAGGTCTTCACGCGTTTTGTCCTTGAGGATCCCAGCGTCTGGACCGATGAGCTGGCGACGTTTCTGCTCATCTGGGTCTCTCTGCTGGGGGCCGCCGTGGCGCTGAAGCGCGGCGCGCATCTCGGCATGGACTATTTCGTCGAGCGGATGTCACCGTATCGCCGGCTGTACGTGGCGGTGTTCGTCTATCTATGCACGGGGGCTTTTTCATTGCTGGTCATGACGATTGGCGGCGCGGACCTGGTGCAGCGGAAGCTGACCCTGGAGGAGATCTCCCCGGCGCTTCAGCTCAACTGGGGCTACGTGTACCTCGCACTGCCGATCAGTGGTTTCTTTCTCACGATCTACAGCGTCGAGCTTCTGGTCGGCACCATCGTCAAGCTGGCCAGAGGTTCCGAGACGCCCGCCACGGAACCGGAGTAGCCTCGCGTTATGGATTGGCCGCTGCTTGTCCTGATTGCCACGTTCGTCGTGCTGCTGGCGCTGAATGTGCCCGTGGCCTTCTGCATTGGGATCGCGACGGTGGCGTCCATGTTTGCCGTCGGCGGTACGTTCGAACCGCTCCTGCTCACCGCCCAGAAGATGGCCACTGGGATCAACAGCTTCTCGTTGCTGGCCATTCCGTTTTTCGTGCTCGCCGGCTTGCTGATGGGGCGTGGCGGCATTGCCAAACATCTGATGGATTTCGCGGAGGTTTTCGTGGGGCCGTTCCGTGGTGGACTGGCCTACATCAACGTACTGACCTGCATGTTCTTCGGCGCCATTTCCGGCTCGGCCACGGCGGCGGTCTCGTCCATCGGCGGTTTCATGGTGCCGCAGATGACGCGGAGCGGCTACGAACGCAACTTCAACGCCTCCATCACGATCACCGCCGCCACCACGGGGCTGCTGATACCGCCCAGCAACATCATGATCGTGTACTCGCTGGCGACCGGCGGCGTTGTCTCGATCGCGGCGATCTTCATCGCCGGCATACTGCCCGGGATCCTCGTCGGGCTCACGTTGATGGCGGTCGCCGGGATCATCTCCGCCATCCGCGGCTATGGCGTGGGCAAACGCGTGCCGCTGATGGAGTGTGTGGTTCGCAGCGCGAAGGCGATTCCGAGCCTGCTGCTGATCGTGATCATCCTCGGCGGGATCCTGAGCGGCAAGTTCACCGCCACCGAGGCATCGGCCATCGCCGTGCTGTACGCGTTTCTGCTGGCTGTGGTCGTGTATCGCGAGGTCAAGCTTCGCGAGCTGCCCGGCATTCTGCTGCAATGTGGCGTGACGACGTCGGTCGTTTTTCTCCTGATCGCCACCTCGATGGCGATGTCGTTTGTACTGGCCAGTCAGAATATTCCAAGGAACGTCAGTGAGGCGCTGCTGACCCTGACGGACAACAGGTACGCCATCCTGTTGATTATGAACCTGATTCTGCTGGCGGTTGGCACGTTCATGGATATGACGCCGGCGGTCTTGGTCTTCACGCCGATCTTCCTGCCCGTGGCCGAACAGCTTGGCATGAGCCCGATTCAGTTCGGCATCGTGATGATCCTGAATCTCTGCATCGGGCTGTGCACACCGCCGGTGGGGACGTGCCTATTCCTCGGATGTGGGATAGCGGAAACGACGATGTCCAGGGTGTTCAAGCCGCTGTTGCCATTCTTTGTCGCGATGATCGGCGTACTGCTGGTGACAACGTATGTGCCGTGGCTTTCGCTCGCGCTGCCGCACCTGTTCGGCTTTGGCTAATCGATAGTCCTCGTACCTACGATGTGGCCGGCTGATCATCAAGCTCGATGAATGTGGATAACTCAAGTGGCTGAGGGAGATGCCTCATGGTAAGAAGTGCAATCACTGTTGCTATCGTATTTGTTGCCGCATTCTGCGAGAATGCGATGTCCAAGGGGGCATCACCATCGGAGGACAAGATGCCTGGCGTGCAGGTCAACATCACCACGAAGGAAACCGCGCAGCGTCCCGCCAGCCCGATGATCTGCGGGAACTTCATCGAGTCCGGATTCGGCCGCCAGGTGGAGGGGATGTGGGCCGAGATGTTGTTCAACCGCAGCTTCGAGAGCATCGCGCCGTACACACAGGCCAACTATGGCTCTCGTGGCTGCGGCCCGGAAACCGAGGTCGAGAAACAGCCCTGGTGGCACAGCGGCTACGAGGAGCTGGCGTGGGAAGCGGTGCCCGGCAACACGGAAGCCCACTGGTCGATATCGGCGCACGTCAACTTCTGGAAGGGGCAGCGCGGCGGCTGGCTGAGAAACGAGAGCGAGACGGAGTGGGCGGGCTTTGCGCAGCACGGCATTCACCTTCGCAAGGGCGAGTCCTACACATTCACGGGCATGCTGCGGACGGGCCACCATACGTGGGACGTGGCGCCGGATGATCTCCGGGTCGACGCGGAAGTCCGACTCTACGCGGAGGGCGACTGGTCGAAGCCGATTCACAGCCACACGCTTCACAACATCGGGAAGGGGTTCGATCGCCAGACGTGCACCTTCGAGAATTCTGAGTTCGAAGGCCGCGCGACCTTCAGCCTGTGGGTTCCACCGAAGACGAATCTCGGCGCGGACGGTTTGTCGCTCATGCCTGCTTCGAATGTGAAGGGCTGGCGTGCGGATGTCATCGAGGTGTCCAAGCGGGTGAACGCGCGGATCATCCGTTGGCCCGGAGGGTGCTTCGCGTCGTTTTATCGTTGGCGCGAGGGTATCGGCGATCGGTCGGAGCGCTGTCCGACGACGAGCTGGTTCTGGGGCGGGTTGTACGACAACGATGTTGGCACGCCGGAGTTCATCCAGTTCTGCAAGCTGGTCGGCGCCGAGCCGTTCATCTGTGTGAACATGCTGACGGGCGATGCGGACGAAGCGGCTGACTGGGTCGCGTACTGCAACGCGCCGGCCACCCACCCGATCGGCCGGCTGCGGGCGCGCGATGGCTTCCCGGAGCCATTCGGCGTGAAGTACTGGGAACTGGACAACGAGGCCAATCGACGTTTCACGCCGGAGCAGTATGCACAGCGATGTCTTGAGTTCTCCCGCGCGATGAAGGCTGTCGACCCTAGCATCGAGATCGCCATCATCGGCTACGACTGGTACCGGCACGCCATCGGCGAGATGCTGGCAACCACGGGGGAGCACACCGCGTATGTCGTGGATCGGGCGATCGACGAAGGCACGTTGCGCGGCGACCTCGACGCCATTCGGAAATACAACGCGAAACACAGCGCAGACATTCGGCTGTGCAACACGGAGTGGCCGGCACCGGAGCGCGACGTTCCGCCGACCGTGGATAAGGCCGAGCTCGAGAAGATCACCACCGCGAAGGGGAAACGCCGCTGTTGGTATAGCGCCCTGAACGTCGCGAAGACGCTGCTCGGCTTTCAGCGTATCGGCGGCGACTTCGCGTTCTCCAACTTCAACAACTTCGCGAATACCTGGGGACAGAACGTCATCGAATGCCCCAAGGACAGTGCTTACCTGTCGCCTGTCGGGCATGTCTTCGAGCTGTTTTCGCGTTCGCCGGCGGCTTGGGTGCTTGAGTCGGAGATCAGCGAGGCGCCTGAGAACGTGGTTGTGCAGGCGGCCTGGAACGCGGACCGGACGGCGCTCTGCGTCGACGTGATCAACTACAACGCCGAGGAAGTTCCTCTGCGCTGCGTGCTTGGCCAACTCGGAAAGCGATTCGCGACGTGCGAACTGGTGGTGATGCGAGCCGAGTCGCTCACGGCGTACAACACGCCGGCCAACCGGTGTGTTGTTGAACGCGAGGACTCGACCAGCACGCTCGCGGATGGCGAGGCATTCGAGATCTCCGTCGGGCCTTTCTCGCTGGTTCACGCGGTTCTGAAGTAGCGTAACGGACGTCACGCGTTCGGGACGACGTGCCTGTTGACGTGGCGTGTTGGTGAATCAAGAAGGGCGGCTTGTGTGAACAAGCCGCCCTCGAACCCAGAACCGGGGGATCACCGGTCGTACTGGTTACATTCCCGGCATGCCGCCACCGGGCATCTTCTTGTCGTCGTCTTTTTCTTTGATCTCACTGACGATGGCATCGGTGGTGAGCAGCAGGCTCGCCACGGAGGCCGCGTTTTCGAGCGCCACACGCTCCACCTTAAACGGGACGATGACACCCATCTTGATCATGTCGCCATACTCATTCGTCAACGCGTTGTACCCGAAGTTGCCGTCGCTCTCGATGATCTTCTGGCAGACGATCGATCCGTCGAGGCCGGCGTTCTCGGCGATCTGGCGAATCGGGGCCCGCAACGCCCGCCGGACAATGTCGACGCCGGTCTTCTGATCGCCGCGTGCCTTCTTCTGGGCTGTGCCCAGAGCGTCTTCGCATCGGAGAATGGCGACGCCGCCACCAGGCAGGATGCCCTCTTCGACAGCGGCACGGCAGGCGTGCAACGCATCCTCGACACGGGCTTTCTTCTCTTTCATCTCGATTTCGGTTGCGGCGCCCACGCTGATCTGCGCCACGCCACCGGACAGCTTCGCGAGCCGCTCTTCGAGCTTCTCGCGGTCGTAATCGCTGGTGGTCGCGTCGATCTCGTTCTTGATGGCCTCGATCCGGCCCTTGATCTTGCTGGTGGCGCCGGCACCCTCGATGATCGTGCAGGTGTCCTTGTCGATGGTGACGCGTTTGGCACGGCCCAGGTCCGCGAGCTGAATCTTCTCGAGGCTGATGCCGAGATCCTCGAAGACGGCCGTTCCGCCGGTGAGCGTGGCGACATCTTCGAGCATGGCCTTGCGACGATCGCCAAAACCGGGGGCTTTGACGGCACAGCCCTGGAGGATGCCACGCAGCTTGTTCAGAACGAGCGTGGCAAGAGCCTCACCTTCAACGTCCTCAGCTACGACCAACAGCGGCTTGCCCGCCTTGGCGACCTGCTCAAGGAGCGGGAGAAGGTCCTTGATCGCGGTGATCTTCTTCTCGTGAATCAGGATGTAGGGGTTGTCGAGGACCACTTCCATCGATTCGGGCTTGTTGATGAAGTGCGGGGAGGTATAGCCCTTGTCAAACTGCATCCCCTCGACCAGATCGACGATCGTCTCGATGCTCTTGCCTTCTTCGACGGTGATGACGCCGTCCTTGCCAACCTTGTCCATGGCTTCGGCGATCTTGTCGCCGATTTCCTTGTCCTGGTTGGCGGCGCACATGCCGACCTGGGCGACCTGATCCTTGCCCTTGACCGGGACGGCCAACTGCCGGAGAGCCTCAACAACGCTGTTGACGCCGAGCTCGATGCCGCGTTTGAGTTCCATAGCGTTGGCGCCGGCGGCGATGTTCTTCAGCCCCTCGTCGAAAACGGCCTCGGCGTAGATGGTTGCGGTGGTTGTTCCGTCGCCGGCCACGCTCGATGTCTTGCTGGCGACCTCCTTGACCATCTGGGCACCCATGTTCTCGTAGGCGTCCTCCAGCTCGATTTCCTTGGCGACGGTGACGCCGTCTTTGGTCACCGTCGGAGCACCGAAGGATTTCTCAAGCACGACGTTCCGGCCGCGCGGGCCCAGGGTCACCTTGACGGCCTTGGCCAACTGCCGAACGCCCCGGCGAATCGCCTCGCGGGCTTCCATCTCGTACGCGATCTGTTTCGCTGCCATTGACCTCTCCAATCCGGCGGGTCCTCAACCACCGACCATGTGAATCCAGTACTGTTTGATGTCGCGCAGGAACGTCGTCAGCGACCTCGGGGTGGCCGACGACCGGCTTTGCAGGACGCATGGCCCCCATTCCCGCTGCATCTACTGCTTGGCCTTACACGTTGCGTGCCACTTGGCGAGTCGTGACCGTGAGACGCGCAACTATCGTTCTAGTAGAACGTTACAGGAGCGACCACCGAGCACGGAACCGTCGGCCAGATAGAATCGCTGTCAAACTGGCAGTCGCGTGCGGCGCGCCGGTCATGCCTTGGCAGGAGCCAGGGAGCGACGCGACGCAGGCAAACGGCACCACCGTCAGTGCGTTCCCGTTCCACCCAGGCAGGCATCCGCGTCCGGCCCCTGTCTACCCGAGCACCGCGAGGATATCACTCTCATCCATGATGATCATTTCCTCGCCTTGGACTTTGACCTCTGTGCCCGCG
>Ga0272441_10007540_pt1 | contig 17650 bp, 7 predicted proteins | sample SSMProp6N_FD_193582 | JGI IMG/M metagenome (GOLD analysis project Ga0272441, IMG submission 193582) | Marine sediment archaeal communities from Little Sippewissett salt marsh, Falmouth, MA, United States - SSM-Prop-6N | ecosystem: Environmental > Aquatic > Marine > Wetlands > Sediment ... | reverse complement strand
CTCATCGGTTTTTCTTACGTCGCCGCGGTCGTGTTCTTCGCCAAGACCATCTACCTTCTTGTTTCGGACCCGCTCATGCGGTTGCTGGGGGTCTACTGTCTGGCGTTTTGTACGCAATTGTGGGGCTATTCGACCAACATCAATAACCATATGCCCGCCACCGGAATGCTGGTCGTATCCCTGTATTTTGCGCTAGGACTGGGCAGTGGGAAGCTGACGCCGCGCGGGTGGCGGTTCTTCGTGTTCGGGCTGACAGGCGGCCTTGTGGCAACGCTCGACATGCCGGCCACGATTTTCGTGTTCCTGGCGGGGCTCTATCTTCTGGCGAAGTATCCTGCTAAGACCCTCGTGTGGGTGGGGTTGGGCGCAGCCATCCCCGTCGGTGTACACACGGGCATCATGATCGCCGTGACCGGGAGCCCGTTGCCCGTTCAGATGCGCCCGGAGCTCTATCTGAGTGAGGCCTCGTACTGGCGGAACCCGCGCGGGATCGACGCCCTGAACGAGCCGAAGCTGACGTACCTCTTCCATATCACTTTTGGCCGGTGTGGGCTGTTCTCGCTGTATCCCATCCTTTTCACCGGGATGGTGGCTACGCTGCGGGCACTGGTGAGACGCAAGATGCCGTACCGGGGTTACGTGCTGACGGGTGCACTGGGCTTCTTCATACTGACCGCATATTACGTATTGCGAACGAGCAACTATGGCGGCGAGGCCTACGGGTTCCGCTGGTTCATGGTGGCGATGCCCGTGCTGCTCCTGATGGGGACGCCGGTTCTGGCGACGATACGCGCCCGGTGGAAGTGGTACTTCGTAGCGGCCATGATCGGCATCTCGTTCTACTCGGCGTGGGAATGCTCGCGCACGCCCTGGCGCTCGAACCAGGAATGGCCCTGCCGGTTCCTGGGCAAATGCTATGGGCCAGTGCCGAGGGAAGTCGACAGAACCGCCAAGTAACGGGTGCCCCAACAGCCCTGCTACCCCTGCCGGAGCCTGAGCACCCGGTCCGGCTCCCTGCCGTGGCCGATGACCCGCAGATGGTCTCTGTAGACCTCAACCACCGCGTAAGCCGTTGTGTCGGGCGTCTCCACCATGCCATGAAGGGTCAGGTAGTGGACGCCGTCTTTCTCGGCGTAGTTGCCCGCGTGGTTATGGCCGTTGATGTACGCGGCAACGCACTCGTTCGCGGCCATGAGGTCCATGATCTCGAAGTCGTTCCACAGGTTGTGCTCGTTCTCCGGGCAAACGGGGAGGTGGCAGAACACGATGGCGCGCTGGCCTTCCCTCGAAGCGTCGGCCAAGGTGGCCTCGAGCCAGGCAAGTTGCGTCTTGCCCACGGCGCCGTTCCAGGTCTGGGCGTTCCGGGCGCCTGCCTTCTTGAGCTTCCCAAATGTGGCTTGCGCGGCCATATACTGCGGGCTGCCCTCGGGGCGGCCATAGACGCTGACGTCGTTACCGTCCAGCACGACGAACCGCCAGCCGCCGTGCGTGAAGTCGTAGTAGCGTTTCGCAAGGCCGAGCTTGCTGAGCATCGCGGCCTTCTTGTCCGGTTCCACGGCGAAGTCATGGTTGCCGAGGACATGGTAGTGGGGCACAGCGAGCTTGTTGTAGATCGGCAGCACATTGGCGAAACTCGCGAAGTCGCGGTCGATGAAATCCCCAAGTTGAATGACAAATGCCAAGTCCTGCGAGTTGAAGTCCTTAACGCAGGCCTCGGCCTTGGCGGGCGACGCACGATAATACCGCGAGCCAGCCGCGTCGCAGTCGCAATGCTGGATATCGGTCAGAGCGCCAAACGCGAACAACGGCTCGGACAGCGCATCGTCCTGAGCCCCGGCCTTGCCCGAGAAACAGGCAGCGGCAACACTCCCGGCGGAGAGGCCCAAGAACTTCCGCCGGCTGATGTGAATGTGACTTGCTCTCATGCAAAACCTCCCCAATTCCTCGTCTGCGTGCACGTGCGGCCGTCCACCGGCCGGCTCCTACCCGGTATCCTACGCATAGAGCCTGTGCCGTTCAACGCATCTGACTGCAGATTCATGACCTGGGCGTTGGGGCATATGGTCCAAGACGGCCCCGCTCGAAACGAGGCCTTACGCGAAGAGCCCTGTTGCATTTGGAATCTGAGCCGAAGCTAATCGGCCAGCTCTGCTGGTGAGAATTCATCAGGTTTTGCCGTTCCGGCATCTATTGCTGGGTTCGGCGTTCACCAACCCGGGTCCTCGCTGGCACATTCGACAAGCCGTTCTTGTCTTGTACAGTCCCCGAAGGGGACGACGGCGTGAAGCCCAGGGCGAGTCCGCGAGCCCTGGGATCTTGGTCGCATTGATCTAGGAGTCCCGGAACGGGCCGACGGACCTGCTGTGGGATGCTTGGTTTCCGTCGGCCCCTTCGGGGACTTGTTGTGCGGTGTGATATTCCCAGGGTTCGCTTCGCTTCACCCTGGGCTTTACTCCGTCGTCCGCTCCGCGGACTGTTGGGCCGATACATTGGGTTGGGCCCTTCAAGGGGCCTTGCTCAAGCCGCCAGCGCAGCTGGTGGTTCGTGAGTCCGCGGACACGTCGCGCGTTGACTCTCCGCGGAACGGTGGCTAGAATCGCGGGCGGGACCGTGACGCGCGAAGCAGGCGGGTCCTCAGTCCAATCGTGCCACCAGCCTAAGGAGTGCCGAAGTGAAATGGCGTATTGAGTTGAATGCAGCGGTCTTCTTCACAGTCGTCTTTTCGCTGGGCACGGCATACGCGGACGCGCCGCCGGAGATTCCGGACTGCCTGCTCTGGCTCGATGCGCGTGAGTGTGGGGGAGAGGGCGCTGCTGTGCCGGTGTGGCGCGATCGTTCGGGCAATGGCCACGATGCGACACAAGGGGAGGCGAAGCGGCAGCCCGCCGTGGTGATGGGCGCGCTGGGCGGAGGGCCGGTGGTGCGGTTCGGCGGGGACGACTTCCTCGTCACACCGGTGAAGCGCGATTGGTCAGGCACGGACTGGACCGTCTTCGCCGTGGCCTCTCTCGATTCAGACGCTGCGGATACGTACCGGGGCATTATCGGCAATCGCTTCGGTGCGGGCCGCGCGAATTGGTGGACGTTGGGCACCAAGGGCGATGGGACCACCTACCTCGAACTTGCCGCAGGCGCCGGCGTGAGCACGAGTCTTCGCCCCGCCAACTCGCGGGCCTACATTGACCGCGTCGTCAAGCAGGGGGAGCGCTTCACGCTGTACCGTAACGGCTCGCGTATCGGCGAGGCGGCGCGCCCGAATGTGGGGGGGATGACCAACGAATTGCGTGTCGGTATGTGGTACGGCGACGGCCAGGAATGGGACGGCGATGTCGCCGAAGTTGTCGTATGCGAGGGGGCCGTGCCACGCGAGGGCGGGGAGCGTATCGAGACCTACCTTGCGGACAAATGGGGCATCTTCTTCGTGCGCAACGTCTACCTGAAGAAGCCCACGTGGGTGGACACGATGTTGGCGTCGCGTCAGGCGCTCCACGAATATGGGAACAGGCAGGCCGTCGAGCAATACACGGACGACGCCATTGCCGAGCTATGGAACCAGATCCGAAACGATTTCGTCCGCGAAGCCGCGTGGCTAGAGCGTGATGCCGCGGCCGCGAACCGCAGTCCTCGCGACTGGTTCCGCAGCGACCAGGACGTCGCGTTCGAGAAGGCCCTGATCGCCGTGGGTGGGGAGCGCTTCCAGGCCGGGCTGGGCGCGCTCATCGAGTCGAATACACCCGCCGCCGATCCCCAGTGGCTGGTGTTGTGGCAACAGGTCGCCGAGAGACGCGACAGGTTCCTTGCGTGGCAGCGGCGGGTTGGGCAGGTCAACATAGCGGCGCTCCGTAGGGCCATTGAGGACCTCTCCAGGAGTTTCCCTGAGGCTTACGTCGATGGCCCTGTCTTCTTGCAGCGTCTCGGGGAGATCGAGGGCCGCGTCCCGGAAATCCAGAGTGGTCTGGCCGCCTGCAATGACAATGCCCTGGCGGCCGCGCAAGAGCTCGTCGCGCTTCAGCGCGACGCCCTGCTGGCCAACCCGCTCCTCGACTTCGACAAACTGCTCGTCGTCCGCCGCAGCACGACGAGCCCGAGCTTGGGGCTCGTTCAGAACTGGCAGAGCAACTGCATGCTGCCGCGCTCGGGTTTCGACGATGAGATCGCCGTGCTTTCGCCCGTCCATCCCGACGGGGGATTGACGACGCTGTACAAGCCCGAGAAGCCCGTGTTCGTGGGCGACGTGGACCTCCACTTCGATGCGGACCGGATGTTGTTTTCCTCGATCGGCAGCCATAACCGGTGGCAGATCTTCGAGGTGGGCGCCGACGGCACAGGCCTACGCCAAGTCACGCCGGGAGATGAACCGGACGTCGACAACTACGACGCGTGCTTCCTGCCGGATGACCGCATCATATTCGGGTCAAGCGCCTTTTTCGTCGCGGTGCCGTGCGTGAATGGAAGCACGCGGACCGCCACCCTCTATCGCATGGATGCCGACGGCGGCAACATCCGCCAGCTCTGCTTCGACCAGGAACACAACTGGTGCCCCACGGTGCTGCCCAATGGCCGCGTGCTCTACCTGCGGTGGGACTATACCGACACGCCACACACGCACGACCGCATACTCTTTCACATGAATCCCGACGGGACCGGGCAGATGGAGTTCTACGGCAGCAATTCCTATTGGCCGAACTCGCTATTCTACGCGCGCCCGATCCCCGGGCAGCCAACCCAGTTCGCCGGCATCGTCAGCGGCCACCACGGCGTCCGCCGCATGGGGGAGTTGGTCCTTTTCGACGCGGCGCGGGGCCGGCGCGAGGCCGACGGGGCCGTCCAGCGCATCCCCGGCTACGGCAAGAAGGTGCAATCCGAGAGCGACCCGCGCTATGGCTCGACGCTCATCGCCGACCAATTGGTCGATGCCTCGTGGCCGAAGTTTCTCCATCCCTATCCGCTGAGCGCCAAGTACTTCCTGGTCTCGTGCAAACCCACGCCCGAATCGCTGTGGGGCATCTACCTCGTGGACGTGTTCGACAACATGCTCCTGCTCAAGGAGGAGGCGGGCTACGTCCTGTTTGAGCCCGTGCCGTTCCGAAAGACGCCCAGGCCGCCGGTAATCCCGGATAGGGTCAACCCGGCGCGCAAGGATGCGCTCGTGTACCTTACGGACGTGTACGCAGGCGGCGGGCTGAAAGGGATTCCGCGCGGTGAGGTGAAGGGCCTGCGCCTTTTCACCTACCACTTCCTGTATCCCGGGATGGGCGGCCCGCAGGCCGTCGTCGGTATGGAAGGCCCCTGGGACATACGGCGCACCCTGGGCACGGTGCCGGTCGAGGAGGACGGGTCGGCCTCGTTTCGCATCCCGGCCAACACCCCCGTCTCCGTGCAGCCGCTCGATGCCGAAGGCAAGGCCCTCCAACTCATGCGGAGCTGGTTCACCGGAATGCCGGGCGAGGTCCTGTCGTGCGTCGGCTGCCACGAAAGCCAGAACTCAGCGCCGCCGGTGAAGGCGACCCTTGCCTCCCGCCTGGAGCCCGCCGACATCGCGCCGTGGTTCGGACCCAGCCGGGGCTTCAACTACGACCGTGAGGTACAGCCGGTTCTGGACAGGTACTGCGCGGGCTGCCACAACGGCGAACCGCGTCCGGACGGCACGCACATCCCCAACCTCGCGGAGCGTGCACACATCACCGACTACAAGAGTGTGTTCCACAACGGCGGACGCGATGCCGGGCACTTCTCCGTATCCTATGCGGCACTGCACCGATTCGTGCGCAGGCCCGGATTAGAGAGCGACTACCACCTGCTTACGCCAATGGAATTTCATGCGGACACGACGCAATTGGTCCAGATGCTGCAAAAGGGCCATCACAACGTAAAGCTGGACGATGAAGCGTGGAACCGGCTCATCACGTGGATCGATCTCAACGCGCCGTTTCACGGGACCTGGACCGAGATTGCGGGCAAGGAGCGCGTCGAACAGCCCGCCAGGCGGCGTCGCGAACTGCTCAAGCGTTACGCGGACATGGACGTCGACCCGGAGGCGATCCCTGCCGCGCCCACTGAGCGCCCTGCGTTCGTCAAGCCCGAACCATGCGCTGAACCGGCGCAGCCGCCGGTCGCCTGCGCGGGTTGGCCGTTCGATGCCGGGGAGGCGCAGCGGCGGCAGGAAGCCCTCGGGGACTTCCAGCGGACCATCGATTTGGGCGAGGGCATCACCATGGACCTCGTGCTGATCCCGCCGGGCGAATTCGTGATCGGGGACGCCGACGGCCTGCCGGACGAACGCCCTGGCACGGCCGTCCGGATAGACAAGCCCCTATGGCTGGGCAAGTGCGAAGTGACCAATGCGCAGTTCGCGCGGTTCGATGCGTTGCACGACAGCGCGGTCGAGTCGAAGTTCTCGATGCAGTTCGGCGTGCGCGGATTCTACGTCAACGGCCCCGGCCAGCCCGTGGTACGCGTGTCCTGGCTCGATGCCATGGCCTTTTGCGCGTGGCTGAGCGAGAAGTGCGGCGAACCATTCACCTTGCCCACCGAGGCGCAGTGGGAATACGCCTGCCGTGCGGGCACGGCTTCGCCCTTCTATTACGGCGGCCTCGACACCGACTTCTCGCCCTATGCCAACCTTGCCGACGAGAAGCTGCGCGAGTTCGTGTGCCACACTTACAGGAAGGAACGCGAGCCTTGGCTCCACGCCAGCAAGTACGACGACTGGATTCCGAAGGACACGCGCTTCAACGACGGCGGGTTCTTGTCGGACGCAACGGGTATGTACAAGCCCAACGCCTGGCGCATCCACGACATGCACGGCAACGTGTCCGAGTGGACGCGCACCGATTACCAACCCTATCCCTACGCCGGAGACGATGGCAGGAACGCCGCCTCGGCAACGGCGAAGAAAGTGGTCCGAGGCGGATCATGGCGCGACCGGCCCAAGCGCGCCCGCGCGGCCTTCCGGCTCGCCTACCGCCCCTACCAGCCCGTCTACAACGTCGGGTTCCGCGTGGCCTGCCAAGCGCGCTGACCGCCTGAAGCATTTCGACGCGGCGAGCGTCCTGGGAGGGCGAGCGTCTCGCGAGCCGGTCTTTGCACGAAGAGCCGGCAGGGATGCCGGCGCTCCCAGGCCGGGAGGGCGAGCGTCTCGCGAGCCGGTCTTTGCACGAAGAGCCGGCAGGGATGCCGGCGCTCCCAGGCAAGGATGCCGGCGCTCCCAGGCCGGTGGGCCGAGTGTATAGCCTGTTAAACGAGATGTGGCTTTGCGGCACTGGCTTAGCGCCCTCAATGCCCACTGAAGCTTGTCGAGGCCGTCTTTGGTCCGGCCGCCGCGAAGGTCCTCCCAGGTGAACTGCCGAAGGAAGAGAGTGTTCTTGAAAGCTGCGCAACTTGCTGAGATACTCACTCTCGTGATATCCAGAACGAGCTGAATCCTGAACCCTAAACCCTAGACCCTAGACCCTAAACCAATGCCAGACACCATTTTCGATATCCAGAGTTATGCGATCTACGACGGCCCGGGGATTCGGACGGCCGTCTACTTCAAGGGGTGTCCGTTGAGGTGTTTCTGGTGTCACAACCCTGAATCGCAATCGCCGCGTCCCGAGATGGCCTATTGGCAAGGGCGTTGCGCCGGGTGTGCGCGCTGCGTCGAGGCCTGCCCTAGCGGCGCCTTGCAGCTCGCGGACACGCGGAACGATGGCCTCGGCCCGCGCGTGACACGCGACCGCGACCGCTGCACGGTCTGCGGTGCCTGTTCGGAAGCGTGCCCGAATGAGGCCATGGAGACCATCGGCTGCACGGTTACTGCCGGGGAAATCGTCGAACGGGTCCTACGCGACAAACCGTTTTATGACAACTCGGGCGGCGGCGTCACGATCACCGGCGGGGAGCCCACCGTGCAAAGCGATTTTTTGTTCGAGGTGCTCGAGGCGCTCAGGGGTGCCGGGGTCCATACGGCGATCGAGACGTGCGGGTACTTCGCCGAGGACCTGATTGCGCCACTCGCCCAGTCGGCTGACCTCTTCTTGTACGATCTGAAGCATGTGGATCCCGGCAAGCACCGCGAGGCCACGGGGGTCGATCCCGAGCGGATCCTTGGGAATTTCAGGCGGATTCTGAGTCGCGTTGGGCCGGAGCGCATCATTCCCCGCATCCCGTTGATACCCGGATTCAACGCCGCGCAAGAACCCATCGAGGCGATCGCAGTGTTCCTTCGCAACGCAGGATATGGTGGCCCAGTCCATGTTCTGCCCTATCACGGCTGGGCCAAAGGCAAGTATAAACGGCTGGGGCGTGAAGACACCTTCCGAGACCTCGGAAAGATTGACGAAGTGACGCTTGCGGAGGTCGGGCACGTTCTTTCCGCGGCCGGGCTGACGCCCTTGTGCGACAGGTGATGCCGGTGGGGCGAGCGTCCTCGCGAGCCGGCTCTTCCTTGGTGGGCGCGTTGCGGCTCGCGAGGACGCTCGCCCCACCGGCAATGCAGGTAAACGGAGTCGAGGGTACGACAAAGGGGAGTGCACGGAATTGAAAGTCCTGGTCACTGGCGCGGACGGCCTCTTAGGGGGCAACTTGGTGCGGGAACTTCTTGCCCGCGATTACTCCGTTCGGGTTCTCATTTATCCTGGAAGCCGTTCACCGGCCCTGGACGGCTTGGCGGTGGACAGGATCGAGGGCGACCTGCTTGACAAGGCACGCTCGCTCGCGGACGCCATGGCCGGGTGCGACGGCGTGTTTCACTGCGCGGCAATAACCGACCTCTGGGCCGACGCCGACCTCGTGTGGCAGGTGAACCTCGAGGGCACCCGCCGCGTCCTGGATGCGTGTCTCACCGCCTCTATCAAGCGGCTGGTCTTCGTCGGTTCGGCCAGTTCCTTCGCGCCTGGCTCGATTGCGGCGCCCGGCGATGAAACCGGCGGCTTCCCTGAGGCGTATCGCGGGGTGGCCTACATGGAATCCAAGCATTGCGCCGCGGAACTGGTGCGCGAGTACGTGCGCGAGAAGGATTTGGACGCGGTAATCGTGGCCCCCACCTTTCTGCTCGGGCCCTACGACTCGCGGCCCAGCGGCGGCGAACTGCTCCGGCAGTTCATCGTGAAACGAATGAAGGTTACCGCGTCCGGCGGCCGCAGCTTTGCCTATGCCCCGGACGTCGCGCGCGCAATGGTCGCGGCAATGGAGAAAGGCAAAACCGGCGAGACCTATATCCTGGGCGGGCAGAACCTATGCTACCGCGATTTCTTCTCGCGCGCTGCCAAGATCGCCGGACTTGAGCCCCCCAAGCACGTGCTACCCGATCCCGTGATTCTCTTGACCGGCGCCTTCGCCCAATTCGTCGGAAACGTCTTGGGAAAGAAGCCGAGGTTCAACCGGACCTTGGCCCGCTTCTCGCTGCTCGGCGCCTACTATAGTTCGGCCAAGGCGATCGACCATCTCGCGCTGCCTCAGACTCCCGTCGAAACCGCTATCGAGGACTCGATTCGTGCGCTCCACGAGTACGGTCACCTGCAATCGGACGCAGAATACTTCAAAGGCAAGGTCGCGTTGGTGACCGGCGGCAGCCGAGGCGTAGGCTATGCCACCGCGCAGGTGCTCGCCCTGCGCGGCGCGTCGGTCGTCATTACCGCGCGCGGCGAGACGCGCCTGCGGCAGGCCGAAGAACGTATCGCAGGGCTAGGCGGCGCGGTCGTTGCGGTTCCCGGCGACGTTGCGCGTAGCGAGGACGCCGGAAGAATGGTCCAGGCCGCCATCGACCATTTCGGGCGCCTGGATATCCTCATCAATAACGCCGGCGTGTCCATGCGTGGGCACTTCGCACAGCTTTCCCCCGAGGTCTGCCATCAGGTTGCCGCAACCAATCTCGTCGGGTGCCTCAACATGTGCCAGGCAGCGGTCGGCCACCTCGTCGAGTCCAAGGGCCAGATCGTCTTCATATCGAGTATCGCGGGCCTCTTCGGCCTGCCCGGCGCGTCGGTCTACTGCGCTACGAAAAAGGCGCTTACCGGACTCGCCGAATCCCTGCGCATCGAACTCATCCCCAAAGGCGTCCACGTCGGCGTGGTCTACCTCGGCTTTACCGAGCACGATCCGGAGAAGCGCATCCTTACCGCGGACGGCTCGCTCGTGCCGCCTGAGCGCCCCGCGCACCACAGCCAGGCCCAGGCCGCCGCCCTCATCCTCAAGCTGATCGAGAAGCGCAAGCGGCATGTCATCATGACGCCGGTGGGCGTGCTGGGCGCACTCCTATACCGCCTTTCGCCGCGCCTCATCGAGCGCGCAATCCTATGGGCGCAAGCACAGCAGTGGGGCATCTTCAAGCGGTTCTCCTGAACGGATGAGAATGGACGATGACGATGACGATGGACGATGACGATGACGATGACGATGACGATGGACGATGACGATGGACGATGACGATGACCAGACATTTTGCGGAACAGGTTTTTCTCAACACGACACCCGCGAAGGGAGCGAACCGAAACGGCCCTCGTATTGCTCCGGTGGGGCGAGCGTCCTCGCGAGCCGGATCTTAGTCTTGCGGTGGGGCGAGCGTCCTCGCGAGCCGAGTTCGGATTCTCTTTACCACTCGCTTCTTGACGGCTCGCGAGGACGCTCGCCCCACCATACATGCTTCCCCTAAATTGCTCCCCGAAATTGCGTGCAATATAAACTGTGTCCCGCGTAGTAACACGCCAAGAGGGAACGTCAATCATGAAAGAGTGCCTACCGTTCTTGATGATCTTCCTTGTACTCCTGCCCAACAGCCCTGCGTTTGGCCAGGCCGGCCCGCCTTCGCACGTTGTTGAGTGGGAGGTCGAACTGGAGGGCACGCCAGCCAGCCCTGCGCTGTTCCCCAGCGCGACGGATCCGTCCGGCGTGGCCATAGCCGTGGGCAACGAACTTAGGGTGGTTGCCGGCGACGGGTCGTCCCTCTGGCACGTGACGTTTGAGAAGGCCCTTGCCACGGCCCCTACGGTTGCGGACCTGGACCAGGACGGACGGGTTGAGGTCGTCGTGGCCCAGCACAATGGCGTGGTCCATTGCATGGACGACGCGGGCCGCGCGGTCTGGAAACGCGATCTGGGCACGCGCGTTGGCGGATTCAATGTCTGCGTGGCCGAGGACGTTCATGAATCGCCTGGCCTGGAGATCCTCTTTGGCGGGCAAGATGGCTGGCTGTACTGCATCGACGCGTCGGGCGAGGTCCTCTGGCGCTTCTTTGGCGACCGCTATTGGGTGGGACCTCCCGGCGCGGGCGACGTGGACGGCGATGGATTCACCGAGATCGTGTATGGCACCGACGACGGCCACGTGTATTGCCTGAGCACAGACGGGACCGTTGAGTGGCGCTACGCAGAGCCTATAGGCGAATTCGCCCCGTATGGACGCAGCGGCGTGAACCTGGCCGACGTCGACGGAGACGGCACTGTCGAAGTCCTGCTGACGCGGAGCAATGTCGTCGTACACAGTTGCCTCATGGCCCTGGACGGCGCGACGGGCCTTCCGAAATGGCGCACCCGCGACGTGATGCACGGGTACGTGTCGAACGCGACGGTGGACTTGGACGGCGACGGCGCCCTTGAGACGCTCCACACGGACAAGGCCAACTGGCTCTACTGTGTGAATGCAGACGGCGCCGAGCGCTGGCGCACGCCCTTGGCCGGGAGGGGGATCTTCTATGCGCCTACCGTTGGCGATGTGAACGGCGACGGCTCGTTCGAGATCTTCGTCGGCGTGCGCGGCCTCGACCCCGAGACCAATGCCACCGCCTACCTCATCGCAGCCGATGGGACAATCCTCGAACGGCTCGCGATTGGGAAAAGCGGCAGGCCGGGGTCCGTCATGGGCGACGTAGACGGCGACGGAAAGCTCGAAGTCATCGCTGCGTTCGAAGACCCCAACACGTTGATGGCACTGAGCTGGGGCGAGGGCGGGGCGGTCGCCTGGCCGAGCCTTCGTGGCGATTCCGCCATGACCGCGCGCGTGCGTGTCCCTCTTGGCAAACCTGTCGGTGAAGCGCCCCAGCCTGGCACATCGCAGCAAACAATCCTTTTCGGCGACAACGAAACGCACGTGTCCTGGGATCAGCCCGCGCCCGAGCTTGCTTTTGCGAGCATCCGGAGTCGTGCCCACGACGGCCAGTGGGAGGCCCAGGTTGTGCCCGTGCGGCCCGGCGCATTGGAGGCGGACCTTCACTGGCGAACCGCCCAGCGCGGGATCGTGGACGTGGCGATTGCCTTGGCGGGATCCAATGGCGCCGGGCCATTGAAGACGTGGGCTTGGAGCGCCAAGGTGCGCGATCCCGCGTACTGCGATATCGAGGGCTTGCGGAGTGCCGTCAACGACGCGATTGCCGCCGGGGGGGCGCAGGGCGCCGACACGCGGGGGCTCCATGCGCGTCTTGTGGTGATCGAGGCCGCGCGGGAGGCCATTCAACGGTCAACCGCGCCCAACGTCGCGCTGGCCACCCAGGCATCGGAACTGCGCCACGGCGCCGCCTCGCTTCGCGCGTTGTCTGCCGTACTGGGCGATGCCTGGCGCGCGGGCGAGGCGGGATCCTTTGTATGTTGGCAGGACGCGAACCCGTGGGACCGCTTTGACCCATGGAGCACGCCCGGCGAAATCCGCGCGACAGTGGCCCTTGCAGTCTCAGCGTTTGGGAACGAATTCGAGGATGCCGCCCTGAATCTGCTCAACATTTCCCCAAAGCCTATCGATATCCGTTGCTCGTTTGTGGAACCTTGTCTCGGTCTCGGGAGGGTCCCTGCGGAACCGAGCCTGGCAAAACACGTGACCCTTCGCCGGGCGGTCAGGGTCCCCAGCGAGAAGACCCCTATGGTGAATGACCTGCTGCCCGAACTCGACCGCTCGCAAACCATACGCCTGGCGCCGGGCGAGACTGCGCAGCTCTGGCTGGTCGTGGATACGCACGGCCTTGAGGCCGGGACGCACGAACTGACGCTTCATCTCGGTTCCCTCGAACCGGCGCCGAGCTTTGTCGCTGTGCCCATCACCATCGAGGTCTCCCCGGTCCGCTTGCCGGAAGGCGTGTACGCCCAGATGAACTGGGTCGGCACGGACATCCACGAGACCTCCGACCAACAACTCGATGACATGCTGGATCACGGCATCTCCGTGGCGTACGGCCCCCGCCTGCCCGCGATCCCCGTGGACGCAAACGGAAATGCGGCTGGTGTCCCGGACTGGGCCGATTTCGACGCTGCACTGGCCCGTCTGCCCGACTACTTCCAGTTGCTGTTTTCCGCGCCGCCGGCGGTGCAATGGCCCGAGGGCGTGCGCCCCGAGCCCGAGAGCGCTCTCGAACGCAAAGCCTTCGCTACGGCCCTGCTGGCCATGCGCGATCATCTTCGAGAGAAAGGGTTTGGGTATGATCGCTGGGGGTTGTACCCGGTGGATGAGCCCTGGCTGACGGGGTTCACGCTCATCCCGAAGCTGCGCGACTTCTGCACCCAGGTCAAGCAGGTCGATCCAGAAATCCGCAACTACACCGACCCGGCCGGCATGCTGCGCGTCGAGTACCTCCGCGAATTCAAAGACCTTATCGACATCTGGCAGCCCGAAATGAACCAACTGAAACGCAACCCCGCACTCACGAAATGGTTCCAGGATAGCGCGCGCGTTCTTTGGGCCTACGAGGCCACGGATCCCGGCAAAGACCTGCTGCCCCTCGGGTACTACCGCGGCTACGCATGGCTCGCGTGGATGTTCGGCCTGGACGGGGCCGGGTTCTGGTGTTACAAGTACAACGACATCTACTGGCCCCTCGATACCACCCACTGGTCCGTCGTGTACCAGACCGGCGATGAAGTGGCGCCGTCGCGCCGGTGGGAGGCCTGTCGCGACGGGCAAGAGGACTACCGTTTGTTCTGCGCGCTGCGCGAAGCCATCGAGGAGGCCCGCGAAAAGGGGTTCGCCGAAGAGGCCGGCCGCGCCCAAGCCCTCCTCGACGAAGCCGTCGCGCGCGTCGTCGGCTGGCAAGCCAAGACCATCGACGAAGTGACCCGCCAAACCCGCGAGTACGAACTCGACTTTGACTTGCTGATGCGCTACCGAAGCGAGATCGGAGAAGCGGTGATAGGGCTCAGAGCGCTTGGCAACTGAGTACGCCTCAACGCAGAAGAGAGAACAAATTCGTAACGCAGGCGTCTCGCCTGCAAACCGACAGAATCCCTGCGCCTGGAGTTTGTACATTTTTCGCGAGACCCCACTTCTGGATATTATGCATCGGCACTGCAAAATGGCCAAGGCGCCGTTCCGCGTCCCGCGGGGATTGGGCATGGCTTTCTTCTTCTGTGGACGTTATCAGAACCCGATGGCGCAGCCGTCTTTGCGGGGGTCGGAGCCGGCGAAGTAGCGCCGGGGGTTCTCGACGCGCCAGATGCCCTGGTAGCCGCCGAAGGCCCCGGGCTTGTCGGTGATGTTGTGGCCCATGTCGGCGAGCGCCTGTTTGGTGGCGCCCGGGATGCCGAGTTCGAAGCGCACGCGCCCACCGTGGCGCATGGTGTGGCCGGTCGGCGTGGAGCTACCCGAATGCTCGACGCGGGGTTGGTCGCCGGCCTGCTGCGGAGACATGCCGAAATCGATCAGGTTCATGAGCACCTGCGCCTGACCTTGCGGCTGGAAGTCGCCGCCCATAACCCCGAAAGCGAAGGCGGGACGCCCGTCTCTGGTCACAAATCCTGGGATGATCGTGTGGAACGGCCGCTTGTGTGGTTCGAGTTTGTTCCGGTGGTTCGGGTCCAGCGTGAACGACATGCCTCGGTTTTGGAGCGCAAACCCGAGACCGTCGGGGACGATGTGCGACCCCCAGCCGTGGTAGATGCTCTGGATGAGCGAGATCATGTTGCCTTCGCCGTCGGCCGCTGTCAGATAGACCGTGTCCGATTCGTCCAAGTCGCCCTGGGGCACATCCGTTGAGGCACGCCGCGGGTCGATCCGTTTCGCCCGTTCCTTGGCGTAGTCCTTGGCGATGAGGCGCTCGACCGGCACGTCCGCGAACTCCATATCGGCGTAGTAGACGGCGCGGTCTTCGAAGGCGAGTTTCTTCGCCTCGACAAACAAGTGCAGGTGCTCCGCGGCATTCGGTTCGAGCGCGCCGATATCGAAGTGTTCGAGGAGGTTGAGGATCTGAAGCACGGCAATGCCTTGCCCGTTCGGCGGGATCTCCCACACGTCAAACCCGCGGTAGTTGGTGCTGACGGGCTCGACCCAGGTCGCCTTATGCTCTCGGAAGTCGCGCATCGAGAAACGCCCGCCGTTCGCCTTCGAGAACGCGACGATCCGCTCCGCAATCTCGCCCTCGTAGAACGCCCCGGCGCCGTCCTTCGAAAGCGTGTCGAAGAAGCTGGCGAGGTCCGGGTTCGCGAAGATGTCGCCGAAGCGCAACGGCGCGCCCTCGGGCAGGAAGGTCTTCGCCAAGGTTGGGAACTTGCTCGGGACGATGAACCAGTCGCTCGCAATGATGGGCGAGACCGGGAAACCCTCGCGCGCGTACTGAATCGCTGGCGCAAACACCTCGGCCATGCTGCGGCTGCCGAAGCGATCGAGCAGCGCGGCCCACCCGCTCACGCATCCCGGCACGCTCCAGGCCGGCGGGCTGTACGCCGGGATGGACTTGAGGCCGAGTGCCGCAGCCGCATCGAGGTCCCAGGCGTAGGGCGCACGCCCGCTCGCATTGAGCCCATACAGCTTGCGCTCTTTCTCGCTCCATACGATGGCGAAGAGGTCGCCGCCCGGCCCGCAACTCATCGGCTCGACCAGGCTCAGCATCGCGTTCGCGCACACGGCCGCGTCGATGGCGTTGCCGCCCGCCTTGAGGACGTCCACGCCCGCCATGGTCGCCAGCGGCTGGCTCGTACACACGACGCCGTGCCGGCACACCACCGTCGACCGGTTCCGATTCCGATGCCCCAGGGCCTCATGATCGATTCGCATATGCTCATTCCTTTCAACAGCGGGTCCACCCTCTTTCTTGGCAATTGCGGCGTGCCCAACTTCCCGCGTCAACCCCAACACGCTCGAAGCCGACGCCGCGCCCGCAACCTGAAGGAACTTCCGCCGTTTCAACCTATTCCCTCCTCTTTGCGGTTGAATGGTCGAGGGCGAATCACCGACGCTGCGTTTCTCAGGAGCGTGAGACTCACAACGCGGGATCGGCTGCCAGGTTCTTGGCCAGCCATTCCGCTGCATGCGTCTGCGCAAACTGTATCCGGTCCACCTCCTGCGGGCCCAGTCCGTCTACATGCGCACCACGCGAAAGCAGAACCATCGCTTCACGGATCCGTGGTCCGAACACGCCGACGATACCAACACCATTGGCTGGCCTCGAAATGGGGATTTGGGCGGTCCGATTCTCTGAAGCCGGTGACCAACTGGGCGAGCGCGTAAGGATAATCTACGTCCAGGGCCTCGACAAGGCGCCTCGCATCCTCAATCATACGCGCCCTCAACTCTGGGATTTCTCTGTTAACCTTGGCGTTGTTGGTGGTTTCGTAACGCCAGTAGTAATACAAATCCACCAGCAAGAATTCGGCGCGAATTGATTATACCCTTTTCGCGTGGGGTCAGTGGAATCCGAAGCGTGGGCGGCGGTTGCCGAGCCGGCGGATGCGGGGGGCGGTACCTTTGCCCTCGATCCTGGCGTCGTGATCGGCCACACGCCTCGGAGACGAGAACCGCCAAGGGCGATGATAACGAACCAGAGCACCGCGGCCACCATACAAAGCGCCGCGAATCTAACCGCGACGTGCCACCCATTCTCGATACTAGTGCTCTGCCGGTGCTTTTCTGACGCAGCGGAAGCCGATTTCGTCGCGGCGGAAGCAGCCGTCCACTTGGCCGGGGGTATCGCCGACGCGAAAGGCTGCGCGGCAGGCGTCTGCGCTGGTGTCAAAGGCGCCGCCCCGGAGCACGAAGTCTGCGCCGGGTTCTTCGGCAGGACCTCGGGGATTCTTCTTGGGCGATTCGGCGTAGTAGGCCTCGCCGTAGGCATCGTTACACCATTCGAGCACGTTGCCGTGCATGTCGTATAGCCCCCAGGGATTCGGCCTCTTCTGCCCCACGGGATGCGTCTGTTTGCCCGCGTTCTTTTCGAACCAGCCGTAGGCCGCCAGCTTGGCTTCGTCGTCGCCGAAGTGGAACGCCGAGTGGGTGCCGGCGCGGCAGGCGTATTCCCACTCCGCTTCCGTGGGCAGGCGGTAACCGTCCGCGGCGAAATCGCACGCGCCGGTCTCTTCGTCATAGCACGGCTGAAGTCCCTCGGCGCGCGACCGCGCGTTGCAGTAGAACGCGGTGTCGGCCCAGGTGACCTGCTCGACGGGATTCTGCGCCCCTTTGAAGTGCGAGGGGTCCTTGTGCATCAGGGCCTTAAACTGCTCCTGGGTGACCTCGCACTTGTCGATCAGGAACGCGTCGACCCGCACCTCGTGCACAGGCTTCTCGTCTGCGTCGCCCCGTTCATTCCCCATCATGAACGCGCCGCCCGGCACGAGCACCATCTCGCCGGTATCCGTCTTGAGGATCGGAAGCTCTTGGGGGGTGTCGGCCGGTTGGGCCGCCTTCCCGCACCCGATCCCAAGCGCGCAGGCGAAGAGCGCGCAGGGTATTAGGCCACGAGCAAAGGCCTGTATAATGGTTT
>Ga0272441_10007539_pt1 | contig 17651 bp, 14 predicted proteins | sample SSMProp6N_FD_193582 | JGI IMG/M metagenome (GOLD analysis project Ga0272441, IMG submission 193582) | Marine sediment archaeal communities from Little Sippewissett salt marsh, Falmouth, MA, United States - SSM-Prop-6N | ecosystem: Environmental > Aquatic > Marine > Wetlands > Sediment ... | reverse complement strand
ACGTCCGGTTTGTGAAAAGCATTTTCATATTTCATAATGCTTTCATACATGTTATCTGTGGTGCCGTAATTGTGATGCTGTGAAAAATCGAGATTTTCAATGTCCCACAAACCGGGCACCTCACGGTACACCACGCTAGTAGAGATGATATGCTTATGGGGATCGATTTTACGAAGATAGTCGGCCATTTCCTGATGCCAGGAAACAATGGTTTCAGGCGGGATATTCTGCCATTCCATGGCATTGTCAATTTCGTTCCAGAATTCCCAGACTGCCAGATTGGTGGAAAAGCTCCAGCGAGCCACCATGTAACGCAGCCTGTTTTTATAATAACGTTTGGCTTCCGGATGGGTGAAGAAATCAGCCGGCGTGTCGCAGGGACCGCCGTTTGCCGAGTTGTAGGGATGGCTGCGCCAATCCGCGTTGGAGGCCCATTTGTCCACATAATCCTTAAACTGGCCGTGATAATCATGCACCAGCATCAGATACACGCCGTGATCCCTGGCCAGATTCAGAATCTGGTCAAACCGTTCCGCGGTTTTCTGATAGTAGCGTCCGAGACCGGGCGCGGCTGTTACATCCTGCGGTGTTCCATGTTCAATCCATGCGCCGGCCAGACGGATATCACCCTTTATCTGATTACCAAGAATAATTTTACAATAATTAATTCCGTCCGGCAGTTCAGCGATACGGGCAAGAAAAATTCGGTGCCAGCCGTCCTTTGTATCCCATGACTCGCTGAACTCAGTATCAATCGGTTCATACCTTTTATTGTCTTTGGACCCCCAGCATGAGATTTTGTCTTTTGACAGTTCTTTATTATAGAACATTTTAATCTTGAAACGTCGGATATTGTCAAATTTGTAGATAATTTCTTCTTTTGATTTTTCAGGGATGTGGATCCGGTTTTTATCGTCCTCCGTGTAATCGGTTAATCCGCTTTCCAGTTTCAGTCCGGAAGAACGGGCAAAAGTCATGTCCCAGTTTTCAAATTCATCGGTTATGCTTTGATAATGATTAACAGTGGTCCATTCAAGAGGCAGGTTCCACGGACACATCCAGATACGGACAAAATTTATTTCGTTTTCTTCAGCGGCCTGGAAATAGGTTTCATAGGGATACGGCCATTTCGAAGCATTTTCCCAGCATAGATTGAGGCCCACACCGCGGAACCGCTTTCTGGAATCAAATTGCATCGTATAGTATGATTGGTTATTCAGGCGCAGAAAGCCGTCATGGTCCGATGGCTGCACGGAAAAAGAGCGTTTTCCCGAAACACTGGTGTCCCCACCGGAAATGGTCCGTATGCGGAACCTGTGTTCGCCCGGCTGAACCGGTGTAAAGCGGGCCTCCCATTCTGAACCCCCTGATTTTCCGGACCGGTAAAAGCAGGGAAGAACCAGGTCCTGATTATCCGGAACGATAATCAGGGCATCAACCTGAATATCAGCGGGATCAAAGGGATTTTCAAATTTGTGATTGAGATTAAACCGGATATAAAAAGTATCATATTGTAATAATGCCTGTTCGGTTTTCTGCAGTTTAATGCCCGATCGGTCACAGGCTATCATGACTGAAAAAAGAGCAAACATCAGAAAAAGCATTCCTTTTTTCATGGCGATCTCTCATGTTTTATTGGATTCAAGTTTTTCTATTTTGGCCAATCCTTCCTGAACTTCGGTTCTTGGCAGGTTTCCGTCGGATAATTCACGGTCCGGTTTTTTCAACAACCTGTCATAAAATGCTCTGCCTTCAATCAGAATATTTTCATATCTTGCGTCAATCAGTTCATATAAAATATTTTCAGCTTTATCAAACCGTTCAATGAGTTCGTAATACTGATATAATTTAGTTTTTGTTTGACTGGATAATTCATATTTTGTTATTTTTTTAACGATTGTGTCGATTTTCTCAAGATATTCACTGGTCTTATAGCTGTTTTCATATTCCAGTGCATCGATATAAAGATAAAAAGATTTACATAACAGATGAAAAATATCATCACCAAAACCTTCTTCAGACTCACAGATCTCAGCTTCTTCCCGCAGCAGTTCAGCGGCAATCATTAATTTTTCAGCTGCCGCTTTATCGTCCGATTTCAGCATGCCTGCTATTTTATCTGCGGGTTTGTTTTTTATCTGATCAGGCTCTGAATTGAGCATCAGTTTATATGCTGTGTTCATTTCCTGTCTGGCCTGATCAAACTGCTTCATTTGTTTGTAAAGCACGATTTTCATTAAAATCATGGCGAACTGTTCAATCATTCGCATTAAATAGTCTTTTTGAACCATAGGGAACTCTTGCTGCAGAATTATTAGCCGGGTGTATCAATGCTGACTTAAATATACGGGCAAAATGGATGGTTTTCAAGGAGGAAATGGGTGAATGTAAGTGCAGGGAATAGAAATACAGAAATCAGGCCGGCTCAGTGCGTTAGAGGGAATCCGTTCCCACGGAGACTACGGAAACGAGAAAAAATTATTGATTCATGTCACAAATGGTTGAATTGCCCGTTCAAAATGTAAAAGTCTATTAAAGTTTAAAGTGAACATGAGTGAAAGGGAGGATTCAGGGTAATCACAAGATCCACCCTGGAGCTCTGCTCCAAGGTGGATAATTTCAACATTTTGATGAATTGTCTTTGAATGATAATTTTTATTGCCTGAAAATTCATAAAATTATAAATCTTACAGAACGCTATTCCCGTTACACGTATAAGTTACGGATCGTGATAAGTGACCGTAATTATCATAATAATTTATAACCTCACCTTTTTTCCCTTTCTGCCTGGATAAGGATATCACAGTATAAAGAGGATCAAAATATCGATATAAGAATCAACTCGATTTTTCCATTTTTTCAAGCAATTGCTGAGCCAGCTCCTTTAAGAGAATATTATTTTCTCCCTCGATGGTTGCACGTAAAGTGATATGAATTTCACCAACCAGCAGGGTTACGCCGAATCCAGCTTCATCCACCAGATACTCCAGCCATTGAAGGACAGCATATCGGCCTTTGATACCGAGTTTGTTATATTCATCACCAAGTAATAACTTGGCGCCTTCAATAACCCGGGAATTCAGTATGCCTGCCATTTTACCCATTTGTTCCATTAACTGCAGAACACCATTAAAACCGATGTTGCCTCTTCTATACTCGTTCATCGGAATTTCTGTGAGCATGGATCTGGCCCTGGCTTCCATGGTCAGGGTGGGGATGATAATACAGACATTTCCGAAGTCGGGGTTGTCGTTCATTGATCCCAATTTCAAGTTGTCTGATCCCAGTTTGCCGGAGAAGGTTGACATTTTTCTTTGAAAGGACTCCGTTTCTCTGATGGTCGTAGGCATTTTCATCTTCTGTGAGGCTGTATTCAGCAGCTCTGCCATGGTATGCCGAATCAGTCTGTTGTCCACAATGGCCTGTATTTTCAGTAATTGCTCGAACAGTTCGCCGACATACCCTCTGTCTGCGTATGATTTAGCTTTTTTTAAAATGTTTGGTGTGGATGAGGCATTTATTTTTGTCAAGATTTCTGCCAGATCTTTTCCATATGCCAGATCTGAATTGCTGATGCTGTCAATATCAAGTTCTTTGAAGTCCCCGGACTGAAGGGCTATTTGACCTGTTAATATCATATGGGCCTGTTTGTCCAAATCTGATTCCACTTCACCCTTAAAGTATTTCTGCAGCAATCCAATGTTTTCACTTTCAATGACTGTAAGCAACCTGATGTTTACTTTTGCACTGTCTATCAGAGCGTGATCCGGATTATTCAAAATAAAATTTTCATACGCTTCAATCGTATTCAGTTTTGATGCCTGATCAAATTCTTTTTCAGGTCCTCCTCCGCACGCTACCATCAACAGAATGGCAACAACAGGAATCAGTTTGAGTCCGTATTTCATTTGCTCCTCCATAAGATGTTACTGTATTGGGTCCGCCCTGGGCCGGGATACGGAATATTCCGCGGACAGGGACGTTTTAAATTATTCTGAACTGATGATTTGTACAGCATGAAGATTGGGTCCCATTATTTATTGAGTGTATGCTTTTCGAGTGCGGTGATAAATTCGTCAAGCAGTTCGGGACAGTTATTGTCGAATCTGACTTCAGAACGCAGGATGCCTGTTACCACATTGACTCTGGGCCCCACGTTTAGGAGCATATAAACCAGTCCAATGATACCCGGAATGATATAAAAAAGAAACCCGATAACAATTCCCAGTATGTTCAGAGCGTTCCAGCTTAATGCGGTTGTCTGTACAGCCTGAATTTGTGATAGCGGTATAGAAGTAACACCGGGTGTCGCGTTTCGAAGGCCGGTCAGTCTGCACAGTGTAATCAAACGTTTATCAGTCAGCACAACAGTTTCTTGTTCCCGCGCGTTTCTATCCCGGGGATTGGTTACCCGTGTGGACGCCCTTCCGCAAAAAACAAGTTTTTCATTGGCTTCCAGTTTAATCCATGATGGCAGTGTTTCCATTTTATGTTTGATTCGGTTGTACATTTTTTCTCTCCTTTGTTATGATTTGTACTCAAAAACGTAACGAATTACCATTCCAGAAAAAGTTCAATCGACCAGAGGGTCCATCCAAGATTAAAATAATATTTTGATTCACGGTAACGCCACTCGTCCGGATTAAAACTTTCATAAATAACTTCGTCATTGTCAATATAAACCCTTAGAATATATTGCTGATCAACAGGAATATTCCGGAGTCCGGAACCTGCCTGTATGGTTACCGGCGGCTGCCACACATTTCTTTCGATTTTTTCATAGGATACGTCGCCGCCTGTCAAAGTAATTTTCAGGTCAAAATTAACACCGGGCGATGCGTCATTGTATTCAAATTTGGTGATGGTAAAAGTGGTTGGATGATCCGGTATGGTGACGGTTTGAGAAGAGACGTCCTCGTTTCCATCCCGTTTGGCGGTTAATGTGACTGTATATTCACCGGCGTCCCCATAGGTGTGTTTCGGGTTGGTAGCAGCGGAAGTCTGGGAATCTCCAAAATCCCACTGATAGGTTTTCGCTTCTTTTGAGGTATTGGTGAAAGAGACTTCTGTGGGCGGATAGGGTGTTTCAGGCAGTTCGTACTCAAATGAGGCAACCGGTAAAATTTCCGGCTCACCGGGGCTCTTGGAACATACCGAGAACAGAAGAATGCCCAGAATTATTGTGGTTGTGATCAGGATTTTGTTTTTCATGAAGCGGCTCCTCCTTGGTTGTGAATTAGCCCTGTAGATAATGCATTTCAGGATGCATGTTAAGAATGTTGCAAAGTTTTTATAGGGGTATATTTTTATGAAAATATTGGTGTTAATATACGATAATACTGTTTATTTTCCAAGCGGAAATACAGAAGAGAGTCTGGTAAATGAGTTAATGACAATTCATTAAAAGTTATGTGTTCCGTGAAGGCCTTTGGCTTCGCGGCCCGCCTGAATTTAGTGTGCTTCTGATCCAATCCTGTGTCGCTCAGATTCCGTTCTCCAGATGATAATACACTTCATTCCACCGCAATTCCTTTTTAAATTGAGTGAGATCGGTTTTGTCATTAATCAGCATGCACTCAATCCCTGCGATATCGGCATAGTCTTCCAGCTGCTGCGCGGTGACAGCCTGGCTGAATCCGGTATGATGTGCGCCTCCGGCCAATATCCATGCGGCTGCAGCAGTCGGCAAATCCGGTTTCGGGCTCCAGACCACCCGCGCAACGGGCAGTTCGGACAGATCTGTTGCCGGCGGGACCACATCCACTTCGTTCACTATCATACGGAACCGGTTTCCAAGATCAATCAGTGAGGCGTTTAAAGCCGGCCCCATGGCTGCATTAAATACCAGACGGGCAGGATCGGCTTTCCCGCCAATGGAAAGCGGATGAACCTCCAGCGAGGGTTTTTCTACGGCAATAGACGGACAGACTTCCAGCATGTGCGCGCCCAGCACTTGCATGTTTCCGGGCTCAAGATGATACGTGTAATCTTCCATGAACGAAGTGCCACCTTCGTGTCCGGTGGCCATCACTTTCATTGCGCGTACGAGCGCTGCAGTTTTCCAGTCACCTTCGGCGCCGAATCCATATCCATCGGCCATCAGTCTCTGCACCGCCAATCCGGGCAGCTGAACAAGACCATGCAGATCTTCGAATGTGGTGGTAAAAGCTTTAAAGCCGCCCTCTTCCAAAAACGCACGGAGCCCGAGCTCTATTTTTGCCGCTTCCTTTATCCTCATATTCTGGCATTCATCTTTCAGGGCTTTCGGAGCGATGTGATACTGATCCTTGTATTGCGAAACGAGTCGGTTCACATCTGTATCGGAAATTTTTTCGATCGAATGGTTCAGTTCCCCGACACCATAGCCATTGACAGCATAACCCAGCCTTATCTGCGCCTCAACCTTGTCTCCTTCGGTTACAGCAACTTCGCGCATGTTGTCGCCGAATCTGGCAATCTTTGCGCCCTGTGCATCGGTCCAGGCGCAGGCGGCCCGGATCCAGGTGTCGAGCTGATTTAGAACGTCATTATCCTGCCAGAAGCCGACAATCACTTTACGACGCAAACGCATCCGGGTTGCGACAAATCCGAATTCACGGCCGCCGTGCGCGGATTGATTGAGATTCATGAAATCCATGTCGATTTTTGACCAGGGTATCAGCCGGTTGAATTGCGTGTGAAGATGGACAAACGGCTTTTGAAGGATATTCAGACCGGATATCCACATCCTGGCGGGAGAAAATGTATGCATCCAGGTGATCAGGCCGATGCATTTCTTGTCCGCGTTTGCGGCCAGACAAAGATTATGAATTTCTTCAGGCGTTGTCAGGACCTTTTTAAAGACAACCCTGACGGATAGCTTTTTTGATGAAGATAACGAAGCCGCTATTTGCTTCGAATGGTCTGCGACCTGTTTTAGAACGTCGTCGCCGTAAAGATGCTGACTACCGGTTACAAGCCAGGCCTCATGGTTTTTTAATTTAATCATCATCCATCCTTTGCATGAACCGCGACCGGTTTAAATTACGCGGAATTAAAAGCGCGCTGTTAAAATGAACGCTATCGGTTTATTCTTCTCAGTTAGCGGGCACAGTATATCAGAAATGAATTCTTTGAAATCTTCGTTGATCACAGGTCTATGCCGGATTTTTCTTATACATCCAGTAGTCTTTATATGTTCTACAGGTAATTGTCTTCATTTTCATTATGAAGATATCTGCAGTTATTTCTATGTGATATACTGAAGAATCAATTTTAGTCCCTGTATAATAATACCTGCGTTCAATCAGTAAATTGTCGAAGATCTTCTTTATTGGACTCAGCAATTCTTTGTAATAGATAATTTTGGCATCTGCTGTATCTGCCCATAAAGAGCCTTTTCTGTACATCTGTTTGCTGGTATCCGGAGATTTAAAAATATAATCAAATCTATATGTTTGATACCCGAACATTTCTTCAATATTATCCGATTTTTCAAGCGTATAGATGATCTCTTTATTTGTAAACATGGTTGCTTGGTATAAATCTGTCATTCGGTTCAATTCTTTTTGCAGCCCTTCCCGGGAGATATCTATCAGGTTGTCATCTTTCTGATATGATATTAACTCACTATTTATTCTGTTGCTGTCATCAGGAAAATACCTGATAATTTTTATAGAATACGAGGTGTCATCCCGCACTATTTCATAACTTTTTTCGATATCCGTTCCAGGCAGGGCAATTTTATCCTGAAGCAAATATGATCCCAGCTTCTGCCATAGAGGATCATCGTATGAAATGGCTGTTTTTTGCTCGGGAATTTTAAACAGATATTTATCCCCGATATATTTATGGTTTATATAGAGCCCGAGAATAATGAATGCCGGTAACAAAAAGGTGAATATATTCTTTTTTATCCCATTTGATTTGTTGTCTGTATTTGAAGATTGCATGTCATTAGTCATTTGCGGTATTCTTTCTTTTTTATTCTCGGTACAACGTTTATTTCAGCAGTCATGAGCCAGGAGCAGGCATTCTAAATGCTGTAATATCAAATCCCACGTCTACGTGTAATACACGGACCGCTTAAGTGATTTGGATTGTGTGTAAATATCACCAGAATGGGAAAAAAATAATGGTTATCACCCAGTGAATCATTCCGATGACAATAGTACCAATAAACATCGTTATACCGTATATAGCTATTGTTTCTTTTACTTGCATTCCTGCTGCAGTCAGTATAAATCCCAGTATGCCAAATAACACAAATATATAGCTTGATAATATATTGCTCCTTGAGGATTTATAAGATCCATTCACAATCTGAATACTTTGAATTTCTCCATTCAGGATATAATAGATTTCACTGGTGATTTCGTGATTTTTATTATATCTGACCTCTACCAGGGTGTAATGATCGGGAGCAGATAATTCATCAACAGGCATATACTCACTTTTATTAAATAACCGACAATATTCTGTTGGTTTAAAGGTCAGTTTTTTTACAAATATTGTCAATGGTCCTATTGAAAAAGCCAAAAAGAATTCCAATAACAATAAACCTGTTACTATTCGTTTATTATAATAAATTTCTTTCTCCTGGAATTTGAAAACACTTTTTAGCCGGCTGTATTTTTCTTTTTCATCCGGAGCCCGGGTATTAAAACCGATATTGTTACAGGATATTGAATCAGATATATGAGATAAGATAGCTTCGTTTTCAGAAGATGATATGTTAATTTTTTTCGGTAAGGACTTAAAGTTGATTTCAATTTTTATTTCGTTTGCTATTAGGCTCTTTTTGCTGTTCAGGCTGATGATTTTTTCATATGGAACGAAATATGACTTAAAAAAGAATCTTACCTCTATACCTTCTTTATATATCAATACTTTGCCCAAGGGGCCATGAAAATTGTCTATTGAAAGGCTGGCATCAAATTTTTGGATAAAATTATATTTTGTTTCAAATTTAGTGGGCCGCCTTGAGTAATTTCTAAGCCCAAGAAATAAACCTGCAAAACAGACCAAGAAAATGAACACCCCGAAAAAATCAGGTAAAACATTACTCAATAAACCAACACTGAATATAAAGGCCAATATTACGATTGCAAACAATACTTGCGGTTTTACAGGTATGAGACTTTGCGTATAATCATCGTCTGGATCGACAAATTTCTCCGGGATATAGTCGTGGATCGCCATATGGGTTCAATTTTTAAATAGTTGAACGTAATGATTTTTTCAAAATATTATCTGCGGATAATTTACCGGTAAGAATGGACATGGGTACACCTGCAGGACTGTACGCCCATTGTCCGGCCTGAAAGATTGAAGGTATTGGTGTCATGACTGAACGATCCGAAAATTGTATTTTATTGATGACAGGAACGGGTTTTTCAAAAGACCATCCTGTAATCGCTCCTTCGGAACTGCCGATTCTATTCTCAATGCTTAAGGGTGTAAAAGAAAAGCGCGTAATAATTTTATCCTTTAACATGGGATATATAGAATTGGACAGTACATTCAGAATCCGATTTTCAAGCTCTTTTTTAAAGGCATCGTACCAGCCGGCTTCCTGTACTTTTCTGAACAAATCATATTCAGCAAGTAAACTGATAATCAGTCCTGATTTTTTTGGCGGAACCAGTTCAGGATCTTTTAGGCCGGGAATTGAAATTTCGTATGTGTTTAATCGGGTAAATTTATCCAGCCAATTTAAAATCTGCTTTTTATCGATTTTTTCAAAATCCTTTAAAAGTCTGTTAAGTTCTTTCCTGTGCGTTTCACCCAGACCCTGTTTTGAGGGGGTATAAAAGAAATGACCATTTGCAATTTTTTTAAAACTTTCAAGTGGTTCATCAACGCCTAAAAACAGGGTAAAAACAGAATCTCCCCCTCGATTATTCAGCATCCTGGTTTTTGCGTCCTCGAATTTTGCCTGGATTTCAGGCAGCAGGCCTTCGGTTTGTGCAATTTTATAGAACGTTTTTAAATCAGCTGCCCAGATAAGATGATCATACTTATATGAAATGGAATTTTGGTCTTTCACACAGCATTTATCAGCCAAAACTTCAATAATTTCAGTTTCAGTTTTTATTTCTCCACCGAGGGCTGTTATTTTTGTGCTCAAAGCATCTGACAATTTTCTCATACCCCCTTTAGGATAGAAATAATCCAGATACAGAGAAAAATAACTGAGTGCAAAAAATGCCGGTGTATTTTTAAAGAAATGCTGTGAAATAATATCATTAAGTGAATCATTATTTATTATATTTTTTAAATAATCTTCAACCGGCATGTTCATACGGTTTATTTTACCAACTGTAAATATAAATTTCGGCAGCCAGGGCAGAAGTTTTTTGAATATGTAGGCTTTATCACGTTTTAAGTTTTTAAAAACCGGATTTTCTATGCCATAGAGCACATCCATGTGCTTCATTATTTTACGTATTGTTTTTATGACGCCATCAATCTCTTCTTTACTTTCGGGATACAATGTTATCAGGAGTTCCCTGTATTTTTCCAAACCATGTAAAGTATCTATTTGTAAGATTTCATTTTCTATACCCAAAGAGACCGGACTTTTAACCACTTCCAGGTGAACACCTAAATCATTTAACATGGGAAAGATAATGCCTGCATTTTCCAGGGCTCTTACTCCGGCATCAAAATGAAAACCATCACGCGTAAAGGAATTTACCAGTCCTCCGCATTCCTCGTTCTTCTCAAAAAGCAATACTTTTTGTCCTTCGCGTGAGAGATAAGCCGCTGATGTCAGTCCTGCTATACCGCCACCGACAATGATGGTGTTGTATTTATTTTTATCCATACGCTTTCCCGGCTTCAATAAGTTAATAAATCGAATTTCCGGATCAATTCTAAATTTTTATGCCCTGCAATCCACCAAGATGCAGGCTCTTGTCCCAAAGTCTGTATGCGATCTCTTTATCGAGAGCCGGTGGTGCGGGTTCTTCTTCCGTAGTTAAATTAAAAAATTTTCCACTTACGGATTCTATTTCTTTCGAAACACCAAGATAATATAAAGCTTCGGCCGATACATCAGGGGATTTTAGTGTTTTATCGAAGAAATGCTTTTTAAACCAGCGGTAAACCGGTCCGTTTTCCTGACCTGTACCGGTTTTGACTGCTCCCGGATGCATCGCGTTGATTGTTACACCTGTGTTCCTGCAATGTTCCGCAAAAACGATCATTGATAAAAGCTGGGCCAGTTTGGCGGAACCGTAACTTTTTAATCCTGAATAACGACGTTTTACCCAGTTTAAATCATCCACTTGCAATCCCCAGGCGGCAAAACGATGGCCTTCGGAATTAACCAGAATAATTCTGGCGCTTTTCTGAGATTTCAGTTTATTCAGGAGCATCACATTCATAATAAAGGAAGAGAGATAGTGAACCATGAAAACCTTTTCAATTCCTTCGGGGGTTACTTCCCGTTTTGTCAGGTAAATCCCCGCATTATGTATCAGGACATCAATCGGCATATTTATTTGTAACAGTTCTTTTGCCACGCGATGGACATCCTGTAACCTGCTCAAATCGGCTATTTTGTAATTACAGGACACGCCATAGTCACGTTCAATTTCCAGCCGCAGTGCCTTGGATTTTTTCTCATTACGATTGACACATAACAGGTTTGCTCCATGGGAAGCATATTTTAGGGCTGTTATATACCCTATGCCCGATGTTGCGCCTGTTATAACAACCAGTTTATTCTTGAAATTATCATTGCATATTCCGGGATTCAATTGATTGTTTTTAATCATTGAGAATATGTTGGACCATTTGTATTCTTTAAAGTATTTATAGAATTTACGGTTGCTTTTCATAATCACATTTTACCCGAATTTTTTTTTCATAAATTTTCTGTAAGCGCTGCCAAATTTTGGAATATTGTCGAATATATCTCCCCATAAATCATAATAATCTCTTTGCTCTGCAATTTTCCCTTCTGCATTCAGTGTCAGCCGGCTTGAGCCGTATAGTACGGAACTTGGATTGTTTTTATAGCTGATTGTCATTTCCCATTCCATGAAAATTATATTTTTCTGTTGAATAACTGTCACAATATTCATTTTTAAATCATTGGAACGTTTGGTCAATCGCTCGGTCATTGATTTAAAATCTTTAATTCCACGGAGCTCCTGAATGGAATCCCTGAAATATATATTGTCATCATAATAAGGCAGAATATGTGACCAATCGGGTTTTCCTTCCGTATTGTATGTTTTAGACCACAATTTTTTAATTGTTACAACATCCATTATTAACTTCTTGTTAGCCATCGTAATAATCCCTATTGGTTAATAGCTGGGTTTACATATTATTGTGCTGTCCATTTTTATTTCAAATATCATATCTTTAAAGGGTGGAGGACCAAATTTCCCTTTTGCATCATTTGAAAAACCGTATCCCTCTTTGGGTAAAATAAACAATTTTGTATCCAATTTGTTATTATTGTTTTCATCATGAATATATTTAAAAGCATATTTGCCCTTTCCCAGACTATCAATGACAAAGATGCATTTGTTCTCTTCTATTTCGGCGGTTAACTGCTTTAAGATATTTTCATTTTCATCCATAAATGCGAGGATAACCTGTCCTTCGTTATTTTTCAACGGACTTATTTCAATTTTAAGATTATACTGACAGTAAACAGCAATGGGAGATAAGAAAAACAATACCAGAATCAAGCTTGTCTTTTTCATGGTGTTCATTTTATATCCCTTTCGATTGTTTGATTGAATGCATCTCAAGACATATTAAAAATACATCCCCAATGTGAATATATAATCCTGGTTCCTTAACGGTGCCGGATCCTCTCCTTCGGCAGTGGGCATCATCAATATGTTCCAACCAATGGTAAAACGATACTCAAAAAAGCATTGTTTGCCGAAAAGTATGCAGTCTACGCCGGCCCCATAGAGAAATCCGTAGTCAAATATATCTACACCTTCAATTTTATTGGTGTCGGAAAAATTGACCGGTATCCCGTCCACTTCAGCGATCCCGCTTAAGCGATACTCTCCATTAAGCAATATGGACAGGGCAAAACCGCTGCAACCGTAAATTGTGCATTTTCCCAAACGTAAGAATGAGTAGCGCATCACAATGGGAATCTCAAAATAGTTCAAGTCATACTCGGTATGGGTATATATAGGACGGTCTTTCAGATCAATATCCTCAAGAGATCCTTTCTGTACATAGAGAAATTCTTGCTGCATGCCAAAAGATTCAGTGATTGGATAGTAGATCAGCAGGCCGCCGGCCAGACCATGCCGATAAAATACATCCACTGTATAGGGGATGTCCGGAGTATGGATTCCGTACTGGGTTGCCATGCTGTAACCGGCCCTGAGTCCAAACCTGACGCCATTTTGAGCGGAGAGAACGTTATGCATAAGAACCATTAAAAATATGCAAGCAAACAGCATTCTTTTCATAAGCACTCCTATTTGCAAAACCGAATTATTTTATATTCTGCATTGTCGGGATAAGAGACGTATCCCGGAATGTCAGTCAATCCGTTTTTCAATTAAAATACCATACGTTTTTGCGTCCCTACAGAATTTAAAGAGTATCATTATTCTTTTACTCTGTTGTCCACCCTGATGATCCCGCTGTTTATGTGTCTTTGAATAAAACGACCGATTTCATCGACTGCCCGTACAGCCTCGGGAAGGAAGGGCACCAATATATGCCATACATGCCACATATCCGGATAAACACTCAGTATTACATCCACACCTGCATGCCTGGCGTTGTCTGCAAGTCTTTCAGCATCACTAAACAAAATTTCATCTTCACCTGCCTGAATAAGCAATGGCGGCAGGCCTGTTAAATCAGCGTAATGGGGCGAAATCAGGGGCAGATGGTCATCCTTGTTGCCGATATATTGACGTGACATTGACATGGCAAATTTGGCTGTTAATAACGCATCTTTATTGGAATGAAAGGATCTGCCGGTCCATGCAAGATCCGTCATGGGGGAAATACAGACGGCAGCAGCCGGTAGCGTCTTGCCTGTATCACGCAAAGATAACAACACTGCCAGCGTTAAATTGGCCCCTGCGGAATCACCTGCAATGATAATTTGATTTGGTTCAATTCCGTCTTCAATGAGTCGGAAATAAGCAGCAAGGCAGTCATTCAGGGATGCCGGAAATGGATACTCAGGTGCCAGTCGATAATCAACAGCCAGAACACGGCTCCGGGAGACCTTCCCAATATGGGCGGCCAGCACGCGATGCTGATTATACCAGCCCAGTACAAAGGCCCCGCCATGTAAATATAAAATAACGGAATTTGTTGACTGACCAGACGGATTAATCCATTCGGCAGAAATCCCGTTCAAGACATATTTATTCACAGTGACATCTTCAGGCAGCTTCAACGGTTGGGAAAATTTATCTGAAAATGCCCGCAACTTTTGAATTGAATTCATTGAATTCATGCGGCATGAAAGGCCTTTGATCATAACCCTGAAAAGATAACTTTGTAAGCTGGGCATAATTTAACACCCGGGATACAGCAGATCACACCCTATTATAAATCATATCTATCTTGGTATCTTCTGCGGTGCCGTCGGAATCGAAATCGATCGGTAGCGTTATCGTAAGTGTCAGGGTGTTACCATCAACGTCATATGGGACCGTATCATCAATGCCGACGCCAACCAGGATCACCTTGTCACCGTCTATGGTCCAGGAGCCGGGAACCACTTCCTCACTGCTGTCTGCGTATGTTGTTGTGAGTGAGGCGGATCCATCTTCGTTGAATTGCAATGTTGATGATGTTGCACCGGTTCCGGACAATTCTAAAAAATTCTCTGCTGTCAGACTCAGTTCTCCGACAGGTGTGTCTTTCATGATGACATCGACCAGCCGCCATGTTCCAACTATCGATTCATTCTCTTCTGACCCGGTACCGTTGTCACAACTGCTGTGGGTAAACAGGCACAGCATGGTTGCAGAAACGAGCAACAACAGTATCATTCTGATATATGTACGCATCGATCCTCCCCGTATTTTGTTATTGTACAAGGTATGATTTTTTCAAAATAATGCAAATGGTTTTCACCGTGTTCATTAACTATAAGCTGTCCACAACTGCAATCATCGCATATAAGGATTTACAGGAAAAAAACATTGAATGAGCATGTCTGTATACCTGTTTTGAATTTTATTCTGTCATTTAATACATCAACGTGTTTTGCCGGAATACGGCCAATCGCTGTCCCCACCGAGATGAGTATAAAATTTTATCGACATTTGTCAATCGTCTGCACTGTTTAGAGTTTGGGAACCAGTGAAAACCATCATTTATGAGTGCGCAATTATGAGATACTGAAGAGATCCTCCGCGGAATATCCGCATCCGGCGTACAATCATTTTATGATATAATTCCGGGATTGATTCGATCTTGTGATACTAATTGGTGGATTAAGGGAGAAAGTTCCACAATGTTTCAAAATCCACGACTGTTTTAATAACGGGTGACCCATACGTAGCTACTTATGCCAATTCCCTTATATCGTCATCCCTGCACCTGGAAAAATGAAGCTATTTAAGTAAAATGAATTTATTAACTTCAACAGTTTTATCCGTTTTCAGGTGTAAAAAATATATGCCGCTTGACATGTCCCTTGCAGTATATGTTATTTTATAGTCACCTTTTTCCAATTGTTTATCAAGTACGGTTTCTTTTTCCCTGCCAAGAAGATTATAAATTTTCAAAACAACATGACTTGCTTCCGGTATCTTAAATCGAAAAGTAGTGGCTGAATTAAAAGGATTGGGATGGTTCTGGTAAAGCTCAAAATGGGAAATAGCACTTGATTTTTTTATGGATTCATCAATCTGCGTTGAAGTACCATCGTTTGGATTGCCGGGAGTCGCATTTACAAATATTCTCCATTCATCTTCACCATCTTGAAAACGCCCATAGGATTCATTTTCATTCTGTGAAATAAATGATAGAAAATCAACCGGGATATTTGAATTTTCATCTGTATCGAAAAGGCCAATTTCCTCACCGTCACCGCTTAATTTAAAATTGGTGTGCATGGGGCTCTGCTCCTGATCCTTGTCAGCCCAGAATAGAAGGAATTCACCCGGGGCAATTTGTATATCCGGAATTTGCCACTTGGTCATATTTTGTATATTATCGGTCAGGTACATTCCACCAAGCTGTACTGTATCAGAACCGGTATTATATAGCTCCAGCCAATCATCATATTCACCAGCTTCGTCTTTAATGGTGTTTTCATTAACAGCCATAAATTCATTAATTACGATAGATGGTTTTTTATATTCAATAGCATAATAATAAGTCGAATAGGGCGCATTTTCAGGAGCGACACAAATATCATCAACACTGTTGCCCTGGGCAGAAATATAATAGTCCACTTTTTTAATATTCGGATATGGAGGTGTTAAAGTCCCATATATTTGATCCTCAGGTTCGCCATCATTATGCCGGCCATCATCGAACATCTCAAGGGATTGAAATCCGTTCCCGGTGTTATAATTAAGGATTACAGATCCAATACCTGTATAGCTTGTAACGACTGCTGTAATTGTAACCGAATCCTGATTTCCGGGGAAAACAGGAATATGCGAGACATTGGAAATGACCGGGGGCATGTGCGACATATCCAACTGGTTTAATGCTGTTGACGTCCTGATTTCGATGAACGGTTTTAATCCATAAGGAATTCTTGTAACAAGATCAAACGGAGCGGCAAAGCCGATTGCGTGAAAAGTGCCAGGCGCCTCATTGTACGACTGATTAAAATCATTTATTGACCAGCCATAATCCAATGAACGGTAGGGATCATCTTCCGCTGCTGACTGAATCATTGTTTTTATTGCTGTAATTCGCGGCCAAAGTTCTCCGATTGAAAAATGACTGTTGATGATTTGCTGGATGTACATGGAATATTCACCCCGGTATTCGGGTATGTTAAATAGCCTTTTCATAAGAGGACTGGCATCATCCAGTGGCCCGAAATTATAAATATCTGACGTGGCGTACTCTCCACCGCCCCAATCAACGCCAAGAGTAAGATCCAAATCACGAGGGATGTACTCGAATCTGTCAAACCATGTATTGTAATAGAGATAATAATTATTCTGATTACTCCAAAATCCATCCCAGTCACCTACCATAACGCATACTGCCTGTGCTTTTAGAAAAGAATGAACATTAAATATTTTTTCAATTTCATTCTTAAATTTATTTTCGGGTGTATTATTTATGACTTCAATAAGATGGGTGAGATCGGAATAGTCATCCTCGTTTTCGTTGGTTATAAGCAAATAAGCTCTTACGATTTGATGCGGCGCATACGGAGGCGGACCAAATGTAAATTTGTAATTTTCATCCTCACGAATCTGCAGGTTCGCACTACGAGCACATTTGTACAAATTTCCACTGCTATTGCCAAAATGGGCATTAAGAAATCCTATATCAACCTCCTCAACGTTCAGGTAGAGACCCCGATATTCATCATTAATAAACAACTTCACATAACTGGAACGTGCGGAAACCACGTTTATATCTTTTAATAAATCAAGACAGATTTTCTCACGGATAATCCCGGGATCTCTGTTCAATGCTCTCAGGTTAAATTTCTTAAGTCCGTAAAAATTTCT
>Ga0272441_10007538_pt1 | contig 17653 bp, 16 predicted proteins | sample SSMProp6N_FD_193582 | JGI IMG/M metagenome (GOLD analysis project Ga0272441, IMG submission 193582) | Marine sediment archaeal communities from Little Sippewissett salt marsh, Falmouth, MA, United States - SSM-Prop-6N | ecosystem: Environmental > Aquatic > Marine > Wetlands > Sediment ... | reverse complement strand
ACACCGCTAGACGAGGTCAGCGAGTTCTTCCAGAACGCCGCGGGCTATCACATGGTGGAAGTCTCTGGGCGGGTCGAGGGAGGCACGTTCAGCTTCGAAGAAGTGAGGGACCAGGTTCGCGAGACGCTGGCCGTCGAGCGGCGCCGCGAGGCGGCTCTCGAAGCAGCGAGGAGCCAGTGGGCAACCGTGGAGGCCGGGTCGTCACTCGAGGACGCGGCAGCCGGACTGGGGTGGACGATCGGCACGGCAGGGCCGTTCACGCGGCGACAGTTCGCGGCGGGACTCGGCCGCAACACCGAGGCCGTCGGTGCGGCGTTCGGCGCTCCACCGGGTGAGACCGCGGGTCCCCTGGACGCCGGCGACGGGGTCGTCTTTCTGAGAGTCGATGACCGCACGCAGGCGAATCCAGAGCTGTTCGTCGCCGTCAGAGAGCAACTCAGGTCGCAGATGCAGATGCAGGCGGCTCAGTCAAACGTGAGTTTGTGGATCACCGGTCTGCGGGAGACGGCCACGGTAGTGGACCGGCGTGATCGCCTTAATCAGCGGGCAGCGGCGGCGGGTCTGTAGGCCGGGCACCGGGACGCGGGCCGACCGGCCCGCGTCGGTCGAGCAGGCGTACGAGAGGCGGGGCGGAAAACCCCGCCTCTCTTGCATCATACAGCTCAGACTCGTGGCTGGGCTTCCTTCTGGCTTTCCTCTTGCTTGGCGACGTCGTTCGTGGCGTCCGAGCCGCCAAGCTCCTTCAACTCGCTCTCAACCTCTTTCAACGACCCCTTGAACTCGCGGATGCCCTTGCCCAGCGAGCCACCGATCTCGGGCAAGCGGCGAGCTCCGAACAACAGCATCACGATGAAGAGGATGATGAGCATTTCCCACATGCCTAGATTGCCAAACATGGCTCTTCCTTCCGATCTCAGTAGCCTACAGAAGTGATTTCGCGAACCACGCCAGTAGTAGTATGCCTACGACGCTGAGAATGTTCAGCCTGATGACCAGCGGGCCCACCGTCATCGCGACGACCAGCAGGTCGATCGTCAGCGGCCCCAGGGACGCGGCGACAGTCGTCACGAAGAACTCTCGCGCGGCACTGGCCGGAAGGGCCAGCGACATGAGTTCCGTGAGCAGTGCCCCCAGCATCATGCCTCCGGCCACGATCAGCGTGACCCTCTTCGCCGACGGCCTGCGTCTTCCACCGAAATCCACGGTCATTTGCTACGTCCCACGACGAAGTCCACGGCTTGACTCAGAATTCGAACGGCCGGTTCATCGGGCAGTTCGGCCAGGCGGCCCTTGGCCGCGCCGGCATAGTCGCACGCCCGCTGCCGCGCGTACTCCAGACCACCAGCCTCACGAACGAGGCCGACCACCCGATCGATCTTCTCCTCCGACGGCAACGGATCCGCGAACACGTCGTCCACTGCCGCCCGCCCCGCCGAGTCCAGCCTTGGAAGGGCCGCGATCAGCGGGAGGGTCACCTTGTGCTCTCTCAAGTCCAGGCCGCTCGGCTTCCCCGTGACATCCGCCGTCCGATTGTAGTCGAGAAGATCGTCAGTAATCTGGAACGTCATGCCCAGATCGCGTCCATACCTCGCCAACGGCTTACGGTATGCCGGCTCTCCGTACATCGCGCCCAGCTCACAGGCAGCGCTGATCAAAGACGCAGTCTTCCGATCGCACAGGAGGTAGTAGTCGTCCTCGCTGGCGCCCAGCGCATCGTGTGCCGCGAGCTGACGCATCTCCCCGATCGACATTCGGTTGGATGCGTCCGCGAGCAGGTGGACCGCCTCGATACTGCCCATCCCCGTAATCTCGACGAGGGCGCGGGAGTAGAGGTAGTCGCCCATGATGACCGCTACCTGATGGCTCCAACGCGAATTGACGGTAGGCAATCCTCGTCTCTCGGGGGAATGATCCACCGCGTCATCATGCACCAGAGTCGCGACATGCATCAGCTCGACAACCGCGGCCAGCCGAACCGCCTCCGGCTTCGACCGTCCTCCCACGGTATTGCACAGGAGCACCAGAGTCGGCCGCAGCAGCTTGCCGCGCGCTGAAAGCAGGTAGTCGCTGACCTCGTTTACGGCCCCGAAGTCGGCCTCCACCATGGCCCCGAGCTCGGCTTGCACCTCGGCGAGCCTCGCTGCGATCGGTTCCTGCAACCCTTCGAGAGTCGGTATGGCGGCGTCGAGCATCGGCCTCCCCGGGAATCCCATGGCGCGCCCCTCACCGGGCGCAGGATCGACCGGATTATACCGTCACGCGGGAAGTGTGGACAACAGTTGAGTGGCATCGGCCCGTGAAGGGTCGATCTGCAGGACACGCTCGAGACAGGTTCTGGCGGCGGCCCGATCTCCGGACCTCATGTGAGCGATACCGAGCTGGAAGAGAACTCCCACCTTCTCCTTGTCCGTACCCGGCTGTGTCACCGCAAGGCCAAGCGTGCGTCGCGCCTCGTCATAGCGCCTAAGAGCCACCAGGCATTCACCGAGGCGCTCATAGGCCGGAAGCGCATCAGTAATTCCCTGCAAGGCCATCTTGAATTCGCGCGCCGCCTCGTCCCACATCTCCATCTGCCGGAAGGCGATTCCGAGCTCGTAGTGGGACTCGTAGTCGGGGGCCGCCTCCTCCACCTCCTCGTCCGCGTCTTCGGCGTTCAGATCCTCGAACATGGCATCGATTTCGCCGGGCGCCTGAACGACCTCGACTCGCGGCGGTGTGGCGGCGCCGCTCGCCGGTGCCGCGGGCGCCCTGCGTTCGGGCTGCTGCTGCCGTCGCCGCTCGCGGGCGAGCTCGTCAGCGTCCACCGCCGCGATACCGGCCCGAGCTTCCGCGTTCATCGGATCGAGGTCGAGGATGCGCCCGTAAACAGTCCGCGCACTTCTCAGACCGTTCTGTCGGCGGAGACAGGCCGCGAGATCGAGATACGATGAGACGAGGAGGCCGCGATCGTTGGTCATGATCGCGAATTCGTTCTTCTGGTGATGAAGAACCACGTCGTCCGGACGCAGACCGAGAAGCCGGTCGACGGCCCGAATGGCGTTGATCGCGTCGCGTTTCTTCTCGAACAGCTCGAGGGCCCGGTAGTAGTGCGACTCGGCCTCGTCCATCCGGCCTGCCGCACGGAGACCTTCGGCCTCACCGAACAGCGCATCCGCGCTGTCGCCGGACGGCACAGCCGCCGCTGCCTGGGCCGATCGCACGGTTGACGTCAGCAGCGCATCCGTGTCGAGAGGATTCTCCAGGTCGCCCAGGTCCAGCTCCTCGCCGGCGATGTCGTCCAGTTCCGCGAGAATTTCGCCGAGCTCGGCGAGCGCTTCCTTCGCCGGGTGCGGTCGGCCTTCCACCTGTTCCTCGTCGATCGCGGCCGGTTCGTCGTCCGGAAGCCGAGTGAGCACGGTCTGGCGGTCCACCTCGCGAATCCCGGGTCGCTGCACGAATGCACGACCGGCGGCAGCCGCGACTTCACCGCGGTCGTGCGCCATGAGGGTGTCGAGGGCGTCGACCAAAGAGGCCGCCTCGATCGTCTCGGACGTGACGACCCGTTCCAGGAGATCGAGCGCTTCGGCCTCGACTCCAGCCGGTCCGCCGACCGCCTCAACCAGGTCCCGCACCGCTTCCTTGACCAGACCCATCCGCGCATAGGTCCGCCCGAGATCCAGGTGAGCTTCGTGATCCGCCCGCCCTTCCTCGGATGCTGTCCGAGCGCGGTGCTGGGCCAAACGGGCCTGGAACAGCATGTCGGCAAGCTCTTCTTCGTCGGCCGACGTGGGCTCATCGGGTCCTGCCCCGACATCGTCCCCGGCCGGCAGGTCGGCGTCCGAGGCTGTGGGCTCCGGCGCGCCAGCTTCGGCAGGGACCCCCAGGTCCAGAGATTGGCCCAGCATGAAATCTTCCGGTGAGGCCAGGGGCAGGACGGGTTCGTCCACCATCGGGGCATCCGGCTCCTCCACCGGGTGTCCCTCAGGCTCACCGCGAGAGCGTATGCACTCGCCGAGCAACGCGTGCGCCGATTCCATCAGGGCAGGACTCTGCATGGCCAATCGGAACTCCCCGATGGCATCCGAGAACAGTTCCATCCCCATGTAGGCGACGCCCAGGTCGTAGTGAACCGCATGGTCCGTCTCCTCCACGATATCCCGGACCTGTGAGCGGAACCTGGTGAGCACGGACTCGACGTTGAGATCGGCCTCGGCCTGGCTCGCGGGCAGATCGAGCGACACCTCGTCGAACCCGGCTCCCGTTTCCGGCAGCTCCGGAACGAACCCCGCCGGTTCGTCATCGAGTTGCAGGGGCTCGTCGAAAACCTGCAGGGGCTCGTCGAAAACCTGCAGCGGCTCGTCATCGATCTGCAGGGGCTCGTCGAGCACCGGGGCGACCACGGGGTCGTGGGTAGGTGTGGCACGGGGGGGCGGAGGAGCCGTACCTCCGATTGGATCCGAGTCCGGGTCGAGGGAGATGATCTTCTCCCGGATGTCCGTGGCATTGCGACCGCCGGCCACCCGTGCCTGGTACACCAGGCGCAACTGGGCCACCGCCTGCGCCCCCAGGCCCGCCCCGACGAGTTGCTCAGCGAACGCCGTCCGCAGCTCTTCGTCTCCGGTCAGGCTTACGAGGTCCTGAACGGCCTCCAGGGCCTCGCTCAGGCGATCCGTTTCACGCATCCGCTCGGCGAATCTGAGGAACGCCCCCCTCGCCTCCGCGAGCAGCCCGGTGGACGCGTGCAACCGCGCGAGTCGTCCGTACACTTCGTCGCGGTCTGGAGCGATTCGCAAAATCTTGTTGCAGAGCGCTATAGCAGAGGTGTGAAGCCCGTGGGCGGCATACCGGTCAGCAGCCTGCTCGTAGTACTCGACGGCGGCGGCCGTATCGCCCTGTCGCAGGTAGAGGTCGCCAACCCGGTTGTAGACACCGACGTCTGACCCTGATCCACGCTCCTCCTCGAGGCGAATTGCGCTCTTGTAGAGCTCGATCGCTCGAGCCCAATCGGACCGTTGTTCGGCCCTGCGCGCCTCGTTCTTGAGCTGGTGGTGCCTGGTCATCCGCGTCTGCCGCTCTCCCTTCACGAAGGCTCGCAACGTGAGCATGGAGCCGTCTGTCGTCAACGGAACGCACTACAATTTCCCGGGGTCCGCAAGCTTTTTCCACACGGCTGTGACATGGCCACCGCATGGGCGTCGATGCCGGATTCCCGACCAGTTGAGTTCAAGAATCCGGCCACCGCGCCACGAGCGTCCTCAGTTCGTCTGCTGCCTGTAGTCGCCCTTGAGTTCCGGAGCGTCCGTGAGGTGCACGCCGACGGAGAAAACGACGTTGCCGTTGGGAGACCGAGCGAACTGGAAGGAGGCCCGCCACCGGTGAAGGTCGCGATCCAGGGTGATCAGCTGCTGGCCGAAGTCCCCGGAAGTGATGTTGTACTGAGTGGTCCATCGCACGGCCCATCCGGGCGTCGGTTGAAACGAGAGGGTTCCATCCACCGTCTGGCTTTCGAAACCGCCTTCCGTCTGGGGGCGGACCATGGAATAGCGCAGACTGAGGTTCCACGGCCCGCCACGATTGCCTTCGGCGAACGGGTCCGTCCGATCCTCTGAGTAGAATCCTTGCAGGCCGTCACGCGCATCGGTCTCGCGCGGAGACGTGTCAGCCGCGCGCTCCTGTGGTGAGCGAGCCTGGCTTCCTCCGATCCCCACGAGGTCGCCGAAACTCGTGCCCGACCGGAGGCTGAAGCTCAGGGCGATCTGCTGCAGCGACGGACTGAATCTCCGGTCCGACCCCGTCCCTTCAAACAGCCGGTGCGTCATGTTGATCGACAGGCCCCTGAGCAGGTCGGAGGTGATGTTGTTGGACACCGTCGGCGAGATCAGGGCGGGCTCTCCCAGCTTCGCCCGCTCGAAATCGAACACGAAGGCCGAGGTATTGAGCGCGAGCAGGGTGACCACCTGGTCGCGCGGGGGCATGCTCGGTGGGCCGGTGAGATCGGACGGCGAGAGGGCCTCCACGGCGACCGTATCGGCCTGCTGCCCTTCCAAGGCGGCGGAATCCGCGGCCGGAACCGCGGCCGAGTCGCCAGGCGCAGAAACTCGAACTGGCCGGGCCGCCATCTGTCCTCCAGGTGGCGGAGCCGCGGGGGTGGGCTCGGACCGCCCCCGCACCTTGGCCTCGAAGGTCTGCCTCAAGGTAAACGAGAGCGTGTGACGCGCGCGGACCGAGTCCAGGGGAAAGCCGGGAATGGCAGCCCGAGCCGAGTCGACGCTGACGGCCGGCGCATAGGCCCATGAAAACCCCGGCGACATCTTGTGACGGACCCGGCTGAACGACGCGAACCCCGGGTAGAACCCGAAGATGTCGGTGCTGAGTGTGGCGCCGAAGCTCATCTGCGTCGGAACCGATACGAAATCACCGTTCGTGTCCGGTGATCGGAAGTAGCCTCCGCTCCACTTGACGTTCGGTCTGAGCGTCGTCGATCCGACGAGGTTGACCTGGTAGTCGAGCCCAGCACTCCAGTCCATCCGCCTGATCGCCACGGACGGCGACTCGATGCCCGTAGAATCCTCCTCGGTCGTTCGCACTTCGTTGTACCTGGCGCTACCCGAGAGATTCAGCTGCTTGAGTCTCAGGCCACCGGAAAGTGAGCCGTCGGTCGAGGCCCGGTCTGTCGCGAACTGTTGGCTCGTGCTGTTACGGCCGAACTTCGCCGTACCGCTCAACGTCATGTTGTTGAACATTCCCTCGCTCGAGCGAGGGGCCGCGAACAGGGTGACCGGCGAGAAGCTCAAGCTGAATTGAGGCAGCGTAAGCTCCGTCCTGTCGCTGGTGAGGAACTGGCGGCGTCGAGCCGAGACCGAGACGTTGGCGAACGAAAAGCGGTGGTTCAGGCCCGCATCGGAATCGATCGACTGGGTCTGCAGGCGTGGATCGTAGGTCTGGTCCTGGAACGTTCGAGTGTCCTGGATATACCGCGCGGAAACACGAAGCGTGGTCGCCAGCCCCAGCTCCTGGTCGTGATTCCACCCCAGGGTCAGGTTGCGGCCGGTTTCGCTGAACGTCTCGCCGTAGGCGATGCTTCCCCGGATGAACTGCTTCAGCCAGCGATATCGAAACGCGCCGTTCAAGCGGGTGAAGTTCCCGCTGAACCAATCGACCGAACCCTGCAGATCCGTGTAGTCGTTGATCGCCCAGTAGTAACCGAAATCGGTGACGTTGCGGCTGGAGCTGCCGGAGGTCTGTACGAGGTCGTTGAACCCGAACCGGGGCGGCAGGATTCCGCTGCGCCGACCCGGACGGATGTCCTGCGCGAAGAACGGCAGCCAGAACACCGGGACGCTGCTCACGTACAGCACCACGGGCCATGCCACGATGACGTCCTGATTCACGAGCTTGATCTCGCCCGCCTGGAACCGGTAGTGGGGCACCTCCGTGTCGCAGGACGTGAAGGCGCCCTGGGACGCGAAGACCGTGTCCTGCGCCTTGGGAATCACGTCGCCCACGATCCGCCACGTGGTGCCCCCCTGCATGAACTGCGTTTCGGCCCCGAACACGGTCCCCTTGAGGTTGGCGAGGTCGTAGTAGAGCACCGAATCGCTCTTCACGTCCTTCTGGTCCATCCCCACCAGTTGAATGTTACCGAGCGCCGACATGAACTTCACATTGCCGCGGTATCGAATCGTATCCGCCGTGAGAACGTCGGGCCCCCGGTTGACCTGGGCGTCACCGAGCAGCCCGATCCGCTGCTCGTCCACATCCAGTCGCACTTTCTCTCCCCGGTACTCGAACACCATGAAACCGGGAAGATCCTTCAGCTGTCGGAAGATGTCGTCGCGTGCCGGGAACCCCTCGGTCTCGAGTGCCTGGCGCCTCGCTTCGATGTCGATCCGGGGGGTCGTGTCCGCCGGGAGGCCGAGCGTGTCGAGGGGAAGACCGGCCGAGTCGACCGGAATGGGCCGCTGCAGTGCCCGCTCTCGATCCAGACGCGCCCGCGGAGAGACCGGTTCCTGGGCGGCCGCGGCAGTCGGCACGCCCAGCAGGATGATCCCGAAGAGAATCAGGCAGGCGGCTCGCATCGCCGTCAGGACTCCGGGGCCGGCTCCTCGGCCCGTGGACGGGTGCGCCCACCGCCGACCATTTTCACCAACCAGATCGATAGCTCGTAGAGGACGACCATGGGTACCAGGAGCATGAACATCGTGCCGAGATCCGCGGGTGTCAGCATGGCGGAGGTCACGGCCAGAAGCACGAGCGCGTGGCGCTGATATTTTCGGAGTCCGGCCGGCGTCACGATCCCCATGAAACTCAGGAGTACCAGGATCACCGGCATCTCGAAGATGATGCCGAAGGCCAGAATCAGCCGTGTGGCGAACCGCAGGTACTCATCGATCGTGATGATCGGGGTCAGGGTCTCGGCCTGGAAGCCGATCAGGAAACGCAGGCCCAGGGGCAGCACCAGAAAGTAGGCCATCGCGATGCCGGCGAGAAACAGCACGAAACCCACCGAAATCGCTGGAATGATGTACTTCTTTTCGTGCTCGTACAGGGCCGGCGAGAAGAACGCCCAGGTGTGGTAGGCGATGACGGGGAGCGCCAGAATGCCGCCCACCACGAAAGCCAGCTTGAAGGTGACGACTACGGGGGTGGTGGGGCTCGTGTAGCGTAATCCCTCGTCAGGGAGGACCTGGTTGAACGGGCGCTCCAGGATTTCCATCACGCCGAATTCGGTCACCAGGAAGAAGCCGACGATCGACAGCACGACCAGGGCAACGAGCGACCAGATCACGCGGCCGCGCAATTCCTCCAGGTGATCCAGAAAGGGCATCTCGCCCAGGTCGCCCGCCATTCGACTATTCGCTCGCCTCGTCGGGAGCCTCGAAGAGCTCCTGCTGCCCACGGGCCCGGTAGCGGGCCCTCGTCACCAGCTCGCGTACTTCCTCCATGAACTCCGTGGTATCCTGGAAGTTCCTGTACACCGAGGCAAACCGCACGTAGGCCACCTGATCCGTGCCCTGAAGGTGGCGCATCACCAGCTCTCCAACCGCCTGACTGCTGATCTCACGGGCGTCCGACGCGTCGAGCGCTTCCTCGATACCGTCGACCATGTCCTCGATCTCCGTGAGGGACACCGGACGCTTCGCGCAGGCGATCCTGATGCTGCGGAGGAGCTTCTGACGATCGTACGGTTCGATGGCCCCCGACGACTTCCGGACGGTGAGTGGCTCGCGCTCTATCAGTTCGTATGTCGTGAACCGCTGACCACACGCGATGCACTCACGGCGGCGGCGGATGGCACGACCGCCGCGGCTGAGCCGCGAATCGACGACACGATCTTCGATGTGATCACAGGTGGGGCAGCGCACGCGTCCTCCTCGTCCGGGTTCGGCAACCCGCGATGGGACGCAAACCCCGGGCCGGCAGGCTCAGTTTTGGAGTCTGGTGAGCTCCCGCTCCGCCAGGTCGATCTCATCGCTGTCCGGGTAACCCTGGACGACTCGCTGGAAGTAGGTGCGAGCATCGTCCACGTTGCCCATCTGAAGCTCGATGAGTCCGCTCTTGTACAACGCGGTCGGCGCGCGGCGCGAGTTCGGGTACAACTCCAGAACCCGGGCGTACTCCTCCAGCGCTTCGTCGAGTCCGCCAGCCTCAGCGAACGTCTCCGCCCTGAAGTACTGCGCGTCCGGCGCTAACTCGTGACTCGGGTACTGTTCGAGAAACTGATCGAGGCCGGCGCGAGCCGTCTCATACGAGCCGCGCCGGAACTGCCGCAGGGCCGCCTCGTAAAGAGCCTCGGGCTGTCCGTCATTCGCCGCGGTCACGGGAGTTTCCCCGTCGTCGGCACCAACGACAAGGGCCGCCCCGGCGGCACCCGCCATGGCAGCCCCCCCCAGACCGTCACCTGAGTCCTGCAGCACCGCCAGCTGACGCTGGGTCTCCCCCGTCAGAGCCGTCAGCTGTGTAACCGCAATCGACAGGTCTTCGATCTGGCGTCCAAGATCCACCCGGCCAGAAATGTCACGGCGCTGCTGGACGCTGAGGCTGTCCAGCAGCACCGATCGCAACTGCCTGATTTCCGTCATCAGGCTGTCCCTCTGGGCGCGTTCCGCCTGCATTTGCGCCTGCAACGTGGATTCGAGATCCGCCACGTCGCTCTTCATGGCGCATGCTGCGCCCAGAAGGCTTACAGCAAGGACAACGAGAACTCTAGGGCTCAAAGAGCATCCATGTTCTCGATGACGAACTCGGAACGCCGATTCATCTGCCAGGCGTCCTCGTTCGCGCCCTGGGCCACCGGCCGCTCCTTACCGTAGCTGACGGTAGTGAACATGTCCTCCGACAGACCGAGGCTGACCAGGTAGCGAACCGTGCTGTCCGCACGACGCTGGCCCAGTGCCAGGTTGTACTCGATCGAGCCGCGCTCGTCGCAGTGCCCTTCGATCGTGAGCTTGACGCCTGGGAACTTCTGCAGCACCTCGGCCTTGGCCGCCAGTACCGCCGCAGCATCATCCCGGATGTTGTACTTGTCGAAATCGAAGTGGACGCGCTCGCGAATCACCATGATCGCATCGATCAGAGCGATCTGGCCGCCCGCCGTGTTTGCGCACTCGGTGCCGGCGTAGTCGCGCTGGGCCTGGGTGTAGAGGCTGTGAGCCCGATCATAATTGCCGGCTGCCATCGCCGACGCGGCTTCGCGACAGAGACGCGCAGCCGCTGCTTCGCGCTCGGCAGCCCGCACTGCGGCGAGGCTATCGGCATCAGGCGCGGGTACGGTCTCGGCCACCACAGGGGGCGGCTCGGGTGCCGGGTTTCCGGCGCAGGCGGCAGCTCCCACGGCGAGGAGAACCAGGAGAGCTGCGATCCTACCATTGAGACGCATCTTTTACGCTCCTTTTCAGTGAGTCGCGAACTCCCGGAACGGGATGTCGGATCTCGTACAGTCGTGACACTTGAGCTAGTTCCATTGGAACCGCTGTATTGTATACTGCCCGCGGGCGCTTGCCAAGCCGTGCGCGCCCCTCTTTTGCGGCCTCAGGAACCAGGCGCGACCGGTCCCGACCAGTGCGGCAGCTGATCCACCTGGTTCACCGTGATGGACCGCAGCCTTCCGCTTACCGTATCCAGCACCCACAGCGCGTAGTAGCCGCGCAACGTGCCGGCAAATACGAGGTGCCTGCCGTCCGGAGCCCAGCTCGGGTCTTCGTTGCTCCCGCGCGACGTCATGACGCGCCGATCCGTCCCATCCGGGTTGACGGTCACGATCTGAAACCAGCTGTCCACCCAGGTGTGGTAGGCGATTCGATCTCCGCGCGGAGACCAGTGGGGCGAGGTCGCGTACCCGCGTTCCCCGAACACGTACCGACTCACGATCGCCGGATCACCGCCCCGCTGCAGATCCAGGACATAGATCTGCGGATTGCCGAGCGGAGTGGACGTGATCGCCAGCGACCGTCCGTCGGGGGAGTAGGACCCACCCAGCGTCTCCCCCGTCGACGTATAGGTCACCCTGCGGGTGCAGCACAGGGGATCGCGCTGAATCTCGAACAACTCCGTGTGATCGTCCTCGGTCCGCCCGAACAGGATGCGGCGTCCGTCCGGCGAGTAGACCGGCGTCACGTTGATTCGCCCGATGTCAGAGATCACCACCTCGGCTCCGGTCACCAGGTCGATCTCGTAGATCACGGGCTTGCCGGACTTGTACGACACGTACACGACGAAGCGTCCATTCGGGGACAACTCCGGAGACATTACGATCGCGCTGTCGTTGGTGGCAGCCTCGTGCGTGAGCCTCCGAAGGCCGTACCCGTCGCTGTCGATCAGGAACAGGTCGGACGCGGTGGGCGTGACCATGCGTCGGAACACGATGCGTGTCGCCGCGATACCGGGCTCGCCGGTGGCCCACGTCACCACCTCGTCGGACACCCTGTGAACCGCCATCCGAAAGTCCGAGTCGGTGGGGCGCGGAAGCGAGAACGCCTTCACTTCCTTCAGTTCAGAAAACACGACATCGTGCAGGCTGACCCGGAGCACGGGCTGCGCCGCCGTCCCGGTGAGCTCGGATACCACGAGCCAGACAGCGCCCAACTGGTTCCACAGCCCGTAGTTCACGGGTCCGTCGGTCGGGAGGTCGTCCGGGACCGGTATGATCTGGAACCGGTCGGCGTAGTCGAGGTCTCTTCGCAGGATGCTGTCAGCCTGCGCGGCGTAGTCGGCCAACGCACCATCCGATTCGACCGGCGTCATCACGAGGCCCGGCAGGTAGCCCGGCGTATACGTGATGCCGACCCGTACGTCACCGGGATCCTGCGCCCGGCCAACACCCGCGAATACCACCACCCCGGTCAGGACCAACAGCCCGACAGTCGCTAGCTTCCGTCCCATCATCACTCGGCTCACCTCACAAAGAAGCTGGATCGAAGAAGAAAGACACTCTCAGTTGATCGCGGGGCCACGCGGCCGGCAGCGGGCCGAAGGCCCTGGCCCTGCCCGCGGCCTCCACCGCGCCGTGCGCCTCCAGGTCGAAGGCCAGGTCCCCGGAACGCTGAACCCACTCGATGTCACTCGTGGACCCGTCACTCTCGATGGTGAATACCACCTCGGCTCGCAGGTTGCGATTCCCGGTAGGGGGCCTCCAGTACCGGTGCACCTGGAGAATGATGTTCTCGAGATACTGCGGATCGACGAAGGCCGCTCCCTCGAGGTGCACGTTGATAGGATCGTCGCCCTCTTCGGGCCCGCGCGACGGCTCCTTGGACGGTTCCACCGGAGGAGGCTGCTCCACCACGGTGGGGACCTCGGTTCGCGGCTTCGGGTCGGGCGTGGGCTCAGGGGGAGGCGGACGGTTCTCCTCCTCGTCGACTTTGGCCGGCTCGGGCTTCAGGCGCATGGGAGCGCTCTCGTCCGCCGCCGCAACCAGGTGAACGCGAAACGTCTGAGCCGGAAGCGGACGTGGCGCCATGTAGGCTCCAGCCACCGCCAGGGTGATTCCGACCACGGCGTGCAGGATGGTCGACGCGATCAGTGCGCCGGGCGGCATCTTGTGACGTTCACGTCCTCCGGTCACTCGTCCCCCGCTCTTCCCCGCACGGCCTCAGCGATCCGTGTCCGGATCGGCGATCAGGCTGACAGCGTCGATCTCCGACTCCTTCAGCGTGCCGATGACCCACAGCACCGATCCGTACGGCACGTCGCGGTCTCCCCTCACGTAGACCGTCGGCCCACCCTTGCGCTCGACCATCTGGACGATCGTGGCCGCGAACTCCTCACGCGTGAAGACGTCGTCGTCGACGTAGATCTGTCCGTCCCTGTCCACCGTGATCACGAGCCCCTCGGCCACCTGCAGCGGAGCGGATGGCGCCTTCGGAATCGCCACTTCAACGCCGCCCTGGAGGATGGGCGCCGTAATCATGAAGATCACGAGCAGGGTGAACGCCACGTCGACCAGGCTCGTGACGTTGATCTCAGCGCGTACGGGGAGGCCGCTGTCGAGCCCGCCGCCAAGACGACCTCCGATCATACGCGGCCCTCCCGGGCCAGAGTGCCGATGAACTCGCTGGCGAAGCCCTCAAGCTCTCCGGTGAACAGGCCCAGTTTGGCCGCATAGTGGTTGTAGGCGATCACCGCGGGGATCGCGACGGCGAGTCCGACCACCGTGGTGACGAGAGCTTCCGCGATCCCGGGAGCCACAGCCGCGATGTTGGCGGATCCCTGTGACGTGATTCCGATGAAGGAGTTCATGACACCGACGACGGTCCCCATCAGACCCAGCAGCGGGCTTATCGACCCGATGATGGCCATCCACGGAAGACCGTGCGCCATGTCGTCCCGTTCCTCCGCCAGCTCCTTTTCCAGGACCAGACGCAGAGTGTCCAACTGGGCCGAAGAGAGGCCGGGCGCGTCGGCACCGTCGTCGCGCAGAGCCGTGGGGCGAAGCTCGGTGAAGAAATTGACCCCACGCCGAAATACTCGCGTGTACGGAGATTCCTCGAGCCGGGTCAGCGTCTGATAGACGTCCCTCAGCCCCGTGGCGGACTCCATGCCGGCGACGAACGTGTCTCCCGACTGTCGCATCTTCCGGAACTCGGACCACTTCCAGAAGATCATGACCCACGAGAACAGCGAGAAGGCCGCCAGGACCAGCAAGATGACTTTCGTGACCGGCGTAGCGTGCGCAATCAAGTCCCACGGAGTCGAGGCAATGGTGTTGCCCTGCTGGAGCATCGCGGTCAGGGCCGGAAACGCCATCATCGATCCTCCCCCGCGATCCACTCGTACGTCGCCAGCAGTCCATCCTCGAGAACGCCGGCCCGGCGCCATCCCTTCCCCTCGAGTTTCGCGGCATCGAGGCAGTTACGCAGCAGTTCGCCAGGTCGCTCCGGTGCATGCTCCACGAGCACCTCTCGGCCAGCCACGGTCATGAGGGCGCTCGCAAGTTCGTTCACACTGGTTTCCAAACCCGTCCCCACGTTGAAGGCAACGTCATCCATCGTTTTCGAATCGGAGACATCAAGCCTCGCGGACAGCACGTTGGCCTGTGCCACGTCTCCCACATACACGTAGTCGCGTGTCTGTTCCCCGTCGCCGAAAATGGTGAGCTGGCGACCCTCGAGAATACTCCGTCCGAAAATGGCCACCACTCCCGCCTCACCGTGGGGATCCTGCCTCGGACCGAACACGTTGGAATACCTGAGCGAGACGCTCTCGAGGCCGTGGATCTGGCGGTAGAAGTGCAGATAGTGCTCCCCGGTGAGCTTGCTGACGCCATAGGGAGACAGCGGCTGCTTCGGCGCGGTCTCCGACACCGGAAGGTCCTCCGGCTCACCGTAGACGACTCCGCCGGAAGAAACGTACAGGAACCTGCGCACGCCTCCGCTCACGGCAGCCTCGAGCAGATTCAACAGCCCCATGATGTTGATCGACGCGTCATGATCGGGCCGTTCCACGGAGATGCGAACGTCGATCTGCGCGGCGTGGTGGCTGACCACCTCGAACCCGCCATCCCGAATCAGGGTCGCCGCCTCCGGAGACCGGATGTCCGCCACGACGAGGTCGATGCCGGTCGAGAGGTTCTCCTCCTTGCCGGAACTCAGGTCGTCCAGCGCGGTGACGGACCAGCCGTCCGCCGCGAAGGCGTCGCACACGTGAGATCCGATGAACCCGGCCCCACCCGTGACCAGAACCCTCCGCCCTTCTCTTGCCATCACTCTTCTTTCGTCTCGTGTAGAAGGTCACGCGCCCGTTTCAACCCGCACGCTCCGGGCGCCGCGGCCAAGCTATTTGCCACCGCCATGCGCCGAAAGACGCACGGAGCCGGATGCGAAGAAGCGCCCCGTCGGTTGGCGGGACGCTTCGGTGACCTGGCTGGAAACTCGAGGCCTCTACCGAGGCATCCTTTCGACTCGCCTGACGGGTGTCCCGGGACGCATCCCTGCATCGCGCAACTCGGTGACACGAGCCGTTGCTGTCTCGTCCGATGTGTGCACCACCCGGACCACCGACAGTCGGTCCGCGAAGAGCGCGGTCTCGGCCGTGGCCGTCCATGGAAAGACGGCGAACACGTCGCCGACCTGAACGCCGTCTGCCGCCCCGATATCCAGGAATATGGTCTCCGTCGTCGCGACCAGTGTCTGGTCTTCGGTGAAGCCGAGCACCGTACCGACCAGGCCACCCTCCTCGACCTCCGACTGCATGCCCGGTGCGATCGGGTATTCCTCGGCCAACAGCATCAGGTCTCCTACCCGATAGTCTCCAAAGACCTGTATGACCTCCGCCCGTACGCTGTCTCGCGACGGATACGTCCGGGTCACGCGGACCGCACCGACGGTGTACAACACGTACCCCGCGTCACCCATGGACCGGCCCCACTGCACGGCTTTCAGGTAGTCGCCCACAGCGACCTCGGCCCCGGTGATATGGAGCACGACCTGGTCGTTGAGGCGGGCTGCGCGCGCCAGCTTGATGTCGACGGACGGATGAGGTTCGGCGACGACGCGGGCCGTCACACCCGCAGAGGCGAGGGCATTCTGGTCAGCGAGGACCGGTGCGCCGTAGAAATCGCTCAGCGAGACCACGGCCCTCGGATCGGTCGACGCGATCGATAGCTCACCGTAGCCCTGCGCGTTCGGGTCGGCCCGGAACACCGAACCCTCGGGGAATTGACCCGTTTCTCCGAACGACCGGCGGGCGTCGCCGGGAGAACCCTGCGCTTCCCTCGGAGTCTTCGTCTCCCCGGCAACTCGAACGGCCCGTCCCTCGGTCGGCCGGGCTGTCGGCTCTGCGGCCGCGTCCTGATACCCGGGAAGCTTCAAGCTCTCACCCGGAAAGATCCAGTGCGGATCCTCCACGACCTCCACATTCAGGTCATAGAGTTCCGGCCAGCGGAAGGGGTCCGAAAGGTATTGCGCCGCGAGCTCCCACAGCGTGTCTCCCGCTCGGACTCGATGGGTCCTGTCGGTCTCCTGCGCGCCGGCGGCCGGAGCGACCGCGAGGATTGCGGTGACCAGTACCAGTGCCCGGGTTGCCCCGTTCATGATGTGACTCCTCAGAAGGGCAGGTCGTCCTCGCCGGCGAGGGCGTCGTCCGTGAAGTCCTTCATGCTGGATCCGGCCGAGCGCTCTACAGCCGGTCCGGACATGGATTCCGGTCGGTCGCCGCGCCCGCCCAGCATAATCATCTCCCGCGCCCTGATGTCCGTGAAGTACCGTACCTGGCCGTCTTGCTCGCTCTGGCGGTACTCGACGCTGCCTTCAATGTAGACGCGGTCACCCTTGGTCAGGTAGCGCTCGCACACGTCCGCCAGCTTGTCCCAGCACGACACTTTGTGCCACTCCGTCTTCTCCTGCTTCTGACCGCTGCGGTCAGTCCACTCGCGGCTCGTGGCCACGGACAGCGTGGCAACCCGCGTGCCGGAACCGGTGACGCGGACCTCGGGGTCCCGTCCCAGATTCCCTATCAGCTGAATCTTGTTTAGCGATCGTGCCATTATATCCTCTTATTTTATAACAACATACACGAAAACCACTGCACTGTCAGGCCGATGCGCAGACCTCACACCGAAACTAGACGGCCGTTCCTCGGCGTGTCAACGCACTTCAGGCTGCACGTCCAGTTTCATCACTATCGCATCTTCAACCGGTTCGTTGTAGTACTGTTTGCGCACTCCCACCACGCTGAATCCGACCTTCTCGTACAGGCGGCGGGCGACCTCGTTGGACTCCCTGACCTCCAGGTACAGCGAGCGTGTCCCCCGGCTGGCCGCGACGGCGATGCTCTCGCGCAGGAGCATTCTTCCGATGCCCTCTCCACGGCGCTCTGGCACGACGGCGATATCTCCCAGCTCACCTTCGTCCGCCGCGAACCACTTCACCGAGTAACCGGTCAGCTCGTCGTCGTTCTCGGCAACGAGAAGGGCCGCGCTCGGCCGACGCATCAAGCCGCGGAATGTGGACTCCTCCCAGGGCGCGGAGAACGATCGCCTCTCGATGAGCATGACCTCGTCCAGGTCCGCAACGCGCATCGCCCTCACCGAAAGCCGCGCCTTCCCCCGCGATTCGACCACGCTCAGGCGCCCGTACCGCGCTGAGCGGATGGCAGGCGAACGTAGCCAGGTTCCCAGTGCCCGGGGTCTGCCACCCGCCCCCGGTCCGGGTCGACAGACCCCGGGCACTGGGAACCT
>Ga0272441_10007536_pt1 | contig 17655 bp, 14 predicted proteins | sample SSMProp6N_FD_193582 | JGI IMG/M metagenome (GOLD analysis project Ga0272441, IMG submission 193582) | Marine sediment archaeal communities from Little Sippewissett salt marsh, Falmouth, MA, United States - SSM-Prop-6N | ecosystem: Environmental > Aquatic > Marine > Wetlands > Sediment ... | reverse complement strand
ATGCACGCCACGTACATCCAACAGTACTATCAGATGATGGAAAGCCAGGGTGCCTGGCCCGACCCGGCCATGTGCGACGAGCAGTGCGTCGTGGCCGCCGAGGAGATCAAGGACATCTTCTCCCACGCTCGCGACAGCATCGACGGCGAGGTCACCTGTGACACGGAGTTGGCCGAGGCCTACAGCATCGCCATGCAGGGCGAGCGAGAGAGCATCACTTTCTACAAGGATCAACTCCAGGCCGCGCAGGAGCCCAACGCAAAGGCCTTCTACGAGGCCCTGCTGGAGGCCGAGCGCCTCCATTTGCAGTTGCTGTCGCAGACCGAAGACTACCTCAACGATACGGAGAAGTGGTTCTTCGACGAAGAGCAGTGGGGCGTCACGGGATAGCGTGTCCCGGCGGCGTCACGGTCCGGCCCACCAACCGGACGCCGCACGCCCTGCGGCCCCCGGCGTGCCGACGGGGATGACACCACCGGCGTCGCAGCCACATCGCGAGGAGTGGCCCTTCATGAGCAGAATGCCGGCGAGGAGCCTGTGGGCTGCCGCCGCGCTGATTCTCGGCGCGGCCGCAATGGCCCGCGGTGACGGCCCGAAGTCCTATGGCACCGGCTTCGTCGTGGATCAGCGCGGGTATATCCTGACCAATGAACACGTCGTGCATCGCGCCAAAACGGTGAATGTGGTCTTTTCCGGGCGTGAGGTGCTGCCGGCTACTATCCTCAGCACCGACCCCGAGCACGACCTGGCGCTGCTCAAGGTCGAGGCCCAGCGTCCACTGCCCATCATACCGATTGGCACGTCGGCCGAGGTCAAGCGCCAGCAGCGAGTGCTGGCCATGGGCTTCCCCTTCGGCGAGGATGCCATCACATCCACCAGCGGCCGCATAGTGTCGGTGAGGAAAGAGGGCGCCAGTCAGCTCATCGTTACCGACGCCGTTGTCAACCCCGGCAACAGCGGCGGTCCGCTGCTGAATGACCACGGGGAGGCGGTGGGCGTCATCCGCTCTCTGCTGCTCGCCGAAGTGGGTGGAGTGAGGGTCAAGGCGGGGGAGATCTACGCGATCCCCATCAGCTTTGCCCTGCCGATGATGGCGGCGATTCCGGGCTATGATTTCTCCGGCGTGGGCCGAGCCCGGGGACGGCTCGAGCTGGACGAACTCGATGCCGGGGCAAGTCCGGCCGTCGTCCAGATACTCTCTGACCGAGTGAAGCCCGGTACCATAGACGGGGCGGCCGGCGAAGGGGTCAGTGAGTTCGGCAAGAACGCCGTCGCGCTGCTAACCTCTTACCTGGACCGCATGGATGTCGAATACGCCGTGGACCCCAAGGCCGAGCGCCCCTTCATCAGGACGCAGTTCAAGATGGACAACGCCGTCCACCATCCGTGCATCGTGGTGGACGACAAGCGACAGCTTGTGTACCTGTTCCTGAACCGGTATCTGTCGGCGCCCCCGGATCACCCCCGGCTGCCCGAGATCACTCGCGCGCTGATGGAATACAACTGGCGCGTCAACCTGGGGAAGTTCGAGTGGGACAAGAGCGACGGCGAGATCCGCTATTCGTACGTGTTCACCACCGAGAACGGGCTTGGTTTCGAGGCCTTCGAGGCCATCTACTACGCCCTGCTGAAGCTGGGCGACAGCCTGTGGCCCGAACTGACCAAGCTGACCCAGACGGGCGAGGCCGAACAGGAGACGGACTAGATGTCACAGCAGGATAAATCGAGCAAACTATGGGGCGGCCGCTTCGCAGCGGAGATGGCCGACGTGGCTTTGGACATATCAGAATCAACCGTCGCCGACGGGCGCATGGTGTTCGAGGATATTTGGGGCAGCCAGGCCCACTGTATCATGCTCGCCCGAACCGGGATCATTTCCGTGGATGACTTGCGCGAGATCCTCCGGTGGCTGCACAAGGCCAAGGATGCCTGGGACGAGGGGACCTTCGAACTCAAGCGTGAGCTTGAGGATGTCCACATGAATGTAGAGATGTACCTGCGTGAGGGCGCAGGCCCACAAATGGGGGGACGGCTGCATACGGCCCGGTCCCGCAATGACCAGGTGGCCACCGACGGCAAGATGCACTGCCGCGCACGGCTTCTGGGCATCCGCGGGGCCCTTGTGGACTTGCGGCAGACTTTGCTTGACCGCGCCGGCGGACACGAAGAGACGGTCATGCCCGGCTATACCCACACCCAGCACGCCCAGCCGATCTCTATTGCCTTTTGGCTGACGGGGCATGCGTCGGCCCTGGCGCGGGACGATGAGCGTCTCGAGCAGGCCTATGCCCGAACAAACACGTGCCCTCTGGGCGCCGCGGCATTGGCCGGCACATCATTCCCCACGGACCGGGAGCTGTCCGCGAAGCTTCTGGGCTTTGAGGGCGTTCAGCAGCACAGCCTGGACTGCGTGGGTACGCGAGATTGGGTCGCCGAGACCATCGCCGCCCTAGCCATCCTCATGGCCGGTCTGTCCAAAATTGCCGAAGAGTTCGTCCTGTGGTCCACGTGGGAATACCGGATGCTCGAGATCGATGACACCTACTCATCGGGTTCGAGCATCATGCCCCAGAAGAAGAACCCGTGCATTGCCGAGCTCACCCGCGGCAAGGTCGGCATCGTCTACGGCCGCCTGATGCAGATTATGACCATGCTCAAAGCCTTGCCAAGTGGCTACAACCGCGACCTTCAGGAGGACAAGCCGCCTCTGTGGGACGCGCTGGACTGTGCCGAGGTGTGCCTGCGGGCCCTCACGGAGATGATCCGCACCGTCACCTTCAACACCGATCAGATGCGCCGGGCGGTAAGCCAGAACTTCGCCACCGCCACCGAGCTTGCCAACTTCCTAGTGCGCGAGCGTAACCTGCCGTTCCGCACCTGCCACGAGATCATCGGGTCCCTGGTGGGTATTCTGGTGGCCGAGAACAAGACCCTGGACGACCATGAGCGCGTTCGCGAGGTGCTGGCCGACGCGGGGCAGGTACTCTCCTCGGAGGAGATCGCCTCTGTAGTGGACCCCGTGGCTTGTCTCAAGCTGCAGGTTAGCCAGGGCAGCACGGGCCCTGAGGCCGTGCGCACCATGCATACCGCCTTGACGGACGGCGTCAACACTGCCAGGACCGACCTCGCCGAGCAGATGGACCACGTCCAGTCGGCATACGCTGAGACCCTCCGGATCGTCGAGCATGTGATGGCGGGAGGCGACCTGGAGGACGCACTGCCGGCTGAGTGAGGCGCGTTGGCGAGCGCTTGCCGCGCTGAGTTGCTCTGGTGTGTGGTTCCGGTGTCGGCGCTGGGGGGTCTTCGACCGGGGCGCGTGGACATGAAGCGGAAGGCGGCCCCGGGGCGAGGGCCGTGCCCCCGCGCCGGCCATTCCTGCATGGGGAGAGATGGGCCTTTGCGAAGGTACACCGGCCTGCTTGCGGCGCCTATCGGGATATTGAGCTTGCTCTCGCCCGTGCGGGGACAAGCCGATACGCCTGTTGCCGGCCTTTACCTGCACATGTCCTGGAGCCACTCTGAGGCCGCTATCCGTAGCATCATCCCCGCCGCCAAGCAGTTGGGCTACGACGCCCTGGTACTCGAGATCGGGGGCAACGTAGTCCTGCAGGCCCAGGACGGTCTCTCGGCGGCGTGGAGCCGAGAAGACGTCCGATCCCTTTTGGCCCTGGCCACAGAACACGGCCTGCAGGTCATCCCGTGCGCCGACCTGCTGGGACACACCGACTGCAATCCGCGCCATCCTCGGTTCGTCGATCGATCGATGGGCCTGAAGCTGTGGGAGCCGGGAGTGTACGAGTTCCTGCAGCGGTACATCGCGGAAGTCTGTGAGCTGTTTGACGGGCCCGGCTACTTCCATGCCCGGATGGATGAGGCGCGCCATGCAATTGAGGTGAACGCCGACAGGCTCGGGGTCAGCCCGGCCAAGTTGTTGGCCGACCATGTCAATCGGGTCAATGAGCTCGTCAAAGCCCAGGGCGCACGCCTGATTATCTATCACGATATGCTGTTGTCTCCGGCGGACTTCTCCATCGGCACAGCCCTTGGGGGCCCGCCGCTGAACACCTCGGCCGCCCTCCAGGACATCCCCCGGGACGTCATCATCAACTTCTGGCTGTACCAGTTCACTCGCGACCACGTGGGGGGCGTAGAGTTCTTCACCGATCGGGGATTCGAGACGTGGCTCTCGCCCTGGCACCACCCCGAGCCGATGTGTGGATGGGCCGGGGAGAATGGCTTGCCCGTCATCCAGACGACGTGGTGTGATCCCACGTCGCTGGCTCGGTACGAGTCGATCCTTCGAGCTGTCGCCATGGCCGCCCGGTATCGGCGCACCCCGGGCTTAGGATCGAGGTACGATCTGGGCTATTCGCCTCTGTTGAGTGCGGTGCGGCTGCTCAGCCCCAAGCCGGGCTCACTCGGTGGCCGGACGACGCAGGTGCAGCTTGACGCCGCCGCGTCGGCCCCGCCTCCTGATGGGGTGCCCGACACCGTTTGGGTAGGTGATGGCGCCCTGGATTGCGCGCCCGTGGTCTTGCAGGAGGCCCGGGAAAGCCTGGACGCGCGCCTCGAGGGGGCCCCGCGGCCGCTGAAGATCATCCGGGACGATGGCGTCGAGCACGAGGTCGCGGGGATAAACCGGTCACGAGGGAACGCCGAGATCATCCTGTACACGCCGCGCTTCGGGCCACACCCCGCCACGAACATGTTCGGCGGCGAGGCGGTTGTCATCAACGGTGTCGTGCAACAGTCATCCATTGATGTTTGGGCCAATTCAGGGTACCTGATCCCGCCCGGGGGGTGTATCATCTCGGGCCACTGTTCCGGGGATGTCACCGGCTTCATGGTCAAGATCAAGACCGGACAACGGGTCCGGCTGGTGGATGCGGGCGGCGCGGATCTGTTCCAGACCCCGGCCGACAGCGGAGAGCTGCTGGACGCAGTGCGCCTGCCACTTGCCATCGACGACCCGGTGCGCGAGTTGATGCTTCTCCACGCAACTGCCGAAGCGCTGCCGATCACCGGACCGACGCCTGCGGACCGGTTTCCGCTGGTGGGTACGGTGCAGGCCGGCGACAACGTCATCGAGTTGCGCTTCGGCGCCGACGTGGGGTGCTTCCGGGTCCCGTGCTGGCTATTGGGCCCCGACGGTGCCCCATCGGAAACCAGCACCCTGGCGTGGGCAGCCGATCTTGGCTATGCCGACGCAAGATGCCTTTACCTGACGAGATTGCGGCTCAAACATCCGGTAGTGCCCGCCGACCTGAGGCTTTCGCCCACCGCCGCCGGCCTCGCGGCCGGGTGGGTGATAGCAGCCGTAGCGGTGGTTCATTGAGTACCAGGTCAGCGGAGGGCAGCCGGCCGTGCCTGGGGTCAGGCGAAGGACGCTGCTGCCTCGCGCTATCCATCGGGACGAGGAAAATGCAATTGGCTAATGCCCCAATCATGCGCCGCGAGAAGGTAGCCCCCGAGCACTGCGTGCTCGAGCTCGAGTGTCCGGAGATTGCCTCCTCGGCCGCGCCGGGCCAGTTCATCCACCTGCGCGTAGCGGGCACCGACGATCCGCTGCTCAGGCGACCGCTGAGCATCATGCTGTGCGATGTCCACCGAGGGCGCATTGAGGTGCTCGTGCGGGCCGCGGGGAAGGGAACGCGCATGCTGTGCGGCTCGGGTTTGGGAGGCGCTCTGGACGTCATCGGTCCGCTGGGGAATGGCTTCCCGCTGCCGCAACCCGGTCAGCGCCCGCTGCTTGTCGCCGGCGGCGTGGGGGTCGCGCCCCTGATCTTCCTTGCCAATGCCCTGCAACTGTCCCGAGAGGGCTACTACGTACGCGGGCTGTTTGGCGCCGCCACCCAGGATGCCCTGGTGTGCTGGCAGGATTTCGCGGGCCGGTGCGAGGAGTTCAGTGCGGCCACTGAAGACGGTAGCGCAGGGGGCCACGGCCTCGTCACCGATGCCATGCCCGAGCAGTTGCGGCGTGGTGATGTCGACGTGGTGTACACCTGTGGGCCCCGGCCGATGATGGCCAAAGTGGCGCAGCTTTGCGAACAGGCCCACATCCCCTGCTGGGCTTCCCTCGAGCAGTTCATGGGCTGTGGCGTGGGCGCCTGCCTGGGGTGTGTGATACCGACGAATCTCACACCCGGCAACCAAAGGGTGTGCACTGACGGGCCGGTGTTCAATGCACGCGACGTCATCTGGCAGGAGTTGACCGAGTGATGCCACCAGACATGACCACGACCCTCGGCCCGCTCGTGCTGAAGAACCCTGTCCTCGTCGCCTCGGGGACATTCGGGTTTGGCGAGGAGTACGCCCGCTTCTTCGACCTTTCGCGCCTGGGGGGGATCATGGTCAAGGGCACCACCCTCGAACCAAGGGAGGGCAACCCGGCGCCCCGCATCGCTGAGACCCCGGCAGGGATGCTCAATGCCATCGGCCTGCAGAATCCCGGCATCGACGAGGTCATCGACAGCAAGCTGCCGTTCCTGAGCAAGTTCGACACGCGTGTCATCGTCAACATCTCCGGCGGGAGCATTGATGAGTACGTGACCCTGGCCCAGCGGCTCGACCACGCCCAGGGCGTCGATGCCATCGAGATCAACGTGAGTTGCCCGAACGTCAAGACCGGCGGGATGCACTTCGGCGTGGACCCCGAGCTGACAAAGAAGCTGGTTGGCGCGGTACGCCGGACGACGAGCCTGCCGCTGATCACAAAACTCTCGCCCAACGTGACGGACATCCTCACCATGGCGCGGGCGGCTGTCGAGGGCGGCACGGACATCTTGTCCTTGATTAACACGCTGCTGGGGATGAGCATTGACGTCGAGCGTCGCCGGCCCAGGCTCTCGAACGTGACGGGGGGCCTATCCGGGCCCGCCATCCGCCCCGTGGCCGTCAGAATGGTGTGGCAGGTGTCCCGGGAGCTAGATATACCCATCATCGGCATGGGTGGGATCATGACAGCCGTCGACGCCTTGGAGTTCATGATGGCGGGCGCCCATGGCATCGCCCTGGGCACCGTCAACTTCGTCGATCCACTGGCCGGTGTGAAGATTGTGGAAGGGCTCAGCGATTACTGCCAGGCCCACAGCATCTCATCCCCCAGCGAGATTGTCGGTATTGCGCACAGGTAAGCGACCCGGAAGGAACCTGTCTATGATATCCGCCTTGGCGTACAAGCCGGATTTCGCCGAAGCGTGCGAGCGAATGAGCGCCTTCTGGCGCAAGCGGCCTCTTGACAGGCCGGCGATCTGGGTGACAGCGCCCCGGCGCGAGCCCATCCCGGGCCCCGAAGCCCCCCGGGTGACCAAGGACCCGATTCGCCAATGGACCGATCAGGAGTACCGTCTGGCTCAGGGCGATGCCCAGATGCGGGGCACGTTCTACGGGGCTGAGGCCGTCCCCACCTTCCAGACCCAGCTCGGCCCCGGGTCACTGGCCATCCACCTGGGCTCCCCGCCGACCTTCATGCCCGACACCGTGTGGTACAACGCCTGCATGGATGATCTGACCACCGGACGGGATCTTGCCTACGATCCCCGGGAGGAGTGGTGGGTCTGGACCTGCGAATTCACCCGGAGGGCCGTACAGGCCGGCGAAGGCAAGTACGTCGTGGCATTCCCCGACTTCATCGAGAATCTGGACACCCTCGCAAGCCTACGGGGGGCCATCGAGCTGCTGACGGAGCTGGTGGATGCGCCACAGGCTATACACCGCTACCAGCGGCAGATCCTCGAGCTCTACTTCCGGTACTTCGATGAGGCCGCGGCGCTGATGGACATTCCCACTTACGGGTCGGTGTTCGTCACCTTCCCCGTATGGGGACCCGGGCGCATATGCAAGCTGCAGTGCGACATGTCGGCGATGATCTCGCCGGATATGTTCCGCGAGTTCGTGCTTCCGTACCTGGTAGATCAGTGTCGTCGCGTGGACCACCCCTTCTACCACCTGGATGGCCCCGACGCCATCTGCCACGTGCCGGCACTGCTGGAGATCGAGGAGCTGCATGGCATCCAGTGGACGCCCGGCGCGGGGGCCTATCCGGTGCACTCGGAGGAGTGGTGGCCGATGTTCCGCCAGATCCAGGACGCGGGCAAGAGCCTTTTCCTGCTGGGCGTGCCGGCAGACCAGGTGCCGCGCATCCTGGATCAATTCGACCCGAACCTTACCCTTATAAGCACCGGCTGCCCGACGCAAGACGAGGCGGAGACGCTCATTGCGGCGCTGTAGGCTGTGCCTTTTGCCGATCCGCCCCGGCCCGCGGACGTCTTGTCGTTTGTCGGTTTGCCATCCAGCAGTTGAAGGAGTACGCGCCCATGAAGGCCTTCCTGCCACTTGTGAATATACCGCCCGCGCACTACGAGGCCCTGTCCGGAATGGCGGCGGAGTGCCTGTCTGCCTGCAGAGCCCAGGCCCACGACGGCACGATTATCTTCCGGCCGGACGGATCGGGCCACTATGACGCCATGTGGACCCGCGACTTCTGCTACATGGTCGAGGGGGCAGGCAAGCTCATGGATGCCGGGGAGATCCTGGCGGCCATCGACTACTTGCTGGCCGGACAGCGCGAGGACGGCGTCATCCCCGACCGCATCCGGGCCGACGGCACGCCTGTGTATTGCGCCGGACCCGCCGACAGCCCCCTGGGTCCCCTGCCGCCCACCGACAACGCCCAGTTCATCGTGAAGGCCGTTGCCGCATACGTGTCATCGACACGCGATCACAGGGCGTTCCTTGATCGCCGTAACGCGCTGTACCGAGCCATCGATGCCGTCCCCTTGTCTGAAGATTCCCTGGTTCATGTCGACAGGAATCGCGTCCACTCCGCCTATGGCTTCACAGACTGCATCGGCAAGGCCGGGAATGTACTGTTCTCGACGTTGCTGTTCTGGGAGGCCTGCCAGACACTGGCGAAGCTCTGCGCGGGGGCCGAGTACCATGACGAGGCCCACGAATGGTACGAGAAGGCCGAGCATACCTCTCGGCGCATGGGTGACTTTTGGGACGAGGAGTACGGCCTGTTCTGGGCCGCCAGCGAGGACTGCCGACAACTCGACTTGTGGGGCAGCGCCTATGCCTGCGTCATCCGGGCCGCCTCCAAAACCCAGGCCCGCCGGGTGGCCGACTACTTCATCAGCCTTGAGGACGAATGCGTCCTGCACGGACACCTGCGCCACTTGCCCGCCGGCGAGTACTGGCAGCGCACCATCATTGATGTCCCGCGGGATACCTACCAAAACGGTGGGTATTGGGCTACGCCGGCGGGATGGCTGGCCAAGACGGTCCAACTGATCGATGAACAAGTTGCCCGGCGGCTGATTGCCCAACTCGTCGACGAGTTCAGCCGGCACGGCGTGCATGAATGGATCGGCCCCGATGAGCGCCATGTGCCCGGCTACGTGGCCAGCGTCACCAACGTGTTGGGGGCCGTGCAGCCCAGCAAGAAGCTGATTTAGTAGTCGCTTGCGCAAGTTCGCGTTACAATCCAGTGGTCTCGCGCGTGGCCCTCTGATCCTGTTCGCGCGGCTCCGGGGGGGGCGAAGGTTACATCTTCGACCCCGAGCCGCGCGAGTAATGGGGTCTGGGGCCTGTGGCCCCAGCCGGGTGCAGGGGCGGAGCCCCTGCGTTGTTATGACGCGAACTTCGACAAGTCAGTACTAGCGGTCGCGCCCCCGCCCCGGACGCCCATGCGAGAACCTTTTCGCCGGCCCTCAAGTCCAACCACAAACACTCGCAGGACAAGGGGGCTGTGGCGATGGTAAAGCGCATCTGGCTGGCACTGGCGATTCTCTCGCTTTTGCTTGTTGCCTTGGAGGCGGGAGTTGTGTTCTGGGCGCGCGCAGGCGGCGGTCACAGCGCTTCCGCGCAGGAGACCATCCGCCTTGCTGCGGATGATGCCGGGCCCGACGAGCAGGCGGCCGATGTGGCCCGTCGCCCCGATGACGCCATTGATGAGCTGCTCCGCGCCGTGCGCGTGGGCGAGGGCATCTCACACAGGAACCTCAAGCTGTTCCCGGTGTCCCTGCGGCACGACTACACCGACTTTTCGCCCCGCACCTTCGACGCCGCCGTCGAGTCCGGCGACCTGGTGGTCAAGGAGTTTGGGCGTGGTGAGGTCAACCGCGTTCACGTCAAGAACAACAGCACGCGGCCGGTGTTCATCATGGCGGGCGAGATCATGGTGGGCAGCAAGCAGGATCGCACCGCCCAGCGGGACGTGCTGATTCCGCGCAAGAGCGGGTGGATACAAGTCCCGGTCTACTGTGTCGAGGAAGGGCGCTGGACCGTGGTTTCGCCCCAGTTCAGGACCCGTCGCAGCCTTGCCGCGCCCTCCTTGCGCCTCCATGCCTACAAGGGCGAAGGGCAGCGGCGCATCTGGGGTGAGGTGGAGCGTTCGGCGGCGGAGAACGCCGTGTCCCAGGACCGCACCAAAGCCTTCCAGGAGATCTACGAGAACAAGGAAGTGCAGTCCAGGCTCAGCGAGTACTCGGCGCGGCTGCGTCTGCCCACGGGCAAACGCGTGGTGGGGTTCGTGGCCTTCGCGGGCACTCGCCCCGTGGGAGCCGACCTGTTCGGCAGCGAAGCCGTGTTCGACGAGCTTAAGGACAAGCTGATCCGTTCGTACGTGCTCAGCATCGGCGCGAGGCCGTACCCGCCGCGGATAGACTACAACACCGTGAGGCCCGAAAAGGCCGCCCAGTATCTGGCACGCGCCTGGTCGGAGCGCTGCCGTCGCATCGAGGTAGGCACTCCCGGAATAGGGCAGAGCCTGCACCTACGCAACTCGGCCTACGACACCTCCGGCGGAGCGCTGGTGTACAGAGATGAGACCGTACACGTAGCCCTGTTCCCCGACCGGGACGAAGGCGAGCCCGTGCCCATCCCCATCCCGGTACCCCGGGGCCAAGGGATCGACTAGCCCGCTATCATGCCGTCCCGGGCACTCCTCCACGGACAGACACCCAGAGCGCGTCCCTGATGCATGGAGGGGCGCGCTTGCATCGGCGGGTGTGCGTGCGGGAGCCATGGCGCGTTGCCTGGGCGCGCGCAGGTATTGCCCGCCGGGAGAGCGAATAGGTACACGCTCTACCAACAACCCGCGACCAGGAGCGACTCCCTTGGCTGAGCACCTCTGGCAAGCACTACAGGGCCTGCCTGACTGGCTCGTCGTGGCTATCCTGTCGGCAGCGCCCATCTCCGAGGTGCGCGGCGGCATTCCGGTGGGCGTGTTGTATTACAAGATGCCACTGTGGCACTGTCTGCCCGTGGCCGTGCTGGCCAATGTGGTGGCTGTGCTGTGGATCGTGCCAACCTTCAACTGGATGGCCGCCACCTTCGGGGATGTTCCGCTGCTGGGCGCGCTCTTCCGGTGGCTTACAACCCGCGCGGAGAAGCGCCGGGAGATGGTGGAGAAGTACGGGGTCCTGGCCGTCACACTATTTGTCGCGGTGCCCTTGCCCGTCACCGGCGCCTGGACGGGCAGTGTCGTGGCGGCCGTGTTCCGCATGCCTCTGGCGAAAGTGGTCCTGTGCCTGCTTTTGGGCGTCTTGATCGCCAGCGCCATCGTCACGGGCCTCACGCTGGCAGGCATCGAGATATTCAACGCCATCCACATACCGTCACAATAGGTGGGCGGAGGCCCGCAGCCCGTCCGCTGGGAAGTTCAGGCGCTTTGCTGAGCCTGTGGCCCCGTGGCGCCGCCGAGAGCCGGTTCGCAGCTTGCCCATGCCTATGGGCGAGGAGAAGCTCCCGAGGGGGAGGCAGCAATGGCTCAAGACAACACCGTCCGCATCGAGTTTGAGAAGTCGCCCCACTACCGCCTGATACCCGCCGATGGCGCGTGGGGGGGGCCGACGCCCCGTGGCCGGATCATGCTTAACTTCTTCGTAGATGTGCCTGTGGCGCCCTATTCGGTGACCCATGGCATTGGCGATGACGGGCAGCTAGGGCCGGAGGTCGAGCGAACCCCCTCAGTGGATGAGGGCATGCCCCGTGTGGCCCGGGAGTTCGAGGTAGGCATCCTGCTGTCGCCTGAAGACGCCGAGGGCGTGGCCCACTGGCTGCTGGATCAAGTCGAGCTGCTCCGGGGCGGAATGGAGGAGTAGCGGCCCGCGGCCGCCCGATTGCATGGGCCGCTAGCCGGCCACCATAGCGCCGAGCAGCCCCATGGGGCCCACCGCTCCGGCCCGCGGCCTCCCCGGACTGCGGGGTCCCTGTCTACACCCAGAACCCATACGTGGGTATCCCCCGGGCGATGCCGATGATCGTCCATACGCTGCCCGTCACGAACTCCCCCAGCACGAGCCCCATGAAGAAAGGCATCGCCGCCCGGTATAGCTTCGCCCGGCCGTAGCGCAGAATCACTGCCTTGGCGGTCCAGGCAATCAGCAGGGGCAGCCACAGGCAGTTCATCGACCAGCCGCCCGACACGGCGTAGCCGATGGGGTGGAAGGGCCAACCCGCGAACCGCGACCGGCCCATAGTCAACGCCAGTACTGAGACGAACCCCACGAGGATGGCCCCAACGGCGCCCCAGGCGGGTCCCTGAGGCCCCAGCAGCCACCCCTGCAGGCGCTGGTAGGGCTGCATGCCGAAGTGCCGCGCCGCCCCGGTCCACTTGGCCCCCACGCCCATGCGGAACGCGGGCTCCAGCCAGCCCCAGAAGCTCCCCACGGCACCGATCAGGCTTGCCCAGACCATCGCATAGGCGAAGTTCGAGCGGTCAAAGCCCACCACATCCGCCATCTTGAAGCCCTCGAGCTGGTGTGGCATGGCGTGGTTGCGGTAAGCGCGGTTCTGCCAGAAGTACACAGACAGCACGGTCAGGTCCCGGGTGCGCATGTTGGCCGTGCCCACCAGTTGGGGGATCACCAGGTCGGGCCCCGCAAAGTGCAGATCATGCACCGGATGGCCCAGCTCCGCCCTGATTCGCGTCACCACCACGCTGAGGGCGAAGTAGATGGCCATGTAGGATACGGCCACCCACCATGATGCCCCGGCGTACGTGGAGAAGAGCACCAGAAGCGCGAAGCCCCCGATCGCTCCCCAGAATGCTTGGTAGAGAGCCCTCCCTTCGCCCTCTGACCCACGCTCCAGGCCGCCTTTCACCACCTGCCAGACGCTCCTCAGGTGCCCGCGCATGGCCCACACCGAGAACACGAATATCCCCAGGTAGCCCCCGAAGGCCTGTTCGTTAATATACGGCGCTGCGCTGGCCGTCCAGCTTTGCGGCTCAAAGCCCAGGATGCTCGAGGCAACGCGCACCGCCTTCCAGTAGAAGAAGAAGAACCAGCACGAGAAGAGCTGATCCTGGGGCAGCAGATAACCTAGACCCACCGCGAAGGGATAAAAGGAGATGGGGGTCCAGCCGATGGCGCTCCATGGCTTGGCTTTGATGAAGGGAGAGATGTTGAATACCCGGACCCGGATCTGGGGCACCGCCGGGTACTGCAGGTGCAGGCCATTGAGGATATCGATGCCCGCCGACAGGGCGAACCCGACCCACAGTAGCCGGGAGCGCAGCAACGGCGCCGACGGCTGCGTGAGCTGTAGCGGGACGTTGATCAGCGGGTAGCTGAGCTTTTCGTTTTCGGTCCACTGCCTGCGAATAAGCACATTGATGCACAACATGACCCACAGCATCAGGGCCATGTACAGGGTCCATGTGGCAATGGGCACGACCCAGGGAGCGAGGTACTCCACCCGGTAGGGGCCGGCGCCGCCCGTGAACAGCGCCTCGAGGCTGCGCTGATCACTCACCACCCAGTGAGAGGGGATATGCGGCAGGATGGTCTCCTGCCACTTGTTCTCCACAGAGGCGAACCAGTGCGGGGCCGCCACGATGGGCGCCAGCATCTGAATGCCGTCATGCCCCGCCAGGGCCGACGAGATTGACAACATCGTGTAAACAACAAGCAACTCCCCATGAGACAGCGCCCACCCCGGCAGTCGCCATCGTAACAGGTCGTTGACCAGCCTAATGATCAGGATGCAGAAGACGACATTGAAGAACAAGGAGACGGTGGTCGGGTGGCCGCTGTAGCGTACCTCGCCCATCATCACCACCCAGTAGCAGTGGATGGGCGCCAGCATTGTGGCGATGGCGACGGCGCGCCATGTAACCGCCGATGGTTTGGGCGGCTGAGCCATCTCCATGCTCCGGTGACAGGGCTGAGGACGTTGCACCAAGCTTTGGCCAAGAGGGCCGCCGAGTCCTGCCCGGACAGGTCCTTGGGGCTTGCTTGGTATCGAGCAGACAACGTGTCGGTAACAGGGCGCAAATGCAGGGCCTGTAGCCTTGATTCGGTCGCCACGCGTGACGACAATCTACCCGTATGCTTGCTTTACAGGCACCCGTACCCGGTCGCGTCGGGGCGGGCAGGGACATCGGGGAACGGGGGCAGAGGTGATCTGCATGATCAAAAGCACTCGAGGGCGCCGCTTGCGCGCCAGCCGTGGAACGGTATCGGTGGAAATGGCCATGGTGGTGCCGGTACTGATCCTGATGCTCTTTGGCATCATTGAGTTCGGGATGATGTTCAGCACGGTTTTACAGTTGAACAACCTGACGCGAGAGGGAGCGCGCATTGCATCGGTTGGCGCCAGGCCGGCCGAGGTAGTCATCCGCATGCTGGGCGCGGCCACCCACCTGGATGCTCAGGACATGACCATACTCATGGAGTACCGGACCTTCGCCGGCGGCTACTGGAGCTCGTGGAGCTACCTGGGGGACGATGGCTACAACAACACAGCCCCTCCGGGTTCCCAGCTACGCGTGCGGACCACCTACAACTACCACCTGCTCATGGGCCGGCTATTCAGCAGATTTGCGGATGACGTGGCGAACAACACCAAGACCCTGACATCGACCATGGTGATGCGTCGCGAGTAAATGGGTCGAGAGCGTCTGTTGCGGGACCTGCTATGCGAAGCCCTACCGAGGGGGGACTACGCCCCGCAAGCCGAAACGCAGACTACGCGTGGGCTCGGAGTGAGCATCTATGACCCACATCGCCGACCGTGGCGCGCCAAGGCGGGGCGCCACACCCAGAAAAGGCAGTACCATGGCCTCGGCGGCCGTCGCCCTGGTGGTCATGCTCGGTATGACCGGACTGGCGTTGGACTTCGGCGCGGCCTATCTGGGCCTGCAGCAATGTCAGACCATCGCCGACGCGGGGGCCCTCGCCGGGTCCCAAGAACTGCCCGAAGAGACGTTGTCGAGGCAGGTCGGCGTCGAGACCGCCACGATGAACATACCCCCTCAGGCAGCCTCAGAGGTTACAGTTACCACCACCTACTACGGTCCCGGAGACGACATACCGGATGTAGGCGCGGCGCCCCTGGGGGGCGCCCTGACCGTGACGGCCCGCAAGAACGTGCCCTATCTGTTCCTGCCTGTGCTGGGGTTCCAGGGCACCACGGTGCAGCGCTCCTCTACGGCGACGAAGGTCATCACCGGCACGTGTATTGCCCCAATCTGGATCTGGCACACGACGCCGGTAGAATACGGGGTACAGATCAACCTGTTGATGGCCGATGCGCCCCACGTGGGGATCCCCGGCAGTTTTGGGTTCCTGCAGCCTCAGGGCGGGGTCGACTTCCAGTTGGCGATGGCGGGCCTCATCACGCCGGACGAAGAGGAGCTGCAGCGGGTCAACATCGGCGACTATGTGTGGGCCTACACCGGCCTGGCGGTGGACCACTGGCGCGGCCCGTTGAAGAAGGACTCGGACTCCCGTCTGAACAGGGCCGAATGGGAGAAATGGGAAGACGACACCTTCCTGAACTACCACGCGGACAACCCGCGGATCCTCATCGTGCCCATGGTGGAGTACATCGCGGGCACTGGCAGCGGAGCCCATTTCGTGATCCATAAGTTCGGCGCCTTCTGGCTCGAGGACGTAATCACCAACGGCAACCACCGGGAGATCCAGGGCCGTTTCCTGAACTTCACTCGACCGGGCGGGACGCTGTATGGCCTAAAGCCGGGGCACCTTGTGCGATAGAGGAGCATTTGCGCCGGCGCGCACCGCGGGGGTGGCGCGTGCCGGTGTGCCTGTGCTCTCGCTTTCTGTGGCAGAGACGACCAATAAGCATCGCGGCCCGAGAGGTCGGGCTTGGATGGCAATACTGCGGGCGGCGCCTGACAGAAGCGCGGCGCTCCCGGGTGGAACGGGGATGAAGCGGATGATCAGGCGCAGAGGGAAGCGCGAGCGCGGCAACGTGACCGTGACCGTGCTGCTGGCGTTGATGGTCCTCATCGCCATGTGCGCACTGAGTATTGACGTGGGAGTAACGGGCATCGCCTCTCAGGAGTTGCAGGATTCGGCGGACGCCGCGGCCCTCGCGGCAGTAGGCACCCTTCAAGTAAGTCTGGACCCCGACGCGGCATCCGACGCCGCCGTGGCCACCGCCTTCGCCAACCCCGTTCTGGGGGTGCCCCTGGCCCTGGACCCCGCCATGGATATCACCATGGGCGCGTGGGACGAGCAGGCCCACCACATCGTCCCCTTCGACACCACCGGCGGAGTTCTGGCGGTGCCCGATGGGACGTTGGCCGTGCGGGTAACGGCTCGGCGCACCGAGAATGCCCCCGACGGACCCATCGCCACCCACTTCGCCAAGGCCTTCGGGCTGTCTTCAGTTGACCTGGTGGCCAGGGCGACGGCGGGCCTGACTATCTCCAGCAAGGCCAGACCCCCCGTGCAGGCGATGATCGTGCAGGACCAGTCGGGGTCCTTTGAGGACGAGTTCCCCTACGCGCGAACCGGCGACATCGAGTTCGTCGATTTCATGCAGCGCTGCTATGCCGAGGGCGACAAGACGGGCATCATCGGGTTCGGGTATCATCCCAACCACACGGATCCATCTGACCCGAGCCGGAAAGACTGGACGACCTACCATTGCTTCCCCCTGAACTCCAATGACGATGAGCCCTCCGGCGCGGATGCCACCAGAAGCTACATCAGCAGCATCGACACCGTGCCTTACTACCAGGAGCCGGAGAGTTACTCCTATACGAACCTGTACGCGGGCCTGCTCAAGGCGGCCACGAGCTTTGTCGAGCCAGCCTACGCAGACATCGCCTGGCAGAACTTCGTCGACAGCCTCAGCGGCTACAACATCGGAGCCTGGTGGAACTACAGCCAGTCCATCACCAAGGCAAAGATGACCCCCCTGTTTGAGCCGGACTTCGCCGACCCTGCGGCGGAGCATGTGGTCATCGTTGTGAGTGACGGCATGCCCTGGTACCACGACAACAGCTTCCCGGACGAAGCCTCCAAGGACCTGTGCACGTACATCTGTGACAGGTTGGGGGACATGGGGGTGCGCATCCACACCGTGACCCTAGACCAAAGCTCGTCAGACGGAGACGGCTCCAAGGGCGCCGATTCGGTCTACAACGCTTCCCTGTGCCGCAACGGCGGATACGCCTTCTACACCTACGACGCCCGGCGGCTGGAATTCCTCATGGTGGGCGTCGGGCAGGTGGAAGTGGGAGGCGCCCGCTTGATGTACTGACGCGCCTTCCGTTGCGGGCGGAACAGCCCTCCACGCCGGCAACACCTGGCAACGCAAGTTGCCCAGTGTTTACTTGGGTCTTCCCCCAGTAACCCGAGAACAAGATTGGAGCAACGAGTTGTTGCGCCCATGATC
>Ga0272441_10007535_pt1 | contig 17656 bp, 15 predicted proteins | sample SSMProp6N_FD_193582 | JGI IMG/M metagenome (GOLD analysis project Ga0272441, IMG submission 193582) | Marine sediment archaeal communities from Little Sippewissett salt marsh, Falmouth, MA, United States - SSM-Prop-6N | ecosystem: Environmental > Aquatic > Marine > Wetlands > Sediment ... | reverse complement strand
GTTCGGGTCACATCCGAAAGGTCGCAGGTTCGAGCCCTGCTTCGCCCACAGGTCAAGGGAACGACAACACGTCGTTCCCTTTCTCTTCCTCCATTCGACGAATGACTCGCTTCACGCCGTTCTTCGCTACGGTGCGTGGGTGGATGACGCGAAGAACCACGTTCCTCCGACGCGTCACCGTGGAGGAACCCGTCCCGCTTCGCTGCTTCATCACGACGTGGCCGCGAAGTAGCTTGCTTCTCTTGGTTCCTCGCATCGTCCAACGTGGCGAGGGACAGCGTTCCTCCGTCGTCTGGCCGGAGGAACCCGTTCCGCTTCGCTGCTCCGTCAAGGTTTGCTACTGGAGTAGCTCAGAGCGGGGTAGTGTCTGGGTCGCATCCGAAAGGTCGCAGGTTCGAGCCCTGCTTCGCCCACAGGTCAAGGGAACGACAACACGTCGTTCCCTTTCTCTTCCTCCATTCGGCGAATGACTCGCTTCACGCTGTTCTTCGCTCCGGTGCGTGGGTGGATGACGCGAAGAACCATGTTCCTCCTTCATCCGCGGATGGAGGAACCCGTTCCGCTTCGCTGGTTCCCTCCTGTCGGCTTCCCCGCCCGTCAATTCGAGTCCGTCAGGTCTTGCGTGGCGATTTCTGTGCCGGCTCGAAGTTCCTTCTCATACGCGTGGGATAGTTCGCTCACGTGCATCCCTGTGCTTTCGTACAGATGGGTCGCTCCCGTTAGGCTCGCCGCATCCACATGCAGAGCGACTCGGTCGAGCCCGCGGTTCCGACAAGCCTCAAACGCATGCAACAACAGCGCTTTGGCGATTCCCCTTCGTCGCCACGCCCTCCGAACACCCAGCGTTTCGATGTAGCCGGTCGTCGTATCGGTCCCTTCTTTCGCCACGGCGTTGCAGATGCCCACAATCTCATCTTCCTCGCGCGCAAGAAACCGAAGCGACGTATCGAATTCGGGATCGTTGTCGACCCGGTGCTTCATCCGCTCCAGCGCCTCGTCCTCCGGGCTCTCAACGTGGCCCCAGTGGTCGCGGAACGCATCACGACCGGCGCGAAACGCCGGCACCAGATCCTGCGGCAGCCGCAAAGTGGCAACGGAGACCCCTTCAGGCCAGCTAGGTATCTGCAGCGAACCGTTCGCCGAGAATTCGATCAGCATCCGCCAGAAGTGACGCACTTGGTGATATCCGTTCCGCTCGAGCAGCCGGATCGCCGTCTTCTCCTGCTGATCTACGCCCTGACTCAGGCTGACACGGGCATCCGGCGGAGCCAGCTCGACGGCATGGGCCGCCCTCTCCTCGATCCACCCGAGCAGTCCAGACCCGATGCCGAGTCCCTGATGGGAAAGGGCCACGGTCGCGATCCCGTTTACATGAACGTGTGGCGCCAAGTGAAATGCGGCCGCAAATGCGGCGAGGCCGCCGTCCGGCGCGGCGACCAACAAGGTGTCCCGACTGCGGTCAATCCCCGGCATTTGAAGCTGCCGGTGGAGAACCTCGGCGGAGATCGCTGCCCGCCCGCTAATCGCTTTCGTGTACTCGTTGATGAGTTCCGCTATCCGGTCCGCATCCTCCAGCGTCGCGGCTCGAGCCGAATATCCTTTGGGAAGGTTGTTCACGTCCGCCTCCGATCCTTGCTTCTCAGACACATGATCCGGTCGCGTCCTGACCACGTCGGTGCCTGCTCGATGTTGACCGTCCTCGGTGAGTCGCGAATTGCATGCGACGAGTTCATCTGCCTCGATCACGGTGGCTGCGCCGCCCTAGCCGGTTCGCGTGGGGACTCGTGCTTCGAGCTCTCCGTGCCAGAGGCGCTGCATCTCCTCGCAGCTCCCCAACAGCTCATCCAGCGTTCCGGTTGCCTCCACTCGGCCCTCGCGCAGGACGATGATCCGGTCGGCCTGCCGAAGCGCGGGCCGTCGGTGCGATACCACGAGGCATGTCTGGTCCGACCCCGCGAAGACGCGTTCCCACAGGATCTGCTCTGTCTCAACATCCAACGCACTCGATAGGTCGTCGAAGACAAGCAGCTCCGGTTCGCGGACGAACATCCGTGCTGCCGCTGTGCGTTGCCGCTGGCCTCCGGACAGCTTCACCCCTTTCGCTCCCAACGGCGTTTCGAGCCCTTGCGGCAGCTGCAGAAGGTCCTGCTCGAACACGGCGCTCCGGATCGCGCGCTCCAAGTTCCCATCGCGCTCCTCGACGCCCATCAGGATGTTGTCTCGCAACGATTCACTGAACAGGTACGGCACCTGAGAGGTGTAGGCACATCTCGGCGGCACAAAGAAACTCGCCGCATCGGCAATCCGCTCGTTGTTCCAGAGAACCTCGCCGGAGCATGGAAGCAAGCCCAGCAACGCACGCAGCAGCGTTGTCTTCCCCGAACCGATCCGACCGGTGATGACAACGAACTGGCCCCGCTTCAGCCGGAACGAGACTTCGCTCAAGGAGAAACGAGCTTGATCCGCGCCGCACTCGCTGCGCCCCGGCGAGCACGAAATGCTGCGCACCTCAAGCATTTGGAGTGGCGTCGTCGTCGGGGATGATGGCGCTGCGGTCCGCGCAGAGCTACTCGGCTTGCCGCTGAATGCAAGCGGATCATGGTTCGTGAGCGGATCTCCCACAAGGCCCTTCAGCAACGCATCCATCCGATCAACCGACACGCCGGCCTGCTTGAACTGAATCATGAAGTCCCCAGTGACAGCCACGAACTCGCTGAGCACACCGACATACGTCACAAACAACGCGAAGTCGCCAACGCTGAAGCTGCCAGAGCGCAAGCTTGCGGCGGCCACAAGCAGGATGAGCCCAGTGCACAGCGTCGCGGCGTTCCAGAAGAACGAATCGAACGATTGCGTCAGCAGTCGGTCACGGACGGTGGCGTGCAGCCGCTCCCGGTTGAGATCACCGATATGCTCGACCACGTGGTCTTCGGAGCCGGCCAGTTGCACGGTCTGAACCCCTTCCATCGCCTCCCCGATCGCTCCCGTCACCCGTTCGGTCGCGCGCCGGCTCGCCTCACGGAACCGCCGGATGTGCTTGCCGACCGCCCGAGCGGCCACAACCACAACCAGCAGGGGAAGCACCGTCAGCAGAGTGATCCGTGAGTCGATCCGCAGCATGATGACAAGTGCAACCACCGCGTAGGCGAAGAACGCCGCCTGATCAACCATCCAGCTCAACAGGTTCTCAACCACATTGACGTCATCACGAAACGTGTTCAGCGCCTCGCCTGGGGCTCCGGGAAGCGCTTCGGCTCCGGGCCGCCGCAGGATGCCGGCAAGCAGGTTGTGACGCAGTAGCGCGCTCATCGTGAACCGATGCCGGATATCAAGCCATGCCCCTGTCGCAATCGAAAGGATCCTCACGACCCCCAGCCCAACGACAAGCGCAATCACAGTCCAAACTGTCATTCCCGCTGTCGCGCCGGCGCCGGCAAGCAGGTCGAAGAATAGCTTGGCCACGTAGCCGATACCGAGCTCGAGCAACAAGATGGCGACCCATGCCGCAATGTCCGTTAGGTACAGCCCCGGACGGTAGCGGACCAGCCGGGCAACAACTCGCAGCGTTCTCACGCCATCACCTCCTGCAGACCTGTCTTCTTCAGATGAGAAAGGTGCGAGAGGGAATCCTCCTCCAACAAGCGACGTTCCCCGTGCTCCAAGACCTCACCACCTTCGAGAATCAGAATGTCGTCCGCGCGCTCGATCGTGGCCAGTCGGTGCGCGATGACAATCCCGGTGCGCCCTTCCAGCAACCGATCCACGGCGCGTTCAAGTAGCTTCTCTGTGACTGGATCCAGTCGAGATGATGCCTCGTCCAGGATCACCACGCCGGGATCCGCAAGGAACGCTCGAGCAAGCGCGATCAGCTGCGCTTGCCCGGCAGAGAGCCCTTCACCGCCGGCACCCAACTCCGTATCCAGTCCACGCGGAAGACCGTTGACCCAATCCTCCAGATCAAGGTGCCGCAGGGCATCGAGCACGGACCGGTCATCAATGCCGGGATCAAACAAGCAGACGTTGTCCCGAACAGTGGCGCGAAACAGCTGGACCTCCTGAGGAACAAGCCGCACTCTGCGTCGAAGTTCCGAGAGGGACACTCGGTCAACGGGTATCCCGTTCAGCCGAATGGTTCCGTCTCCGATGTCGTACAGCCGCACCAGCAACCGGGCAAACGTGCTCTTCCCGCTGCCCGTCCGTCCCAACAGGCCAAGCGTGCGTCCTTCGGCCACTCGAACGGAGATGTCTCTCAGCGCGTGTGTCGGTAGTTGCATTGCCGGGCTCTCCTCGGTGATCTCCACAGGTTCCGCACCGACTCGGCCGTTATCCCCGTTGTCGTCGTACGAGAACGACACCCGATCGAACTCAAGCCCAAGAGCTCCGGACGGAAGTCGCTCGGTCCCGTCGTCGTGGATGACGGGCTCGGTGTCGAGCAGTTCTCGGATCCGCCTCATCCCGGCCTCGGCACGCTGCAAATCGGTGATCTGATTCCGGATCTCGTTGATCGGCGAGAACAGCTGCTGTGTGTAGTAGAACACAAGATACGCCGTCCCGATCGAGATCTCTCCGCGCCTCCACAACAGGAAGATCACAAGGAACGCAACCGCTGTTCCCAGGGCGAAGGCGGCGACATTCGCCATCCACATCCCATAGCCCCGCATCCCCGCCTGACGGCGGGCCACAAACAGGGAGCGCAGGAACCGCTCGAACCGTCCCATCACGAACGGCTCGGCACCGTTGGCACGGATGTCCTCCGTGCCGGTGATCTGCTCTCCGATGAAGCCGAAGAACTGCGCTGTCAGTTTCCGATACTTGGTCCAATGGGGGATCGCGAGCTTGCGGACCGCGACCAGCACAACGAGAGTGAGCACGGTGAACGCCCCCATCGGCAGGCCGATCCGCCAATCCTCACGGAACAGCATCGAGACGATGCCGAAGATCAGCAGGACGTTGCCGACCACGCTGATTAGGAACTTCGAGAAGAAGTTGGAGAGCGTCTCCACGTCCCCGTCGATCCGCTCGATCAACCGCCCCGGCGAGTGGTTCTTATGAAACGTTGCATCGAGTTTGAGGCAGTGACGCAGAAGATCAAGCCGCAACGCGTTGGTCGCAGTCCATGCAACGGTTTCGCCGACGTACGTCGACGCAACAACCAGCGCCTGCGTGATGACGGCGATCCCGAAGAACATAACCGCAAGCCCCGCAAGCGGCAGGCTCTCGTCTGTGGCGCCCGTGGCGGTATCGATAAACGCACGCAGGATCTGAGGATTGATCAGGCGAAGTCCGATCGTCGCCAGGATCAGCGCGCCAAGTAGCACGGCCCACGTCCGCTGCGGACGCAGATACGTCGACAGCAGCGTCAGGTATTGGCGTACTGGTACACGCATCATCGTCAGATCACCTCTTCTTGCTGCATCGGGCCCGTTTCCTGTTCGACGGGCCTGCCTACCGACTGCGAATCAACGATCATCGCGGGGATGTCGCTTTCACGAATACCGTCACGAACCCACAAGATCGCGCCGCGACAGATCCTTCCCCGGCCGGAGTTCCTTCTCGTAGCTCAACGTTCTTCGAACGGTCTTCATCCCCGCGCGCTCGTACAGTCGAGTCGCGCCGGTAAGGCTCGCTGCATCCACGCCAAGGCCGACACGGCGGTTTCCGCGCCGATAGAACTCAGAGAAAGCATGCTGCAGAAGCGCCACCGCCAGGCCACGCCTACGCCACGATCGAACCACTCCCAGCACTTCAACCCATCCCATCTCAGGATCTTCGGGCGTTTTCGGCCATCCCAACACAACCCCGGCGATCTCCCCGGTCGACTCAGCCGTGGCCAAGAACCACAGCGACGGATCGAAGTCCTCGTACGCCGTTGTCCAGTGCTCCCATTGCTTCAGTTCGTCTTCAAAGCAGGCCTCCACATAGCCCCAGTGGTCGCGGAACGCACTCTGCACCGCCTGGACCGTTGCGGCCAGATCCCTTCCGGAGTACGGTCTGACGCGAACTCCATCCGGCCAGCTCGGAGCAGGAGGCGCCATGTCCATCGTGACCACCATCCGCGAATACACACGGCTCAGCTTGAAGTCCGCCTGCTTCAGCAGATCCTGCGCGTCGGCATCCTGCTCGAAGACGGATTGGTACAAGCAAACCCTGGAGCCCGCCGGCGCCAGGCTCACCGATTCAGAGGCCCGCCTCTCGATCCATCGCAGAAGCGACGACCCGATCCCTCTTGCGCGATGATCGGGATGAACACGCCCCCAGGAGTGGATCCTGACGTGAGGCTCGTCCACGTCCCAGACATCGGCGTAGCCAATGATCGAAGTGTCCGGTGCCAGAACGACCCGTACGTCTCGCTGTGGGTCGAACGCCGGCGATTGCCAATCAGCTCGTTGGTCTTCGACGCTTCGCGTGCAAACACCGAGCAACTCACGTGAACATGCGTTCGTCAACTCGACAACCGCCCCTACATCATCAAGCGCCGCCTCACGGACCCGATAGCCTGCCGGAATCCTCCAAACCATCACTTCCTCCTTGCATCTCAGTTGGCCGTATCTCCTGACTTGAAGCTACGTCTAATCGAGTTCGTGCGTCTTCTGCTTTCGGTTCGCTGCACAAGGAAGCGGCCGGCGTTCCGGCAGACAGCGTGGCGCCCGAACCCAAAGGGGGACGTCGCGTTGTGGGTGTTCTCCCGTGTCGTGTGAGGGATGCACGCCGCTTGTAGGAGCCTCAGCGGGTAGCAAGAGCTACGGACAGATCCGTAGTCTGGTGTTGAGTCAGATTGTCTGTCAAGCGCAGACGCTTCTGTCTACAGGGTGTCCCCACAGAAGGAAGGGGCCACAACACAGTCTCGTTGTTTGATCCGGGTCATTGTCGTGCCTCCTTCTCGCTTTGCTTCTGGGGGTTCCCACACAGCAGGAGCCACCGTTCATGCGGCCGCTTCTGTGTGGCTTGTTCGACTCAGTATACGGACCGCGCACATCACGTCAACCCCTCTCGACGGAGTTGACCCCAACGTGGAGACCTAGGCAATGAGATCTCTCGCCAACACAACAGCAACAGCTGGCACCGATTGCGTCGCTGGTTTCGCCTCCACGATGAACAAGCCCGCCTCGCCGGCCGACGCCCTGCATGGAGACTCATCCGAAGTCTTCTTGTGACGGTATGCTTTCACATCGTGAGCACGTTGCGCTTGCTCGATGGCCAAGGCCTGTCGAAACGGGATTCGACCCACGTCAGGATGACGAACAGAGCACCGAACCCACCGAACCCCTGCGAAGCTGTTCCTAGATGCCGTAGGGCGGGCTGAAAACATCGTCATAGGTTCCGGGCCGCCGCCATACATCGACCGAGCCGTCGCTTCCGATGGCAAGCTTAGCCGGAAGCGGGAATCCGCAGCTGTGGGATCCGAAGTGATCCGCACCGTAGGCGCCGGTCAGGAAGATGATCACGGGTTCTCCTCGCGTCGGGATTCGGTTCAAGGGGATCTTGACCTTGCTGATCATGTCTCCGCTGAAGCAGAGCCGCCCGGCAAGAAACGCTTCCACCGGGAGATCACCATCAGCAGGTGGCCAGATGGCTGCAGGAAAAACGTCGGGAGTGATCAGGTTGGTTCCATGGTTGTTGATCCCCATGTCGAGCGAAACAACAAGGTGTCCGGCAACGCGCTTGACTGTCATCGCTCGCGCCACGGTGATCCCCGCCGGCGCCATCAACGACCGGCCGGGCTCGACGATCAGCGTTGGCTCCCCGAGTGAGCGGAGAACGTCCTTCCACGGATCTCCGGTCTCCGGATCGATCCGCGTCAGGGCAAACCTCAGCATCTCCGCTCCCGGGTGTTCCGACCAGTATCGCTTCCCAACCCACTGCCCGTCATCAAGAGAACCATCTCGGAGCTGCGCAGGCGACAGGTGCGCGTAGCCCATCGGCGTGCTATCCCACGTGACGGCGTCCTCGCGATGCTCGGCAGAGCCGAGATGCTGCCCGAGTCGCTGCCGGAACGTCTCCCACCATTCCCGGGACACGAACGAAACCGGGAACCCACCGCCCACATCCAGAACCCGCACTCCAAGACCTCGCGTGCGCGCTTCAAGGCACAACTGACGGTAGCGTCGGAGCAGCAGGTCGTACGGATCAACCAAACCAAGCTGGGTTCCGATGTGCGCCGAGAACCCTTCGAACGACAGGCTTCTCGAGTGTTGGACATGATCCAGTGCCAGGGAGATGTCGGGCGCCGAGAAACCAAACTTGGTCCATACGGAAGCTGTCGTCTGGTCGGCGGCCGTGTATCCGGCAACCGGAAGTCCACTCACGCGTAGCAGGACTCTCGCCTTCGTGCCGAGTCTGTTGGCAGTGACCTCAATCGTCTCTAGCTCGTCATTGCCATCGACCGCAATCAGCAGGTTTCTCTCCACCGCCATGCGCAGGTAGTCATCGCTCTTTGCATTGCCGTTGCAGACAATCCGCGGCTCGTCGATGCCAGCGTCCAGCGCCGCTTGCAGCTCGAACTCCGACACTGCATCAACGCCCAATCCGAGTGCAGCAGCAGTCCGGATCGCCCCAGCACACGGGTTGGATTTGGCGGCGAATGCAATCCAACCCCGCTTGTACTCCGACTCAAGAACCTCCCTGTACGTCGCAGCGGTTCGTGCAACCTCATCCGTGAACAGCACGTGAACCGGCGAACCCCACTGTTCAATGAGGTCTGCCACGGGGGGAAGCTTCTCCCGGATCGCCCGAGCAAGTCGCTGTTCGGGCGCGGATCGATCGGGGTGCATCGGGCTCGGCGCGCTTTCACACGGATTCATGGCGGATCGAATCGTACGAAATCCGCCGAGAGAACGCACCGTAGCACGGGGCAGAGTTCTTCGCCGTATCCGCGGGATCGGGTTGCGCAGATCGCCCACCCCTCTTATCCTTTCGCCGCATCGGGACGGTGTCTGCAGCCCAAGTGCAGACCAACTTCGCCAAGGCGGGTTCACACACTCATGACATCAGAAGATCACAGCAATTGCCGCTCGGCCACCCGCGACGCCGTCGGGTATGTCCGTCGAAGCGAGGCAACCCGGCAGACCTACGAAGCCCTTGGCTTCCGGTGCGGCCTCGAAACCCATCAACAGCTAAAGACCGACAGGAAGCTGTTCTGCCGTTGCCCAGCCGGTCGATACCAAACCGGCGAGGACTACGACGCGCAGATCGTGCGTCACATGCGCCCGACGCTGTCGGAGCTCGGCGAATACGACGGCACCGCGCTGATGGAGTTCAAGACCCGCAAGAACATCCTGTATCGCATCAAGGGCGAGACGGCTTGCACGTACGATATTGACGACACCCCGCCCTTCCCGATGAACCAGGATGCTCTGACGATCGCAATGGAAATGGCGCTCCTGCTTGGTACGAACCTGGTCGGCGAAATCCACATCACCCGCAAGCAATACCTGGATGGAAGCATCCCCACCGGATTTCAGCGGACGGCGATCGTCGGCATCGAGGGCGAGATCCAGCTTACTTCGAAGCGAGTCAGAGTCATTCAGCTGTCGATCGAAGAGGATTCGTGCCGCGAGGTCTCAGACATCGGACACGAGCGAGTGTACTCGACCGACCGGCTCGGTACACCGCTGGTCGAAACGGTCACCTACCCTGACCTTCTCACGCCGGATGAGGCGCGTGAGGCAGCCGATATGATCCGGTTCATCGCAAGAAGCACCGGGAAGGTCAACACGGGAATCGGCGCTGCGCGCCAGGATGTCAATGTCAGCATCGCCGGCGGCACTCGGATCGAGATCAAGGGTGTTCAGCACATCCGTTGGATCCCGGAGCTGGTGCACAACGAGGCGTTCCGTCAGAAATCGCTGCTTCTGATTCGCGAGAAGCTTCAGGCGCGCGTTGGGAATGGCGAAGGATGGGCGCTTGACTGGGCCGAACTCGAACCGGGGACGATCCACGTCGCGATCCCACCCGAGGAAGAGCCGGCGGGGAGTTCCCGGCCCGATGCTCCCCTACCGATTTCCACGCAGCGCCTCGTTGCCGTGAATCTCCCTGGGTTTGCCGGGATGTTGAGCCACTTCACACAACCCGGACGCGACTTCGGCAGCGAGATCTCCGACCGGCTCAAGGTGATTGCCTGCTTGGAAAGGCCGAACATGACCAACTCCGACTCGACATCCGGCTGGGTCGATCGCGCTGATTGGCTGAAGCTGGCGAGCCTTCTCAACGTCCGTGAAGACGATGCGCAAATCCTTCTTTGGGGCCCCGCGGAGGATCTGCCTACAGCCGTGGAAACGATCGAGGAAAGGTGCAGGTTGGCGTTCTCCGGAGTACCCACCGAGACGCGGAAGGCTCTGCCCGACGGCACGACCATCTTCGAACGCGTTCTTCCCGGCCCTGATCGCATGTACCCGGACACAGACTCGGCCCCGATTCCGATCCCCGAGCAAATGATCCACGACGTGCAAGCCAATCTGCCGATGCCGGTCTCAGAGCAGATCGCGCAGATGCAGGCGTGGAATCTGCCACCCGACGCTTGTCGGTACATCCTTCGGCGTGGGTTGTACGGTGCGCTTGTCAAACTGATCAAGGGCCTTGGCGTCTCGCCGAGTCGCGCCGGGGCGCTTCTTGGACGCGACGTACGTCACGTATGCGGTGCCCGGTCCGTGAATGCAGACCTGCTGGTCAAGGCAGTTGAGCGGGCACTTGAGCGCGGAATGACCACAGACCTTCTCCCGCAGATCGCCAGCAGCGCACTGGCAGATGGAGTTTCCCCTTCGTCACTTGATGCCCTCCTTGGCAAGCTCCAGCTTGGCACCACATCGTTGCCGGACCTGCTCGCACAACTGCCCGCTCTCGACTCCCGCTTCACCCCCACCAAGCGGCTGCAGAGGCGGAAGCGCTCGCTGACCGATGCCAGGAGGCGCTGGCTGATCGGACAGCTTCGCCCCAGCGCAATCGGAAGCGTGCCACTCGCCGATCTGGCGCAGGCCGTACAGGAGGCCATCCGATGAGTCAGACCGCAAGCAGTCACAGCAGCGATGCACATACGGGCTATCGCGGTGAGGCACTTGGAGTTCTAGAACGCTACGATGTGCAGGTGTGGAGCGATGTGATCGTTGCTTCGACGCGCGGGGAGTTCCGTGGAATCATCCTTCCGCGGTCGGAATTCGACGACTCGCTTCATCTCGTCCTCAAGATCCCCAGTGGCTACAACGTCGGGATCGATGTTCGGACCATCACCGGAATCACGGTGCTTGGCGTCAAGGAAGCCCACTACAAGATCCCCGAGAAGGCGTTCCCTGTGTCGCCGAACAAGCCGAACGTGAAGCTCCTCGGCACCGGCGGCACGATTGCATCGCGGCTTGACTACCGCACCGGGGCGGTGATCCCCGCGTTCTCCCCAGGGGAGCTCTATGGAGCGGTGCCGGAGCTTGCCGACATCTGCAACCTGGAGACCGAGAAGCTGTTCGGCGTGTTCTCAGAGAACATGGGTCCAGAGCAGTACAAGGAGCTCGCCGGCGCCATCGGCGAAGCGATCAAAGGCGGGATCGACGGGATCGTCGTTGGTCACGGCACAGACACGATGCACCATACAGCAAGCGCGCTCGCGTTTATGGTGCAGGATTCGCCGGTTCCGATCGTGCTTGTCGGCTCGCAGCGCTCGTCCGACCGTCCGTCCTCCGACGCGGCGCTCAATCTGATTCACGCTACAACCGCCTCGGCAACGTCCGACATCGCCGAAGTCATGGTTTGCATGTTTGGTCCAACGTCCGATGAATATGGACTGCTTCATCGGGGGACACGCGTTCGCAAGATGCACTCTTCCTATCGCTCCACGTTCCGGACGATCGGTGACATCCCGCTCGCTACGGTTACCCGTGACGGCGTCCGTCCGCTTCGCCAGGACTACAACCGGCGCCGGGACGATCGACACGTCGGCATCTTCCCGTACTTCGAGGAGCGCGTATCGCTTCTGTACTACTACCCGAACATGCATCCCGACATCATCGATGGATTGGTCGACAACGACTATCGGGGCATCGTCATCGCTGGAACCGGTCTTGGCCACGTCAACAAGCCCGTCTACCCAGCGCTGGAACGAGCCGCCAAGGCAGGCGTGCACGTGTACATGACAGTACAGACGCTGTGGGGTTATGTTCATATGTTCGTGTACGACACCGGACGCGATCTGATGGCCAAGGGCGTGGTCCCCGCCGAGAACATGCTGCCCGAAGTCGCCTACGTGAAGCTTGCCTGGGTACTAGGGCAAACCAGCGATCCCGACGAAATCCGTGCCAGGATGTTGTCGCCGATCTGCGGTGAGATCACCGAGCGCGAACCGCACAACGGCTACCTCGTGTTCCAGGGGGGACTGCCCGAGATGGAGGCGTTTCTCAAGAAGGTCCATCGCTAGCTGGCTTCACCTGCAACCAGGAGAGTCATCCGGTTGTCGCTACCTGCTGTCAGCCACGGGTTCGCCGCAAGATGCATCTTCGATCGCCTCGAGCGCCAGCCGACTCGCAGTCATGACGAATTCCTGGCAACGTGCACGAAGTCCTTCGACCTCGAATCGGGCCGAGCCTTCTTCGGTTCCCAAGTGACACCCGGTAAGCGCCTCGCAGTTGTCCGATTCAAATGCGTGCAGGAATCCATCTCTCACCCGCCGCACCGCCCGATAGCAGGGTTCCACGGATTCGTCGGGGGTGGTTTTTCGTCCGAGCGCAAGGCCGACGGCCAGGACGGCTCCGGTGAGAGCACCGCAGGGCCCGGCTGTACGACATAGTCCGCTACAGAATCCGGTGGCGATCGCCGGGATCCATCCACACGAGACACCCCGGCTCTCCGCAATCGCCATCAGTACGCTCTCCGCGCAGGAGCGCCCCGCCTTGTGAAGCTCGCCGCTGCGCTCCACCACCTGTTCGGTCACGTCCACCTCCACGCACACTCGGCTTCTGCTTGTGGTTTCACAAGCTACTGCCTCGCAAGCAACCAGACCTCGAGATCTTCCACAAGTCTTCTCGCCTCTTCCACCGCCTCGCGAGCCTGGCCCTCGCCGATGTGCGTCCCGCCGGTGTACAGATCCCTGTTCCGCAGATCGCGCAGTGTCTGGAAGTAGTCGATCCGCTCAATCGGGAGCCCCAACGTGTCCTCCAACGACTCCAGCGCAACGATGTGGTGACCGGGACGGTTCGTCGTTCGCAGTTCGTGAACCCGCAGCGCGACCAGTGCGCAGCCAAGGATGGCATGATACGCCTGCTCCAGCCGCGTCTCCGGATGAATGTCCGTGTGAGCGGCATCTTCCAGCCGGCGCCTAACCGTGGCGATCATCCGTTCAATCTCGCCCGTGACGGCCTTCTCGCGTTTCAGCTCGGATCGAAGCAGCATCTCGGCCAGACTCATCGCTTGCCGCCGATCAAATCCAGACGCTGTCCACGATGGACACGCGCAACGAACGTATCGTCCGCCTCGATCTCCCGGGCGTACGCTTCAGGCGTATACAACGTGGGACTGACCACACGACGGACTGCGCGTCCAGCTTCGCGCAGCGGCGAGCTGAGCTCTCGCAACGTAACTTCGCCGACAACCATCAGATCGACGTCACTGTCCGGCCTTTCCTCGCCGCGGGCATGACTACCGTACACGTACGCTTGCTCGATCCGGCCGGCCAGTGGGGCGAGCGCAGTGCGTAGTACCTCGGCGACTCCAACGGTCTTTCGCAGAATGGAGCGGATCTCTTCGTAGATGGGGCACTCGGGGTTGAGTCGATAGATCACCTGCCGACCAACCTGTCGTGACTGCAAGATCCCCGCGTCACGCAGGGCATGAAGCTCACGCATCACCGTCTTTGAGTTGAGATCGGTTCTGCGTGCGATCTCGCGCAGATGCAACCCCTCATCGCCGGCGTTGTCCAACGCTCCAAGGACGGCCGTACGGCCCCGCGGGAACAACACCTCAATCGGCTTTCTTGTAGGCATTCCGCACACAAGTGTAGGCGAAACGCCATCAATGTCAACCCCGGTTGACGGCATAATGCCTACACGTGTTGGCACATTCCCTTCATTTATGACTGGAGAAGGCCCCGTGAGCGGATCGCTTGCTGCGATCCCTTTAGCATCATGCACCGACTGACGATGGGCTCCGCCCGCGCGCTAATCGGTCGCAGAAGGTGGTGCCGGGCGGTAGATCCCCACGATTTGCCGGGCGTGGTCCTCAACCGACAGCCTCAGTGCGTCCGGCTCAATCACCTCCACAGCGCCCCCGCACGCCAGCAGGGTGGCTCTCGCTTGCTCCAAGTTGTCGAAGCTGACAATCGCCTCCAACCACGACTGGGGCTCATCACCACCTAGGGACCCAAGCGGTTCGATCGGGCGGCGAGAATCGCGCTCCAGCGAGGGAAGAACATCTGGCCGTGCTCGAAGACGAACCTCGAGCACGGGGCGGCTGGCTTCATACGACGACGCCCAACCTGTCCAGAACCTGGCAAGCTCAAACCCTTCCGGTCTGGCAAACGGCTCCTCAAGGAGGACGGCGTCCGTCACTGCTGCCACGCTATCGACGCGGATATCCCCTGTCCGTCCCGCCCACACCACATACCAGGACTTCCCCTTGGCGACCAGGCCGTATGGAGCCATCTCATGCTCCACGCGAACCATGCGGACACGCAGAAACACTGCAGCGACCCAGCGATCCTCCCAGGTCGCTTGCCGTAGGGTTGCCAATGTTGGGACTGCGGCGCGCGAAGCGCGCCACGGATCAGGATCCAGGTAGATCCGGCTTCGCACATCGCGCTCCACGGTGCGCCGCGCGGTGGGAAGGGAAGCAGCCAGCTTGAGAAGCGCTCCTCTTGCCTCGGATTCCATCCCCAGATCCGAAAGGGCCGCGGGAACGCTCATGGTGAACAGCGCCTCCAGCTCGCCGCTAGTGAGATCGGTGAGCTTCATCCGGAAGTCCTCGTGCAAGTACACGCCGCCATGTGGACCGCGTTCGGTATACACAGGGAATCCGGCAACGCGCAGGGCATAGAGATCGCGGATCACCGTCCGGCGGGAGACCTCCAACGCCTCGGCCAGCCGATCGGTGGTTGTACGACCTCTGTTCTGCAGGAACATCAGCAAGCTCAGCAGCCGGTCCGCACGCATGTCGCCTCCTTCCAGCTCGTGCCCCATTCTAGAAAGGTGACAGCAGATGTCACAAACCGACGCCAGACTGAATCCATGGCCCGGAAGCGGGCCGCCATCGATCACCGTACAGCTGTTCTGCGGCGCGCGCGAGCCACGGATACGTGCGGCGACTTAGCCGAAGGAGGGTTCAATGTCAGACGCTCTCGAAGTCCGGTATGTCGATCTGCCCGAGATGACTGTCGCAAGTGCGCTCGGGTTCGGGAAGGAACCGGAGAACCAGTCAAGCCAGATGATCTCCGAATTCGCCCAGGCGCGCGGGATCAAGATCGGTTCCAAGGATCATCCGGTGTTCGGATTCAACAACCCGAATCCGTCTCCGGGAAGCGAGAACTACGGATACGAGCAATGGCTGAAGGTCGCTCCGGGGACCGAGCCGATGGGCAAGATCAAGCTCAAACAGATCCCCGCCGCCTCGTACGTGGTGACGCGGTTCACCGGATTGTCGAACATCGGCAGGGTGTGGAAGCAGTTCTCCGCTTGGTACGAGGACACCTATGCCGATGTGCCGCCGTGCAAGGTCCAGTGCTGGTTGGAGTCGATCCAGAACCCCGAGGAGTCGGATCCGGAGAAGTGGATCTTTGACCTGTACTTGGTGCTGAAGCCCGACGCGTAGGAAACGATCGGGAGTGACGCGCAGCTCGGGTGCCCGGGAGATCCCCTTCCGGGCACCCGAGCTTCCGAGAGCAATAGACGCCCTAGCCGGTGGGCTTCCGCCGCCGGAGGCGGACTCCTCGGCGAATCGCCGTGGATGCCGTTCCGACCGCCACGGAGATCGCCAGCCAACCCAGTCCGAGCAGAACCGGCTCGTTGGTCCATGCGCGCGTGAACGATCCCCATGCAAGACGAAGCTCGCCCTGTGCGATCCACTGCGCGACGAGATGGACCCCGTCGACTGTCACGGCTGCGCCGCACGTGTGCAGCAGCATTCCACACCAACAAGGCGACTTCGAACCAATCTTCCGGCGCATCAACCCTCCGCAGGACTTGCTGTGGCTCACCGCGAGCGGGGCTCATACTCATCACTTTTTCTCATATCCTACAATCTCCTTTGCTCTCGTGCAATCCCATCTTCTGCATGATCTCCTTGAAGCCACCCAGTTGCTTCGAGCATCACACCTGGTACCATCGTTTGCGAGGTGATTCGACGATGACTGCACCCGGAACCCCAGGCAACCTCGACTACGACCGCTACTTTTGGGCGGGTGAGAAGGTCCTGCTCCGCGGACTCCGCGTGGCCGACGCCGAGGCGGCGTACGCTGCTTCGCTCGACAGTCCGAGTCGTCAGCTACTTCAATTGCGGATTGAGCTTCCCGCGTCGGTGGAAGCCCTCCAGATCGAACTCGAGAAGCGTTCGTTCTGCAAGGCAGTCGACGGAGTTGTCGTGTTCGCCATCGAACCTCTCGACCATCCCGGGAAGATCGTGGGGACGATCTCGCTTCACTCGCGAAGCTCCAAGAACGGCACATTTGGCTTCGGGATCAGCGTTCACGATGCGCACAGGAGCAACGGCTACGCCCGGGACGCTGTGCGGATCTTGCTTCGCTTCGCCTTCCACGAGCAGCGGTTCCAGAAGTGCAACTCGGCGTGCGTGGATGGGAACGAAGCCTCGATTGCGCTACACAAGGGGCTCGGCTTCATCGAAGAAGGCCGACGACGGCGGCAGTTCTTCCTGAACGGGCGTTTCGTGGACGACATCCTTCTTGGCTTGACGGCCGAGGAGTTCGATGCCGCCAATACCGATCGTTCGGCTTGAGGCGAGGAGGTCGATGTCGCCCGTACCGATCGTTCGTTTCCTGAACGGGAGCTCCACCTAGCCGATACCGATCGTTGCACACGTGCCTCGGCGCGGATCCCGCCACGGCGCAGCGCACCTCACGCGGTTTGCACGCTCACGGATCCTGTTTTGCGGCTCTCACATCACTTCTCCTGCTTGGCTAGATGACTCCTATCTCATGACAACGCAGTTTTCCTATCCGTGCTTACTTTCACGATACCTGCCCCTTTCGATGGCCACCAAGAGCCTCGCGGAGCACACAGACCTCTTCCGTACGTGTTTCCCGGCACCTACACTGGGCCGTTTTATCGCAAGTCCACGCATACAGACGATATCTACGTTCAGAACGCCTCTCCAGCCATCTCGATATCGCACGTTGCGCTGGTCGGCGTCCACGACTACAATGCCTCGTGATGACACGCACGAACTACAGACCCCTGTCCCCACAAGAGATTCCGCTGCCGACGTTGCAGCGGCTACCCGAGTACGCACGCTACTTGACGAACGCTATCGCACGTGGGATTGGATACGTTTCGTCGAAGCAGCTCGGAGACGCCGCCGCCGTGCCTCCAGCCCAAGTTCGCAAGGATCTAAGCTTTCTCACCGCTTCGGGTCGTCCTGGTGTTGGCTATCCGGCGGCGCAGTTGGCAAACCAGCTCAACGAGCTCCTTGACTTGGGTCGAGAGAAGTGGGCCGCTCTCGTCGGCGTCGGGAACCT
>Ga0272441_10007534_pt1 | contig 17658 bp, 11 predicted proteins | sample SSMProp6N_FD_193582 | JGI IMG/M metagenome (GOLD analysis project Ga0272441, IMG submission 193582) | Marine sediment archaeal communities from Little Sippewissett salt marsh, Falmouth, MA, United States - SSM-Prop-6N | ecosystem: Environmental > Aquatic > Marine > Wetlands > Sediment ... | reverse complement strand
CAGGTCATCCACAAGGACACTGGCCATCGACCGGTCCTGGATAGCGGGGAACTCGCCACCCTCGGCGCCGGGCATGATGGGGGCGGTGGGTGCGGCGGCGGCCGGCTCGGCCGTGGCGGGATCGCCCACCGGGTCCGTCGCGGGCGTCTCCTGGCGAGCTGCAAAGAAGAGCGTCTGCTGAACCGCCGCGGAACGCCGAAGGGTCGCCGGCGCACGGTCGTCCGATGAGACCGACAGGGCCTCGCACGTGGCGTCGGCCTGGCGGACGAGGGCGGCCTGCCCGCCACAGCCGGAGGCCACGGCCGCCGCTGCCAGCGTGCCCAACAGTAACGTCCACCGCAATCGTGTCATTGGCGTGTCCCTCCCCGGCCCAAACCTCGCTCGCACGCACGCTGAGGCAAACGGCTCTACGGTGGCGTTAGCCGGTTGAGCACCTCGCGTCTGTACTCTTCATCGGCCACGCGCCCGCGCCGGTCCGGGTATTTTTGGCGCACGGCGTCGCGGGTGTCGGCCACGCGCGCCGCGTCGGCGCCGGTGCGCAGCAGGCACGCGACCATTTCGGACGGATTATAGCCTGCGGCCGCCAGGTAATCCAGCCCGAGCCGGTCGGCCTCGGCGCACTCGGCGCCGGACCAGTCGGCATCCCGGAGGGCGCCGGCCACCGCCTCGGCGGCCTCGGTCGAGGCGCCGGCGCCGGGCGGCACCTCGCCGGCGGCAGCGGCACGCCGCAGCTTCGACAGGCCGAACTGCCGGGTCAGCGCGGTTCGGACGTGTCCGGCGCCAAGGTGAGCCATCTGGCCGGCCAGGACCGACGCCAACTGCCCTTCCGACTCCAACCGCTCCACCAGCCCACGCGTCACGTACACCATGCCGCCGGGCAAGGCCATCGCGGACACGCCGCTGGTGTCGAGCACCATGAACCGGTACGGCAGGTCCGAGAGGTGCGTGGCCCGTGCCACACGCTGCCCGACCGTCCGGACGTACACCTGGACGGCCAAGTTGTCCAGTCGGCCGCCGGCGTCGCGTTCCAGCGTCGGCGCCGCGGCCCGTCCGAGGGCAATCTCTTCCTCCAGGGTCAACTGGTCGGCGACGGCGGGCGGGTGAGGTTGGGGGTCGGCACACCCGAGGAACCCGCCCCCCAACACCAGGGCGCAAACCACGGTTGCGATGCGATGAGGCGTCATGCCCTGCTCCGGTCGCGTGCGCCGGCGGCCAAACGCATGGCGGCCACCGTGGGTAACCCGGCGGGGTTGCCCAGCCGGGATCCCGGCGGGTACGGAAACCCGCTGCGCAGAATGCAACGCGTCGGGACCCATCCTACGACGCGGCGCCGACGTAGGCCATTCGCAATTCGTAGAGGGTGCGGTCGAGGAACCGTTTCTCGTCGTCGGTCAGGTTCCCGGCGGTCTTCTGTTCCAGCACGCCCAGCAACTCGACGTTGTGCTTGGCCAGGTCGAGGTTTCGCAGCGAGCGGCCGCTATGCGGGTCACGCTCGTTCGACATGAAAATGAGGGCTTGCGTGGCAAGGGTCTGGACGAGGCTGACGAACGACGGCCCCGGCAACCTGCCGGCGTTCGGGTCGTCCGTGGGGCCGGCGGCATCGGCCGGCGTCTCCGGGGCGGCGGCCTCGCGGGCCAAGCGTTCCTTATCGGCCCGGGCCTGGGCCTTCCATTCGGCGTCAACGTGGATCTGGGGATCAGCGTCCGGCGCCGGCTCCGGCGTTTTCTCAGGGTTCTCGGGCGTGGGTGTGGAGGCGTCTGCCATGGCATATCACCTTTGTGTAGATCAGGCCTCGACGGGGCCGACGGCGCTGCGGCCGAGTGCGGCAGCCACCAGGCCCAGGTAGAACGGCGACGGCTTCAGCGGCCGGCTCGTGAACTCCGGGTGCGACTGGGTGGCCACGAAATACGGATGGTCCGGCAACTCCAGGACCTGCATGATGGGCTGGCCCGGGGCCTTGCCGGAGAAGACGAGCCCGCCCGCCGTCAGCCGGTCGATGTACTCCGGGTTCACCTCGTACCGGTGGCGGAACCGCAAACGGGCGGTCGCCTTGCCGCCGAACATGCGGCAGGCAAGGGTGTCGGGCGTAATCTCAACGTCCTTGCCGCCCAGCCGCATCGTGCCGCCCAGGCCCTCGATCTCGTACTGCTCGGGCAACAGGCAGATGACGGAATGGGCGGGATCCTTGGTCAGTTCCGTGGAGCCGGCGCCCGCGAGGCCGCACACGTTCCGGGCGAATTCGATCACCGCCATCTGGAACCCGAAGCAGAGCCCCAGGTACGGCACGACGTGCTCGCGGGCGTGCCGGACGCAGGCGATCTTGCCCTCGGCCCCTCGCACGCCAAACCCGCCGGGCACGATGATGCCGTCGGCGCCGGCCAGGGCCTCGGCGGCCGTCGCGTCCGTCAGCTCGGTCGTATCGACCCACTGCACGCTGACGCGCGCGTCGAGGGCCGCACCGGCGTGCTCGAGCGCCTTCAGGAGGCTGGCATAGGAATCGCGGACGGCGGTGTACTTGCCGGTGACGGCGATGGTGACCTCGTGCTTCGGGTGGCGGATGCTCTGGCAGAACGCGTCCCATTGGCGGGTGGCCCGCTGCTCGGCCCGCGGGTCCACGCGGTCCACGAGGTTCAGCAAGTGCGTCACCTGGCGGTCGACCTGCTCGCGCTGCATGCGGCTGGGCAAGAGGTAGATGGAGGGCTCGTCGTGCATTGAGAAGACGCGCGCCATGGGCACGGAGGTGTAGATGGAAATCTTCTCGCGGACCTTGTCGGTCACGGGATTGGCGGCCCGGCAGGCGATGATGTGAGGCTGGACGCCGGTCTCCAGGAGCCGCTTGATGCCGAGTTGGGCGGCCTTGGACTTTTGTTCGCCGAGGATTTTCGGTTCCAGGATGAACGTGAGGGCAACGAAGCAGACGTTGCCCTCGCCCTCCTCGTACGCCAGTTCGCGCATGGCCTCGATGTAGTAGGCGTTCTCGAAGTCGCCGACCGTACCGCCGATTTCCACGAAGACGACGTCGGCCTGGGTTTCGGTGGCCAGGGATCGGAGTTTGGCCTTCACCTCGCCGGTCACGTGTGGAATCATCTGGACGTCGCGTCCAAGGTACTCACCGCGGCGTTCGCGTTCGAGCACGTTCCAGAAGATCTGGCCGTTTGTGGCGAAGTTGGCCCGCGTGAGGTCCTGGTCGAGCATCCGCTCGTACGTGCCGAGGTCCATGTCGGTTTCCATGCCGTCGTCAAGCACGAAGACCTCGCCGTGGCGGTACGGGTTCAGGGTGCCGGAGTCGACGTTCAGGTAGCCTTCGAGTTTGATGGGGGCAACGCGCAAACCCTTATTCTGAAGCAACTTAGCCAGGCTGGAGGCAAAGATGCCCTTGCCCAGGCCGCTCATCACGGTGCCGAACACCACGACGTACTTGGTGCGGCCGGGCTGGTATCCGGCGGGCACGGGCGTGTAGAACTCGGTCTCTTCCGTCTGGTTGGCAACGTTGCGGAGCAACTCGGAACCGGCCATCGGGGGCCTTTCACGGCTCGGGGTTCGGGGCGTCGCGGTACCGCCGGACAAAGGCGGCGTAGTCGTCCGGCGTATCGATGCCGCCCGGCCGCGTCCGGGTTACAAGGACGCGCATCCGGCGCCCGCCCTCCAGCCAGCGCAGTTGTTCAAGCCGCTCCGTCTCTTCGAGCGGCGACGGCGGCAGCTGAGCGTACGCCTCCAGGGCCTTGGCCCGATACGCGTACAGGCCGAAGTGCTTCAGGCCCGGTGCACGGCGCGAGGCCTCGCCGTCGCGGGCATGCGGAATCGCCGCACGCGAGAAGTACAGGGCGTCGCCGGCGGCATCGACGACCACCTTGACGGCATTCGCGTCGGCCCACTCCTCGGGCGCAAGCGGGCCGGCAACGGTGGCGGCCTCGATGTCCGGGTCGGCCTCCATCGCCGTCACAAGGGCGTCGAGCAGCGCGGGGTCGAGTTCCGGTTCATCGCCCTGGAAGTTGATAACGATGTCGGCCTCCGGAAACGCCCGTGCGGCCTCGGCCACCCGGTTCGTACCGCAGGGGTGATCGGGCGACGTCATGACGCACCTGCCACCGAACGCCTCGACGGCCTCGCGGATGCGGTCGTCGTCGGTGGCCACCAGGACCGTCTCCACGCGGCCGGCCCGTGCGGCCGCCTCGCAGCAATGCTGGATGAGCGGTTTGCCGGTGTCCGAAGCGAGAGGTTTCCCCGGGAAGCGTTTGGACCCGTATCGGGCGGGAATAATGCAGATTGCCTTCATCCGTCGTGACGCCACCAGGCCGTTCCGGGAACGAGTTCGGGCGAATGCCCCCTACGGGCGCGCCACCCTATCGCCGCGGGGCGGGGAAGTCAAGCCAAAGGTCGGGACCGGCCTCCCGAACCCCGGTTACTTGTCCGTTCCGCCCGGCGCGTGCAGGGCCTTGTGCTCCGGGAAGTCCTTCCGGTACCGCGCCCTGAGGGCGTCCATGTGGTTCGGCACGAGGTACAGTTTGCCGCGGATACGTTTCGTCTGGCCCGGCGCGAGGCCGCCGATGCGGAAATCGCTGTGCAGGCACCGAATGACGCCCTGGAAGAGTTCCTGGTACGGGTGCCAGGCCGTGGCAAGGAGCAGGCGGCCGTCGCCGCTGCGGCAGCCGATGAGGCCGCTCGACGGCCGGTGCGGGTTCAGCGGACGGGGGTTCACGTCGGCTGCATCGACGCCCGGCGCCGCCCACACCTGGCCGGGCGTGTACCGGGCCTCGGTGGCCCAGTCGTCGGTGGGCATCCACTGGAGCCGGCCCTGCTGGAACACGAACGACCGGTCGAGGTAGGCGTACTTGTCGGGGGTGTCGCCGGGCCCGCAGCCGGTGAACGTGCCGACGCGGATGCACGGCTGGGCCCAGTGGACGTCGGACGGTTTATCCGTCGGGTTGCGGGCGGTCAGGCGGAAGTCGACGTCGTCCGCCCCGGCGGTAATCACGTGGTCAACGACCACGCCATCGGCGAGCGTGTCGCGGAGGCGAACCTCCCGGCCGTCCGCCGAGGCCGAGACCCGCTCCGCCCGGTGCTTGATAACGGTGTGTTCGACCCAGTCGGTGGTGTGCGAGTTTGCCCGGCAATAGGCCTCGAGGTAGAGAATCTCGACCGCCCCGCCCGGCAGGTGTCGGCCGCGGACGGTGAGGATGCCCTCGTTCCACGTCAAGGCAAGCGGCGACCGGGACGCGGCGGCCTTCGCATCCATCCCCGGCAGACGGACGCGGGCCAGATAGATGCTCGTCTTGCCCTCGTGGCTCGAATAGTATGAGACCCAGAGCAACCCCTCGTGGGCCACAAGGCCGGCGTACGACGTGTCGCCGCCCGAGGGCAGACGGAGGATTTCGGTCAGCGTGCCCTGCTCGGCGTCGAGCCACTGGACACTCGTGCGCGCGCCGCCCTCATAGCGCCGCGTGACGGCCACGAGCCGCCCGTCGGGCAGACGGATCACGTTCGGCCCGCCCACGCGAACGCCCAGGTCCTTCCACGTCCACTCGGTATACGGCGCCGCGGCCGTGCCGAGTTGGGCGGTGTTCGGACTACCGTCGCGCCGCAGCAGACACAGGCACCGGCCGTCGGGCACGAACCGCAACGTCGCCTCGTTCGGATACCCGGTATCGGACGGAGTCGCCGCCTCAAACAGTCGGGGGACGAGCGGCGTGAACGTCCGCCCGTCGGCGCTGCGGTACAGGCGCGCGAGGCGTTCGGCCCCTTCGCGGCCATAGCCGACCGTATAGGCGGCCCCGCCGTGCCACGTAACGCGCCAGAGCCAGCGGTTGACCTCGCCGATGGGGGTGGCGTTGCCCCACGTGCGACCGTCGGATGAGAACCAGACGAACGTCCGGTGCCGGGCCTCGCCCTTCTTACGGTTGGCGGCCCCGGCCACGAGCATGAGCCGGCCGTCGGGCGCGTGCGATATCTTCGGGTCCCTGAGGTCGGGCATGGACTCGTCCGGCGTCTGGAGGAGCGCCGACGACGTCCAGACCTTGCCATCGGCCGAGGCGATGACGCGAATCGCCCCGTCGTGCGACACGTGGCCCGCGCCCTCGCGGAACACGCACAGCCACCGCCCGTCGTGACGCACCAGGTCCGTGAAGGCGTTGTGCGGAGCGGCGTCCCAGATTCGGCGGACGTCCACGAGTTCCGCCTCGGGCGGCGCCGCAGCGGCGGTCGCTGCCGCAAGCAGCAGCCCCAGGACGGTAAGCATTCGATAAAGCATAGCACCCTCCCGTCAGACACAGAACCTCCCGCGCAGCGGGTGCGGAAACCCGCCGCGCAGGGTGCACTTGCCGGGTGCCACCGATTGCGCGTCAATCGGTGCTGCCCAGATGGAACGCACGGTTTGACAAGCAAACCGTGGCACCCCGCTCGCTTGAGAGTCCTCTGCAGACGCTACTCGGCCATCGGCTCGGCCGGGCCGCGCCACACAGACCCGCCGAACGTCGTCACGATGATCTCGCCCGGCGCCCGCGGGTCGAAATGCACCCGCTGCACGTTCACGAACGGCAGCCCCGTGAACCGTTTCCAGGTGGCGCCTTCGTCGCGGCTCAGGTACAGGCCGGCCTCGCGGGCGCCCTCGGTCAGCGTCACGTAAATCCATTCGGGATGGCGCGGATGGTAGAAGGCCCCGAAGTGCTGGCGGTCCTTCTGAACGACTTTCGACCACGTCCGGCCGTCGTCGGTTGTACGGTACAGGCCGCCCTCGGGCGGCCGGCCCTGGGCATCCGCCGCCGAAAGGAGAACCGTGCCGGGCCGGGTCGGGTGCAGCGTGAAGTCCTTCGGCCAACGGACGTCGAGGCCCTCGGTGATCTCCGCCCACGTATCGCCGCCGTCCGCCGAGCGGTACAGGCCCACGCCCTCGCTGAGCCACCGCCCGCCGTCGCGTTTGGCGGTGACGAGGCAGAAGAGCGCGGCGTCCGCGCGGCGGGCCAGGCGGCAGCATCGCATGTTTTTCGGGTGGCCCAGACCACGGCTGCTCTTTCGCCACGTCCGGCCGCCGTCGTCGGAGCGGTACACGCCGTCCTCGAAGATCGAGGCCCACAGCGTCCGCCGGTCCCGCGGCGAGGTGGGGTCCAGGATGACCGACACACACGGCCCCTCGGGCAGCGTCGCCTTGGTCCACGTGACGCCGAAGTCGTCGCTCCGGGCCACGCCGCCGCTCGTGTGGACGCCGTGTCGCCCGTGGATGATGTTGCCATTCGGAATATCATGTGTGTTCGAAAACGCGCCCCACATCCGCCCGGGTGTTGCAGGGTCGATGGCCAGTTCGTAGACGGTGTTGTGCCACGGCAGGTCATGGCCCTGCCAGATCCAGGTGCGCCCCGCGTCGAGGCTCCGGGCAAAGCCGATGTCGGTATAGCAGATGTAGTGGCGGTTCGGCTCGTGCGGGTCGATGGCGTAGTTCCACGTGCTCGTAACGACGAGGCCGTTGTTGACCCACGATGCATCCTTGCCCTTCGATGTATTGGGCGCGGGGCGTGCATGGCACACCTTCCAGAACCCGCCGCCGTCCTCCGTCCGCGACACGAACATGCCCGTACACGTCATGACGACGTCCGGGTCGCCGGGGGCGACCGCCATGGCGTTCGGCACGGACTGCCACCGCTGTCCCACGCCGCGCGTCAGCCAGTCGTGCTCGGCGTTGAACGCCTTGAACCGCGGGTCCGAGAAGAGCACGGCCCGCCACGACCGGCCGGCGTCGTCCGTCCGATAGACGGTGCTGTGGTTCGGGGGCATGTAACTGGTGCCGGCCCCGTAGGCGTACGCGCGGTCGGGGTTCAAGTCGGTGGTGGCGAGGTGCGGGTACTGGGGCAGATCGCCGTTGGCCCACTTGCTGCTGCGGCGGGTCTGGGTGTTGATCTCGGGGGTCATCGCCCGCCGCCACGTGCGGGCGCCGTCGTCGGATACGAACACGCCGCCTGCGAGCCGCCCACCCTTCAGCGTGCACTGCACGGAGGCGTACAGCCGCGTGACCTTTCCAGTCGACCCTCCCGCGAAGGCAAGCAGACGACCGTCCGGCAGGCCGTGGCGTGCCGCCTCAAACGTCTCGCACGACGCGTCCGCGCGGAAAACGCCGTCCGCCGTGCCGACGGTGTAGGCGCGGGCGTCGGCCCCGCCCCGGCGCTGGGCAACGCCCAGGACGGCCCCGGTTACGCCGCGGGCCTGCCGCCACGTTTGGCCGTCGTCGTCCGTCACCCACAGGCCGCGGTCCGTACCGACGAGAACGCGGCCGCGCACCTCGGGGTCCATGTACAGGACACCCGGCCGGCTGCGCCAGGGTGGTCGGCCTCTCAGCCAGGGGCGGAACGTTTCGCCGCCGTCGGTCGAGACGCGGAGGTCCGCACCCCACCCACTGGGCGCGAGGATGCGATTGGCGTCGAGGGGGTCGAATGCGGCCGCGCATACCGTGCACCCGCGGAGTTGGCGGTGGTGGATCATGCGCCACGTCCGGCCGCCGTCGCGCGACAGGTACGCCCCGCTCATGTCGCACGCGATCGCGACGAGCTGCGGGTCGTGCGGCGAAATGGACAGGCGGTACAGCGCCCCGCCGCCCGTCAAACCCACCGGCCGCCACGACGGGCCGGCCGCCTCGGCTCCAGGCGCGTGGCCCATGAGGCAGAGGGCGGCGGCAACGCAGGCGGCCAGAATCGAGCGCGTCATGGCGTCTCCTTCCGGTCGAGGAACCGGCGGATGGTGGCTGCCGCTACGTCGTCGCACGCCTTCGGGGCGGCGTCCGCCCCGGTGTTGGTGCACACGACGACGGCGAAGTCGCGCGTCGGGGCCAGCCAGACGACGGCGTAGTTCATGCCGTTCGACCCGGCGTGGGTCAGGGCCGTGCCGCCCGCCCAGCCGCGCTCGGGCGTGCCCCAGCCCAGGGCGTACGTGCCGCCGAACGGCGGCGTGTGCAGGCGCTTCCAGTCCGTGACGGCGAGCGGCGTGGGCCGGCCGCGGGCTCCGTCGAGGTGAGCCTCCACAAACGCCGCCCAGTCGCGAATCGGCGCGTGGACCGTGCCGGCGGGTCCGATGGCAGGCGGGTTGTCGATCAGGGGCCCCGGCTCGAGCGGCGTCGGCTTGCCGCCCAACACCTTGTGCTGCCACGGCTGGTCAACCGCGCCGGGCGAGCCCATCGCGCCGAATCCCGCGCGGTCCATCTTCAGGGGGCGGAAAAGGTGTGTCCGCATAAGGTCTTCCCACGGTGTGTCGGTCGCCTCCTCGCACGCGGCGCCGAGAACGGCGTAGCCCGCGTTCGAGTAGAGGAACGTCGTGCCCGGCTCGACGGCAGGTTCCTGGGCGAGGATCTTCGTCGCGTATGCCAGCCGCTGGGCCCGCGGCGAGCCCGGCAGACGGTGGACGCCCAGGAAATCCATGCCCGTCGGCCAGGTTTCGTTCGCCCCCGGCATGCCGCTGCGATGGGCGGCGCACTGGAGCAGCGTTACCTTGCGGTACGCCGGGTGCATCCGGGAGGCAAGGTCGGGCAACGCCTCGGCCAACGTCATGTCCCATCGCAGTTGCTTTCGCTCGACGAGCACCTGGACGAGCGTGGCCGTCATCGCCTTCGTGCACGAACCGAGGTGGAACCGGTCATCGACCGTAACGGCGGTGGCGTCCCCCCGTTTCCGCACGCCGACGGCGGCCGCGGCCTTCACGTCGCCACCAACGATGACGGCGGCGGCAAGGGCCGGCACGTCGTGCGTCGCGCGGACCCGTTCGAGGATCGAGGCCAACTCGGCCTCCGGCGACGCCGTTTCCGCGGGCGCAGACGCCCGGCACAGGCCCGTCCCGAACGGCATCCACCCGGCCGCCAGCACGAGCAGCCAAATGCGGAGGCAGCGAGGCGTCGGCATCGAAACGTCTCCCGGAGTTGTTCCCGGGCGGCGGGTCTCCCGACCTGCCGCGCACGGCCTTCTCCACTTTCCGCGCGGCGGGTCACCCGACCTGCCGCGCAGGGGCCACCCGCGATTGTACGCCTTGGCGGCAGGCCATCAACAAAACGCTGACAGACCTTTGGCCAAACCCGCCCGGGCCGATACAATGAAACTCGGGCCGCTTGGCGGCTCCGGCCTCCAATCCCACCGGGAGGCGCCGCGCGCCAACGGGTTCAATCCTGGAGCACGAGAGGAGACACGCATGAAGCGACGACGTTTTCTGTACGCCCTGGGCGGCGGCGCCGCGGTTCTCGCCGCCACGCGCGCAAGCCGGTCGGCACCCGCCGGCCAACGCGAGCGGCCAAACATTGTTCTCATCGTCATCGACGACCTCGGGTACCGCGACGTCTCGTTCAACGGGGGCGACATCCCCACACCCGCCGTCGACCGCATCGCACGCGAAGGCGTGAACCTGAAGCGGTTTTACGCGTGCCCGGTGTGCTCGCCGACGCGGGCGGGCCTGATGACCGGCCGCTGGCCGCTGCGGATGGGCATCATGCGGGCCGTCATCCCGCCGTGGCGGAAGTGGGGCCTCCCGCCCGAGGAGCAGACCCTCGCGGAACGGCTCGCGGGCGCCGGCTACGAACGCCGGGCCATCATCGGCAAGTGGCACCTCGGCCACTGCGACCGCAAGTACCACCCGCTGAATCGAGGGTTCACGTACTTCTACGGCCACTACAACGGGGCCATCGACTACTGGACCCACGAGCGCGAGGGCGAAACCGACTGGCACCGCAACTGGGAAACCGTTCACGAGGAAGGCTACACGACCGACCTCCTCGCCGACGACGCCTGCCGCTTCCTCCGCGAGTGCCCAAAGGGAAAGCCATTCCTCCTGTACCTGCCGTTCAACGCCGTCCACACGCCGCTCCAGGCGCCGGAGGCGGACATCGCCCGCTTCGCGCACGTCAAGGACAAGCGCCGGCGCATCTACTCGGCCATGGTAGCCGCCATGGACCGGGCCGTCGGAAAGGTGCTGGACGCGCTGGACGCGCGCGGCCTCTCGGAGAACACGTTCGTCCTCTTCTTCGCCGACAACGGCGGCGTCACGCAGTTCTCCGACAACGGGTCGCTCCGGGCAGGCAAGGCAACCGTGTACGAGGGCGGTATTCGGGTGTGCGCCGCCGCCCGATGGCCTGCGGGCGGCATCGCCGGCGGCAAGACCGTCGACGGCCTCATGGGGTACATCGACGTACATCCCACCGTCAAGCGCCTCGCGGGACTGGCCGACGCACCGGACCCGAACCCCCTCGACGGCGTCGACGTGCTGGACGTGATGCGCGGCACGGCCGAGGCGCCGCAGCGGCCGTGGTTCAGTTACATCCAACAGGGCGGACCAACCGAACACCTCTCGGTGATCGACCGGCCATACAAACTCGTCGTCCAAGGACCGGGCATCCTCTCGGAGAACGCCCGAGAGACGAGCAAGGCGGAACTGTTCAACCTGGCCGAGGATCCGCGCGAACAGACCGATATCAGCGGCAAGCACCCGGACCTCGTTGACCGCCTCTGGAAAGCGCTGCGGACGTTCCGCACGTGGAAGATCGACGGCGTCCCGGAGTTCAGCGACGGGCGGAAGGGCTTCAAGGCACCGAAGGACTGGATCATCCCGGAGTGACCTGCCAAGGTAGACACCTTATACCAGATGAAGGCCCGTCCCAGTGCAAGCGCTGTCAGGGAGACGCCCATGAAACGCCGAACCTTTTTGTACGCGGCCTGCGGAGGCGCGTGCCTCGCCGCCGGTCACGTCAGCGGTTGTGCCGCCGGCGCCGACCGCCCTGCCCGCCGTCGCCCGAACATCGTGCTCATCGCCGCCGACGACCTCGGATACGGGCACCTGGGCTGTTACGGCCAGGAGAAGATCCGCACACCGCACATTGATCGGATGGCCCGTGGGGGAATGCGGTTTACCGACTTCTATGCAGGTTTTACGGTGTGCGCGCCGTCGCGGAGCGTGCTGATGACGGGGCTGCATCACGGTCACACGCCCGTGCGGTCAAACAGCGGGAGTTCGTCGCTCCGGGCCGACGAGACGACCGTCGCCGAGGTGCTCCACCGGGCCGGCTACACGACGGGAGGGTTCGGCAAGTGGGGGCTCGGCATCCAGGGCACGCCCGGGCATCCGAACCGCAAAGGGTTCGACACCTTCTATGGCTTCTACCACCAGGTGCACGCGCACTTCTACTATCCGTATTGGATCTGGCACAACGACAAGAAGATGCCGCTGCCCGGCAACGAAGACGGCAAGCGCGAGCAGTACGTGGAAGACGTGCTGCACGGCAAGGCGATGGCGTTCATCCGATCTTCCGCGACGCGGTCGCAGCCGTTCTTCTGCTACATCCCCTCGATCGTGCCGCACGTGGAACTGGCCGTTCCGGAAGAGTCGGTCCGGCCATACCGCGGCAAGGTCCCCGCCAAGACGATCAATGACCCGCGAAAGGGCTACATCGGCAGCGACGACGCCTACGCCGTGTACGCGGGGATGATCAGCCGGCTCGACCGGCACGTGGGCGAGGTCCTGTCGCTGATCGACGAGCTGGGCATCGCGGAGGAAACACTCGTCCTCTTCACCAGCGATAACGGTCCCCAAGGCGGCCCGTGGAAACCGCTGGCCGACTTCTTCAACGGCGCCGGCCCGCTGAGCGGCACCAAAGGCACGTTGCTCGAAGGCGGCATTCGCGTGCCGCTCGTCGCCCGCTGGCCGGGACACATCGAGCCCGGGACCGTGAGCGACCACGTCGGCGGATTCCAGGACATGATGCCGACGTTCGCGGAACTCGCCGGCGCCGAGCCGCCGAAAACGGACGGCCTTTCCATCGTGCCGACGCTGCTGGGCCGGCCCGGCCAGAAGGAGCACGCGTACCTCTATTGGGGCAGCCCGAAGCGGACGCAGGCCGTCCGCATGGGGCGGTTCAAGGGTTTTCAGGTCGGCAAGGAGCCATGGAGGCTGTACGACCTGGAGCGCGATCCGGCCGAGCAGACGGACGTCGCCTCGGCACATCCGGCGGTCGTGGCGGAGATTGGCGCAGCTGCCGATGAGGCATACAGCCCGCCGCGCGAACAGGTCGGCGGCACGCGGGTGGGCATTCGCGATTTCGTGAGCGGGCCCCGCATCACGGAAGAGAACGCCCGGTAGTCCGGCGGGCTGCGCGCAGGCGACGCGCCGTGAGTCGGTCCGCGCTGGAGAAAGCCCACCAATGACCCACAGGGAAATCACGGTTGCCCTCGTTGTCGCGGCCGCCCTGAATGCGGCGGTCGGCGCCACTGCCCTTGCCCAGCAGATCGGCTCGTGGGGCGACCAGGGCGACGGCACGTACCGCAACCCCATCCTGAACGCCGACTACCCGGACGTAGACGTCGAGCAGCGCGGCGACACGTACTACATGATCAGCAGCAAGCAGCACATGGCCCCGGGTATGGTTATCCTCGAATCGAAGGACATGGTCAACTGGACGACGCTCGGCCACGTGTGGCCCCGGCTATCGTGGGACCCGAAGTACGACGGGGAGAAGATGGCCGGCTACAGCTTCGGCGTGTGGGCCGGCGACCTCGCGTACCACGACGGCCGGTGGTACTGCTACCAGATCGACACGACGAACGGCCTCTATATGTCCAGCGCCGAGGACATCCGCGGTCCCTGGACCCAGCCGCACCTCATGCTCGCCCGGACCCGCTGGACCGACCCGGCCGTCTTCTGGGACGACGAGGCCCACCAGGCGTACCTCATCGGCAACTACGGCAACGTCAAGGGCAAGGGGAATGAACTGCGGCTGTTCAAGATGAGCCCGGACGGCCGCGAACTCCTCGACGACGGGGTGCCGATTCACTACGGCACGGGTGCCGAGGCCGCCAAGATTTATCGGCACGACGGCCGGTGGTACATCTTTTTCGCCCAATGGTTCCGGCCCGACCCCCGCCGGCCCAAGGATCCGAATGCCAGCACCGGCGACCGCAAGCAGATGGTCATGCGCTCCAAGACCGACAGCATTTACGGCCCGTACGAAACGCGGGTCGTCTACGAGCGCGGCAACGGCGTGATCCGCAGCTCGAGCCAAGGCGCGCTGATGCAGGCGCCCGACGGTTCGTGGTGGTACACGCATCAACTGATTCAGAACATCCCCACGCCGTTCCAGGGCCGGCCTCAGATGCTTCAGCCCGTGAAATGGGTCGACGGGTGGCCCGAGATCGGCCGCGACGCCGACGGTGACGGCATCGGCGAACCGGTGCTCCGGCACAAGAAACCGATTTCCGGCTTCCCGCTGACGGCCCCGCCAACAGACGACGCCTTCGCCGGCCGGTCGCTCGGCCATCAGTGGGAGTGGAACCACAACCCGCGCGACACGCACTGGTCGCTCACGGAGCGGCCGGGGTGGCTCCGCCTGAAGGCCTCCGTGCCCGTCGGCAAGGGCGGATTCTGGAACGCCTGCAACACCCTGAGCCAGCGACTCATGGGCACGACCACCGGCGAGGCGACCGCCACGTTCGACCTTGCGGGCATGGAGCCCGGCCAGCGGGCCGGGTTCGTTCGTTTCGGCGGCGTGTACCATCTGCTCGGCGTACACGTGGAGGCCGACGGCGCCCGCCGCCTCTTCTTCAGCGACAACGGCAAGGCAACGCCGGGGCCACGGCTCGCGTCGGACCTTCTGTGGATTCGCACCACCAACGAGGGCAACCAGGCCCGGTTCCTCTGGTCGACAGACGGCACAACGTTCACGGCGTTCGGCCCCACGTTTACGGTGAAGTTCGGCCGATGGACGGGCGACCGGCTCGGCTTCTTCTGCTGGAACGACCGCCGCGAGGCCGGGCACATCGATATCGATTGGTTCCGCTACGACTACGACGGTCCCAAAGCGGCCGCCAAGGACTTCCTGACGGGAGGCGACGTCTCTCTGCTCCGCGCCATCCAGGAAGAAGGCGGCACGTGGAAGGCTGACGGCAAGCCGAAGGATCCGCTCGCCATCTTCCGCGACCACGGGTGCAACACGATGCGGCTGCGCCTCTTCCACACGCCCACCGGTAAGGGCGGCGTCGTCAACAGCCTCGCCTACACCCAGGCCCTGGGCCGGCGCATCAAGGAGGCCGGCTTCCGCCTGCTCCTGGACATCCATTACTCCGACACCTGGGCCGACCCCGGCCACCAGGTAACGCCCAAGGCCTGGCAGGGCCTGGACCCCGGCGCCCTGTGCGAGGCCGTCCGCGCGTACACGCGCGACGTCGTCCGCGCGATGGACGACGCGGGCGCCCGGCCGGACATCGTCCAGGTAGGCAACGAAATCGGCCACGGCATGCTATGGCCCACGGGCAAACTGAGCAAGGCGCCCGCCGAGCGACCGCGGCTGGCAACACTCGTCAAGGCGGGTGTCCGCGGCGTGCGCGAGGCAGAGGGTGCGGGCCCGCCTATCGCGGTAATGATCCACCACCAGGCGGGCGGCAGCCCCGGGGCCGTCCGATGGTTCTTCGACTACCTGGCCGAGTTCCAGGTGCCGTACGACCTCATCGGCCTGAGCTACTACCCGTGGTGGCACGGCACGCTCGACGACCTCACGGCCACGCTCGACGCCACCGCCGAACGATTCCGAAAGGATATCGTCCTGGTCGAGACGGCCACTCTGTACAAACCCGGGCGTGAGAAAAACCGCGAGGCGACGCTCGCCGAACCGCACGCCGGCTACACGGCCTCGCCCGAAGGACAGAACGCGCTGCTGGAGCGTGTGATCCAGATCGTCCGCCGGACGCCGGGCGGGCATGGGTGCGGCGTCCTGTGGTGGGCTCCGGAAGTCATCGCCGCCGGCGGCCGCGCCAAGGGCTACCAGGACCGTGCCCTCTTCGACGCCGACGGCAACGCCCTGCCGGCACTTTCGGCGTTCGCGGAGTTCGGCCGCTGACGGCGTTTACGGAAGGATGCCGGGCGCGCGGGCGCCCGTCTTAACCCTCGGGAAGGAGCCAGACATGACGCAGATGCGCACGACCCGCCGCCGATTCCTCGAGCAGGCCGCCGGGGCGACCGCCGTCTCGGTCGTCGCCCGCCACGTCATAGCGGGGTCGAACCAGCCGCCGCCCAGCGAGAAGTTGAACGTGGCCGGCATCGGCGTGGGCGGCATGGGGGCCGGCGACCTGAGGCAACTCGAGTCGCAGAATATCGTCGCCCTCTGCGACGTCGACCACGCTTACGCCGCAGGAACCTTCAAGCGGTATCCCAGGGCCAAGACGTACACCGACTATCGCCGCATGCTCGACCAGGAGAAGGGCATCGACAGCGTCGTGGTGGCCACGCCCGACCACACGCACGCGGTCATTTCCATGGCCTGCATGCGGGCCGGCAAACACGTTTACTGCCAGAAACCGCTGACGCACGACGTGCGCGAGGCCCGGCGGCTGGCCGAGGTCGCCCGCGAAACCGGCGTGACCACGCAGATGGGCATCCAAGGCCACTCGAAAGACGGGTGCCGCCTCATCGTCGAGTGGATCCGGGCCGGCGTCATCGGCGAAATCCGCGAGGTCGACGCCTGGTGCAGCCTGTCGTACTACCCGTGGGGCCACGCCTCCTGGAGCAGTTCGTGGGAGGGGCCGGTCCGGCCCAAGGAAACCCCGCCCGTGCCCGACACGCTGGACTGGGACCTCTGGATCGGCCCGGCGGTCATGCGGCCGTACCACGCCGCCTACCATCCGCGGGTCTGGAGGTGCTGGCTCGATTTCGGCTCAGGCATGATGGGCGATCGCGGCGCCCACACCTTGGACCCCGTGTTCTGGGCCCTGAACCTCGGGGCACCAACGAGCGTCGAGGCCACCTCGTGCGGCCAGACGAAGGAAAAACACGCCCTGGCGGCGGTCGTAACGTACCGGTTCCCCGCGCGGGGCGCCCTGCCGCCCGTCCGCCTGACGTGGTACGAGGGCGTGCGGGCCCCGCGGCCGCCCGCACTCGAGGACGGCCGCGTCATGGGCGACCGCGAGGGCGGCGTCATCTTTCACGGGTCGAAGGGCCAACTGATGTGCGGCACGTACGGCAACGGCCCGCGGCTGATTCCGGAGGCCCGGATGAAGGACTTCAACCCGCCAGCCGCCACCCTGCCCCGCATACGAACCTCGCACGAAATGGAGTGGGCCGAGGCCTCGAAGGCCGGCCGGCCCGCAGGGGCTCACTTCGGCTACGCCGGACCGCTCACGGAGGTCTGCGTCCTGGGGAACGTGGCCAAGCGGGTCGATGGCCGTATCGAATGGGACGCCGCCAACCTCAAGGCCACGGGCGGCCCGAAGGCCGACCGGTATGTCCGCACGCCCTACCGCGACGGGTGGAGCCTGTAAGACGGGCGTTCTGAACAACGGGGGGCGCAGCCGGAGGGGACACGCCTGCGAGGCAGGCGCCTCGCTCGCGCAACTTCAACGATAAGAACCAACTCCCTGGTATATAATTGGGTCCGATGGTTTGACTTTCTGCATTCTTGGTGTATAATACGCTGTTTCGGGGTAGGACGGACCAAGTGCCTTGGAGGGCCAAGTCGCTTGGTCCGCTTCCTTTGCCTCAGGGCATCGGGAGAAATGCAAGGGCTGCGTTGCGGGAGATGCCCGCGGCCCGACCGGCAGGCTCACCAGACGGTGAGCCCCGGCGCATAACGTGGTACCCAAACGGGCGATGTCTGGAGGGAACCTCCGGAGGTCGCCCTTTTTTCGTGGGTGCGGCGGGGTGGCCCACCACGCAGGCCGCACC
>Ga0272441_10007533_pt1 | contig 17660 bp, 11 predicted proteins | sample SSMProp6N_FD_193582 | JGI IMG/M metagenome (GOLD analysis project Ga0272441, IMG submission 193582) | Marine sediment archaeal communities from Little Sippewissett salt marsh, Falmouth, MA, United States - SSM-Prop-6N | ecosystem: Environmental > Aquatic > Marine > Wetlands > Sediment ... | reverse complement strand
TTTCATGCGGCAGAGATACACGCCCGATGACACGGCCCGTCCATGCATATCCTGCCCCCGCCAGGTTACACAATACCGGCCGGGTCTCTGTTCCTGACTGACCAAACATGCGATTTGCTGACCGGCTGTATTATAAATAGTAATGATGACTTTTGTCTTTTCTGCAATATCATACACAATAGTCGTACAGGGATTGAACGGATTGGGGAAATTCTGATACAATTGGTATTCTTTTGGAATAACGGAACTTCTCTGATTCACTCCCGTAAAGTCAAGATGCAACAGGTGATCTTCCACTTCTCCGTCGATTGCGAATCCCCTGAACCACAGATAGGGTTCGCTGCTGAACCGGAACCGGCTCATATATTCTCCCGCCGTGATATTGTTAAAAACCGAAATCTTAAAAATATGGATGCCCGCTTCCAGCTCGGCATTCTGAATAATATGATCTTCCTGTTCGATCCATTGCCCGTTCTGATCCACGTCCATCCAGGCATTTAAAAAACCATGCGCGGACACCTGAACCTGAATCTGAGGAATTCCTCCCACAACTGTCGGACAAATAATTTCCACGCCGTCTTCGTCATCAAAGCCGTCCTCATCGTCTCCATTCGCCTGAGAGTGCGGCTGGCCGTCATAATCTGCATCTATCTGCTCACCCAGATAAATATCAGAACCGATTAAATGCAGGGCGCCGTTTTTCGCTGTCGTGGTGCCGAAACCGATATCCGGAGCATCTCCGAAATCAAACTCGGACTCCATTTCGTTCGTGAACAGGATAAAGGCCATGTCCCGATACGAACCGATTGGCACGCCCTCTTCAAACATTGCACCGGGATGCGGGTCGTTTGGCAAATTGATCCGCTCCGCATCTTCATGATAATAATGCTCCCGGGTCAGCCATCCCCAATGGTGGCAGTCCGGAATCTCATCATACACGGCTGCAATGTGAATCCAATAGATATTCGATTCTCCTTCCTGATAAAACCAGGCGTCCGGTTCGATATTGAACTGGTATTGAAAAACGGATCCCGGTTTTTCCATGGTCTCAGAATCATAGAACGATTTTGCGGCCATCTCCTGAACCTGGCTGCGCTCCAGGAACCATTCACGGATCAGCTCACCGGGATGGGTGAATTCATACACTTCATCCTCTGTCGTATGCGTCCATATGCCGATATGAAAATAATCGGGTGCGTTTTCAGGCGGCATGAGGCTGTCCCAGTCTGCGTAGGCGCCCCACCAGCGAATGCCGGTGACCGGCTTCGGATTATAGCAGAACCAATTGTCCGCCATGATCGACTCGGACATAACCGACGACTCGCGCCGGTACCGGTAACAGGTCGTGTCCTCACTCATGATATCGAACAGAAGGGATTGATCCCACTTGACCGCACTGCCTCCGGAATTTGGACCGGTCTGCTGATTGCCAAACAGAATCCCTAAGCCGGGTTTCTGGGGATCCACAGTCATGGTATGCGTAGCCGGACTGCCGGGCCAGGTCTGAATCCAGCCGGATTTTAATTTCTCTCCTACAATATATTGACCGGCATTCAAACCCGAAAACTCGAATTGACCGGAACCGTCCGTGATATCATAGGCGTCTCCTGCATCTTCCACACCATTCTGATTGAGATCGAGCCAGATGGTCCATCCCGAAAGTGCGGATTCCGTCATATCCCAGATTTTATTCCCGTTTTTATCATCCCACTTCATTCCGTATATGCGGCCGCCGGACGGATCCGGTACAGGTCCCTCTACGATATGGATAACATGATCCTGAATTTCACCTTTTCCGAATGCACCGTCAGGTGTGAGCGCGACATTCTCGCCGTCCACCAGGCGCACGCGTGCAAACAGATCGCCTGGAGTAATTGTTGCGGGAATAGCAGTCTTGATCGATAATATCTGAAAAGTCTGACCCATCCACGCTGTGGATGTACTGTAGCTGAATATCTCTTCCTGTGCATCGTTCCAGTCGTAATCTTTGTTCCAGTCGATCCACAAAGCAACGGTAAAGCCCTTGCACTGATTTAGCGTAATGTCCAGATCCACACCCCAATAGCCGCCGGGAACATGCGTTGTGCTTGTAAAAACGTTGAATCCCTGCTCATCATCATATCCATCCTGGTCATCGCCGGATGCATCTGAAGTATGCTGCATGCCGCCTTCCGCATCGGGCGCGCCTGTGAGCCATCCCAGATACGGCCCGTCCAGAAGATGACTGGCGCTTGGATAGTTCGTGGGGGCGTCTCCGAAATCATATTCAGTATCATCGGATTTCTCGTTTTTAAAGGTAATCACAATATTTTCACCCGGATCGAAATCAATAGTCACTTCTCTGTTGGAAAGATCGACCACGGATCCATTGTCCAGGTCACCGGTCACCTGAATATCTGACAGTACCCATCCTGTCACAGTGCCTTCCTGAGCACTGAGCAGATTGCCGGGATTGAAGAAAAACAGTTGATTGCTGGATGGATCCGACCAGGAACCACATAGTATATTAAAGAAGCCGCCTGAATGATGGGTGCATAACAGAAATTGGGTATTATCCGCCGGTATGGCTTCTTTGATAATTATAACCGAGCCTTCTTCAGCTTCTATAATTTCAATAGCATAATCTTCAACTTCCCCATCCGGTGCTTCGCCCTCCGGATCAAGAACCGAGCTTGTTGAAAAACGGAATCTGGCATAGGTCCAGCCCTGGATTGCATCAGCCGGAACAGCAATACCCAGAACATTAGCACCGGGAGACAGCGCCTGACCTGTGAAGATGTGATCCGTGGCCACGTCAAACTGACCATCCTGTTTAAAATCGATCCAGCCGTATAAAAGCCCATATGTGGAAGCCGTGACGGTCACGGAGGCTGTTGTGCCGGGCACCAGGGGTGAAGTAAAAACCACGCCGTCTTCATCATTATAACCATCCGTATCGTCGCCAAGCGCATTGGACATGGGAATTCCATCCAGTTCAGTATCGATTTGCATGCCAAGATAAACATCCGGGTCCAGCTGATGACGCGCTCCATTCTGAGCCAGATTAGTGGGATATAAATGAGTGGACCCGTCATATGGCGCATCCCCGAAATCATAATGATTGTCGTCCTCACTCATCATACCCGCATCCATATAATCCCGGTTTTCTCCGCCTGTCAGGCTGGACACATCGATTCGGCCAGTCGTGGAATTTGCGTCGCTGTCGATCGTATCATCCATCCCCTGATCCTGCGGAACAAACTGATATCCGGCCGGAAGCGTGACGATCAGATAATAATCATCGGGATTTAAATTGGAAAATAAATAGTTACCGCTTCCATCCGTACTGGTGCTTGCCAGCAGGTTGTCACTGCCATCATAGAGCGAAATCGTCACATTGGCAATACCCGTCTCGCCGGCATCCTGCAATCCGTCCTCATCCAGGTCAAGCCAAATCCAATCGCCTATGGAACCGGTTTGTACGCTTGCTTCAGTGACGGTGACGGTAACAGTGGCAGTATCTGTCCCTCCCCGTCCGTCACTGATAGTATAATCAAACTGGTCTGTGCCTGTGTATCCTGTATTCGGTGTGTAGATAATTTTATTGCCACTTTTCGTAACCGTGCCGTGTGAGGCCGAGGTCTTACTCTGCAGGGTGATGGTATCGCCGTCCGGATCACTGTCATTGGCGAGAACAGAAATCGTCACAGCCGTATTCTTTTTTGTGGATGCGTTATCATCGACTGCATTAGGTGAATGATTTGCCGGAGCGGTCGGCTTGTCCCAGAATTTATTGCCGGTTTTAGTCTGCCCCGAAAGAGGTTTGCTGCCAATGCTGTACTGGATGCGGTTGCTGTTGATCACCGTCCCGCTGACCGAGCTCGCGCCCACGGATTGATATCCTGAAGGATCGGTTTCTACAATACTGTAATATTCATATCCGGATGTTGCAAGCAGAGAGTACCAGCCGTTTCCATCGGTGGTGGTACTGTTGATCTGGCTGCCTAACGTGCCGCTGTTCATGGATCCGTATAATTTTACGGTGACACCGGAAATGGCTGTGCTCTCATCTCCCTTGTTTCCATTAAACACTTTTCCGGACAGATAATCGGAAGACTGTGCATAACCCGCTTTTGAAAAGAAAACAAGACAAATAAGAAGCAGATTTATGAACAATCCAAACAGACGGTTGAATGAATTCCTCATGGCTCTCCCCTTTTATTAATGGTTTCAAATCCCTGCTGAAATTGAGAGTTGAATATGACTGGATGGCAATTCCATATAACATCGTGGTTAAAATCTGGATTCAACAGGCATAATACAACCGGATACAATAAAATGCAAGTAATAAAAAAACAATTAAGATGAATTTAGAAAAAATCGTCCGATGTGACATTTTAATGAATCAGAAAAAGCATCGAATTGCATCGCATGCGGCACCTGCCTCACATAATGTCCGCAGAACATTCAGATTATCGATGAATTAAAAAAAGTAGTATCCCGTTTTCAGGAATGAATGATCCGCTGGCAAATACAATTCCATTTACCCTATTCTCAAAGAATAGAGTGTTTTACAACGGGGACTGTAACTGCCGCGAATCATGATTATTCCTCATGGTTATGCTTAAAATTCAATGGGGCATTCCCGCCGCAGAGCACAATGACGACTTTTTTATTTTTAAAATGAGGCGCTGCAAATTTTTGATACGCGGACACGACGCAGGAAGAAGCGAGTTCAACCCACAATTTCTCTTCAAGCAGGATTGTCATCTGATCCTGTACTGCTTCCTCATCAGCCACCATAAACAGGGTATCGACATATTTTCGGACAATTTGAAAGGTCCGCTCGGTCACCCGTTTTGCACCCAAAGACTCCGCTTTAGAAGCAATGCAAGGCAGGGTGACAAGCCTGTCGGCTTGAATGCTCTGTGACATAGAGTCGGCTCCCCGGGTCTCCACACCAAAAACCTTTATTTCTGAATGCTTCGCTTTTGCGTACTGAGCGATTCCGGAGATTAAACCGCCCCCGCCTACAGAAGCCATGATGATATCCACATTGTTCAACTGCCGTAAAATTTCAAACGCGACCGTGGCCTGCCCCTGAATAATCGATTCATCATCGAAGGGATGAATATAACAGAAATCATCACGCTGTCCCCAAATCATGGCCTGTTCATTGGATTCATCCCAGACATTGCCAAATAATTCGACACGTCCTCCCATCCTTCGAATGGCTTCTATTTTGACACCGGGAGTTGTCTTCGGAAGAAAGATTAAGGATTTGGCTCCCAGAACGAGGGCGGCCCGCGCCACTGCGAGACCATGATTTCCTCCGGAAGCCGTCACAAGCGTTTTATTTTTAATTTCACCCTCAGGTGCGGACAGCACCTTATGAATCGCGCCGCGGATTTTAAAAGCATGGGTGATCTGCAAATTCTCACATTTCAGGTAAACATCATTACCGGTCGCTTGACTTAGAAAATCTGAGTACAATAGGGGCGTCTCACGAATATAGGGCTTAATTATTTGATACGCCTGTTTAATTTTTAAATCGTAGGACATGAATGAACCGATCTCACTTTAAGTAATTATAAATGGTTGCTCTGGACACATGTAAGCATCGGGCGATATACTTTGCTGCATATTTGTAATTCAGATAACCTTTTGTGTAAAGGCATTGCACCAAACCTTTTTTATTTTGCGATGACAATGTCGACAATACCAATCCTTTCTCTTTGAGATAGTTCTCTATGAATCTCTGGATTTTTTCATCCCAGTCTTCACTGTAAATATCGACTGGATTGCCGGATTGTTCACCCACCGAAAGAAATTTTTGTAAAACATGATTCATCTCGCCGAATGCCGATACATCAAGATTGAGGCAGATCAATCCGATCGGGACATTGTCAGAATCACGGATCGTAATTGAAGTGCATTTTAACTTTTTTCCATCCCAGTTGATTTTGTAATATGGATCAAAAACATCCGGAAATTGATCGACTTTCACTTTAAGCTCCTGCAGCGGAGATTTGTCACCTACCGATCGTTTTGAAAAATTGTTGAACAGAGCGATAATCTGTCCTGATTTCAGGTCATGAACAGCACCCTCGACAAACGGATAAAAGAGTTCAACAACACCGCGTACAGTCGAAAAATAGTGTGTTAATCGGGCATTTGTTTCAATCGTTTCAACTTTCATACTTTAAATATATTCTAATTTAGATTTTTTGTCAAGTTAAAAATCATTTTTACCGAAACAAACCTCCCACTCAAATTCATCAGCAACAGAATTCAATGGTCATTATTGTCGAATTGAAAGTCATGTTTAATTATTTACTGCAACCATTGAACAAAAAGCGACCATCCGTATATGTAAAGCATACGATGGTGATATAATCTGAAATCAATGTATCCGTTTTGGATTCGACGCATTTATAATGTTGATGACCCAATCATTTAATGCAAATATTCCAACATTACCTGATTTGCCTCTAAGTCATTTAAAATCGGCACGATATCAAATTTTACTTGCTTTTTATAATGGGAAATCGTAACTTAACCACGATTTTGAATGTACCGTGTTTTTAAACCTATCGGCTTTCCAGGCGATATTGTTCTGTGAGATTTAAAAACGGATAATAAAGCATGGAGAGACAGATGCCTCGTCCATGTTTTTTGCTATAGCATATAGGTTTGAAGCAATGTTGTACGTGACTTTTATCTTTAATGAAGGATTGATGTAATGGAAACAGGAACTGTCAAGTGGTTTAACAACTCAAAGGGTTATGGATTTATTTCCAGAGAAGAAGGCGATGATGTGTTTGTACACTTCAAAGCGATTGAAGGAGAAGGATTTAAAACCCTCAATGAAGGTGATCAAGTCGAATTTGAAATCGGTGAAGGTCCTAAAGGCTTACAGGCCACTCGTGTAAAAAAACTGTAATCAACAGTAGATATTAAAATCCTCGGCAAGTGATTGCCGGGGATTTATATTATCCCATCAAAATTCCCCGATTCCTCAATTCAAAGAAGCATTTAACGCAAGCGGATACATCAACAGCTGCATTGTGTGCTTCCTCAAAATGACTGTTAAACAGGGTATAATACAACTCTGACAGAGTTGGCCATTTATAACCATAGTTCCCGGGAATACGGCAAAAATCCGTGGATTGCTCCATGGTGCAGATCCGTTTCTTTTGAAACATAGAATGATCGACATTCATCCGCATAAATTCTGCACCGACGATTTTTTCATCAAAACTGATATTATGCGCTATCAAAATATCAGAGCGATCAATGACCGAAGCAAATTCGATCAGAACCATTTTCAGATTGAATCCTTCCCGGAGTGCCTGTTCTGTGTTTATCCCATGGATTTTAACCGCCTCCTCAGGGATACGAAAGCCTTCAGGTTTAATGATATAATCCGCTCCCTGCAGCAGATTTCCATGTTTATCCACTTGCTGCCAGGCCAGTTGAATCATCCGGGGCCAATTGTCCAGCTGATGAACAGGGGCTTTCCAGTCAATTGGAAGTCCATTCGTTTCTGTGTCGAAAAATAGATACACAAATTCAACCTAAGGTGATGACTATTATTCATTGACTTTTAACAAATCTGTACATGAACCATTTTTACTCGTCACGATGAACCGTATCCGGAGAAAATGCCGGAACGCACACAGAGATATACTCTGCGCCATCCGGATGCGGGGTACTGTACCGCACCCACTCCCCTTTCTCAGCAATCACAGCCTCACCCGCGTGCACTTCAATGGTTTCGCCATGGAATTCAACCTGAACCAATCCCTTTAATACAACAGTATATTCATCAAACTCGGGGGTCTGCCCGGGTTCTGACCATCCGGCGGGACTGCGCATTCGGGCAACACTCACATCCGGTGTATTACAGTTGACGCGTCCGATAAATTCTTCGATCTGCTTGGGCGGATCACCGGCGGCCTTAATTAATATGGGTGCTTTAATCAGTTTCAAAATCGGTCTCTCCTTAATACGACTTTCTTTTTACTGTCCTGCAACCATCGCAAATGACATACTCTGGTTTGACTTCAACACAATAGTTTTCTGTCAATTTTTTTGCGACTCTTTTTAATGCTTCTTTATCTCCTGATTGAGTTGCATTGTAACTCTCACATTCTGAGCAATCAATTCCACAGTAAGCAATCATTGGATTTCCATTTCATTTGGGCGATCCAGGGTCACGCAGAAGGTTTCGTCATTTTTTGATGAGATCGCCAGATTCCTGCTAAAATCGATCCTGACAAATTATGCCATACACTGAATATTGCGCCGGGGATCGCCGCAGCAGCAGAAAAATGCTGAATGGCCAGTGCTACCCCCAGACCCGAATTTTGCATGCCGACTTCAATACTCAATGTTCTTGATGTTCGGACATCAAAATGTAATAATCTTGATATCCAATATCCTGCGGACAAACCCAACCCGTTATGTAAAATTACACCAAGACATAACATCCATCCCATCGTTTGAATTTGTGTTTGGTTTATAGCGACAATGATCGCAATGATGACAACAATTGCGGTTACGGACACCAAAGGAAAAACAGATTTTAAATTTTTTAAATGTCTTTCAAATAAAGAGTTGATTGTAATTCCAATTAAGACAGGAGCCAGGACAATCTGCAGAACACTCCACAGCATCTTTCCCACGGGTACAGGCACAGTCTGATTCATATAGATCCATGTTAAAATGGGTGTTACCAGGACAGACAGAAGTGTCGAAGTCATCGTTAGTGTGATTGACAACGCCACATTGGCCCCTGCCAGATAGCAGACAACATTCGAAGCGGTTCCGCCTGGGCTGGAGCCAACCAGAACCATTCCAATGAGTGCGGACAGGGGCAGTCCCAATCCCTTGGAAATCATAAATGCAAAGAATGGCATCAGAAGAAACTGCATCAGCACACCTATGAAAATTGTTGCCGGATTTTGAAATACCTCCTTAAAGTTAGACCAGCTCAGCGTCATGCCCATACCTAGCATCACCACGCTTAAAAGAGGCACGATTAAAGATTTGAACCGACAAAACAGTTGCGGCTGAAAATATGCAAGAACCGAAAAAATAACGGCCCAAAGAGGAAACAAATAAACAATATTCGAAATCAATCGCTTCATGTTTTTCTTAATCCGGACTCAATGATCTGTACTCACAAATATAAGCATTGATAAAAACGACCATTATCGTCTGAGTAATCGCATCAATAAACTGAGAATAATGCTGATTATGATCATGGTTATAACTGGAAAATAAATTTTCAAGCCTGGTTTATCAATGACAATGTCTCCCGGCAGACGGCCGATGGGCAATTTGGATAATACCGGCCAAAATAACCCTATGGCCAAAAAAACCATTCCAAGAATAATAAAAAATTTTTGCATAAATACAAACCTACGCCTGAATTTGAGGGATCAACAGGCGAATTTTATTCAGCATTCTGTCATAATGCGAACCTTGCCAGTAAATTTTTCTGCATCCCTGACATTGATAAAACAGATGAAAACAGGCTTTTGTTCTTGGCTTCAAGTGATGAAGAATTTCCGATTTCTCTACCGGCATAACATGACCGTTACAGAGCAGACAACGGGAAAACGGCTCAATCTGTCTATATACGTCAAACCGGTTGAGTACTTCCACAATCTGCTGATTGGCCCGATGCGACCGTACCCAATACCCGTGCGTCACACATTTACGTTTGAGAATTCCCCGGTCTTGTGTAAGGATAATGCGATGCTCATTCTGTGCCTGTTTCACAATTTCTTCGTCACCATAATCATTTCGATAACTTGCATCAAATCCCAATAAGCGAAGCCATCGGGCCAATTTCCCCAAATGAACATCCAGAATAAATTTGATATGTCTTAATGGTTCGGGGCGTAACCGAATGACAGGAGAAATATCCAAAGATTCAAACGTTGGATAAACAGCCACCCGATCTTCAGGCTGAAGCTGATAATTGAAGTCCACGGACTGGCCGTTCACAATGATCAAATCCAATTCTGTATGAGGAATCCCTACGGCTTCAATCACATCTTTGATAGATGGATGTCCAGTAAAATAATATAAAAATGCGGTTTTTTTTCTATCCGGAGGCAGAAAATCATTCAGTTCCTCATAAAACCGAAGTTCAGCTGTATATTCTCCGCCTTTCATTTTCTTTTATCATTTAAAAATGGATAATTTTCTCGCTTCTCTTACAACAAAATCAGCCACATGATACTTCTTGTTAATTTTCTGCATCGGCCTGGGTATTCAATTGTCCCATGATCAGTGTGGCTACCTTTTTTCCAGACAGGAGCATCCCTCCGAAAATCGGCCCCATTCTTGGTCCTCCAAACGTCGCATTGGCGGCCATGCCCGCGACATAAAGACCGGAGAAAACCTCTCTGGTGTTATCCAGCGTCAATGCCTCGGCCCGATCGGACCACATGCTCTTTTCGCCTTCAATCTCTCCCGATTCTGTAAACAGACGGCCTGGAACTTTTTTCCTGACTACATGAACCACTTCAGTGGCATGTCCTGTCGCATCAATGACATAACGGGCGCGCATGGACAGCGGATCCACATGCAATCCGGCTATTTCCACCGCGGACCAATTCAGTACAAGACCGATCACACGGTCTTCCCGCATCAACACATCTTCAGCACTAACGCAATTGAATAAAGTCAATCCCGCTTTAGATGCTTTGGATGTCAGCGTCGAGACCGCCTCAACAGAATCCGCTGTATAATAATTCGATTGGAACTCTCTGTATTGTATTTGAAATTCATCCAGAATGTGAAGTGCATCTTTTTGCACGACAATTTCATTAAACAGCATTCCTCCTCCCCACATGCCCCCCCCAATACTTAATTTACGCTCAAACATCACAACTTTTTTTCCGGCTTTGCTTAAATAGTACCCAGCCACCAGCCCGGCGGGACCGCCACCGACGATTGCAACATCCGCTTCAAGATTCTGAGAAAATTTTTCATTATATCGTTGAATAATTGCTCTTGAAATGATAACTTCATCTAACATTTTGTTCCTTTCGCTTTATCCGTATCGTGTTTATCACCTGGAATGTGGAATTATACGCTGGACGGCATAAATACTTTGTTTCCCTTCGCAGGCATTACCCCGATCAGGTTCTAAAGGTATCATCTCAGTCCCGTACTCCCGGAACGCCCCCAACAATAACTTAAATAAAGTTAATAAAAAAAGAACGCTTTCTCAAGATAAAAAGCTTGACAAGGTTTGAATTATTCCTTATTTTAAAATGTTAATATAGATAACAGCATCGATTAAGGGATGCGTAGAAAACCCACTGTTTTGTGGATTCCCAACCAGAAAATCCGTGTTCTTTTTATTTAAACCCATGTTGTATTCTATCAATCCCTTGTTTAAATAAGGATATACCAATAGGCAGTCAATAAAGCATCTGTACTCAAATCGCTTGTATCAAATCCAATAGAAAATACTTTTCCAAAATAAACATGTCTCATTAAAAATGAACATCAATAACGATTACGAATCCCTATTACGCTTTATTTAAGAGGAACCCATGGATATAGCAGAATTAAAGAAGTTGAAAATTTCAGAGTTGAACAACCTGGCTCAGGAAATGAATGTCCCCAGTTATTCCGGATTGCGAAAACAGGAATTGATATTTAAAATTCTGGAGACGCAAACCCAGGCAGACGGAAATATCTTTTCTGAAGGCGTGCTGGAAATTTTACCGGATGGTTATGGTTTCCTGCGGTCGGCCGACACCAACTATCTTCCCGGACCTGATGATATTTATGTTTCACCATCACAAATTAAAAGATTCAGTTTGCGTACGGGCGATGTGGTCTCCGGTCAAATCCGACCGCCAAAAGACAATGAGCGGTTTTTTGCACTGATCAAAGTTGAAGCCATCAATTACGAAAATCCGGAAATTGCCAAAAGTAAAATTTTGTTTGATAATTTAACCCCTCTCTATCCCTCGGATAAATTCGAACTGGAAATTGATGCGCGAGACTATACACTTCGGGTTATGGACCTGTTAACCCCTCTCGGTAAAGGTCAGCGCGGTTTAATTGTTGCCCAGCCCAGAACAGGGAAAACCATTATTCTTCAGCGTATCGCCAATGCGATTGCAAAAAATCATCCGGAAGTTCATATGATGGTTCTGCTGATCGACGAACGTCCGGAAGAAGTCACAGACATGGAAAGATCGGTCAAAGCAGAGGTGATCAGCTCCACCTTTGACGAACCTGCAGAACGTCATGTTCAGGTAGCCGATATGGTTTTAGAAAAAGCCAAACGTCTGGTGGAATACGGGCATGATGTCGTTATCTTACTGGATTCAATCACCCGGCTGGCCCGCGCTCATAATGTGGTAGTGCCCCATTCCGGTAAAATTCTTTCAGGTGGTGTGGATTCAAACGCCCTTCATCGTCCCAAACGTTTCTTCGGTGCTGCCCGGAATGTTGAAGAAGGTGGCAGCTTAACCATTATGGCCACGGCTTTAATTGACACTGGAAGCCGGATGGATGAAGTCATCTTTGAAGAATTCAAGGGCACCGGCAATATGGAATTACAGTTGAATCGTGCTCTGAGTGACCGCAGGATATTCCCGGCCATTGATATCAATAAATCAGGCACACGAAAAGAAGAACTACTCATTCCCGAACCCAGCCTGAATCGCATTTGGATATTGCGGAAACTGCTCAATGAATTGACCATGACTGAAGCGATGGAATTTTTACTGGATAAAATGAGAGGCACGAAAAATAACAAAGAATTTCTGAATTCCATGAATTCATAAAAAACAATAAATAGTGATTTAAAAAATCCCGTTTTAAAAACGGGGTTTTTTAAATCTCAACTTGTTTTTTTACAACTTTCTTCATATTTTCCAAATATCATTTTAATTCGTCATACCCGTCAACTAACATGTGGGGGAGAATATGTATTCAGAAAATCATACAATGAATCTGATATTAACCGTGCTGTTTTTTCCTCTTCTTTTTCAGGAAATGTTTTTTAACTTTGCAGTCGGCTCAGTGATCATGGACCCGCTTCCGGTTCTGATCCTCAAATGGATTTTTCTTCTCATTCCCTGTCTGACATTCATTGGTGCCTGCTGGATTACTGTTGTGTCGCTGATTACAATCATTTTCCGTTACAAACGTCTCTCTTTTATCGTGGCCTTAATTTTGACCTGGTGGGACTATTTTAAATCCCTGCTCTACTACTGGGGCGGTATCTTCAAGGCGGTTTTCACCTTGATTATGGCTGCATTGGGACTGATTTGGATGGTGCTTCTTACGATTCTATATATGATCAGGGATATCATTTTAATTCCCGGCCGGCTTTTTGTAATGGCCGGAAAGGGGGTTACAGGATCTTCTGTTCCCTGGATCGCTGTATGTATGACCCTGATTGCGGCCATATTAGAATCGGCGATATTCACACCCATCATGACTCCCGTAGTCATGGATATCGTTCCGGTTTATGTATCTGTGGCTGTTCTGCAAACCATTCTCTTTATTATCATTTTCACACTTGTTATGGCCAGCTTCGCAGTACTTACAGTGACCTTCGACACCGTTAAAAAGAAACAAATCGGCTCGACTGTTATGATCACAATTATTGAACTTGTCGTCATCTGGGTCGAAGTGACATTCCTGTATCGGGAATTTGTGGACGCCCTGGTTCCCTGGTTTGCTCAATATCAGGAAGGATTTGAGTTGGGTCCTATGGGCACAATTGCCATTGCATTTGTGGCCTGGATCGGTGTCAGAAGCATGGTCTGGTTTCTCTTTGCTTCTCATGGCGCTCCGGTAATTATGGCGATTATTCAGGGAAGGCAGTTAAATATCACCAAAGAAGCAAAACCGGACAACCGGGAAGCATTAATGCAAAGCAGCACGCATTTCTTTTCAAGTATTAATAAAAATAATGAATGGATTAAAAATCGTGGAAATGATATTATCAATGCAATACTGCTGCCGCCGCTTCAAATTTTGGCAGCAACCATCAATTTTCTCATTCTGCTGCTTTATTCAAGACATATGTTTGAACTGCCTTTTCACAAGCTCTCAGAGATCCGACCTTCTGCAGACCTTGTTGATATCGTTAGAAAACCGCGTTATGAAGATACTTGACTGATTATGGATGAATTCATGAAATAAACAGTGAGGAGAATAATCATGCGAAAATTAATGATAAATTGTATCTTAATTGGAATTCTAAGCTTTCAATGCGGTATTTATCAGCAAGCCGATCAGCCTCGGCTATCCATGTTCATCGGTGTGGATATCAGTGGTTCATTTATGAAGAGTGATTATTTTGACGATAGTCTGGAATTCCTGGCCCATTATATATATGCTCACCTAAATGGACTGGAAGGATTGGAAAAACCCAATGTCCTATTTATTGGTTCCATTGGGGGGGCAACCAAAGACGAAGCAAAAACTTTTTATCCGATTCAAACATTCGAAAACAAACCGATCCAGGAAATTCATCAGAAACTTAAGGAAATTTTTCCCAAATCCGAAATGAATCCATTTACAGATTATAATGCATTCTTTGAGCAAATCGCCCAGACCGTCAAGAACAAGAATCTGCTGATGCGGCCTGTCTCTGTTGTGATGATCAGCGACGGTATCCCTGACGTTGGACGTGAAGACGTAACAGATTTTTCAAATCTGGTTTTAAAACCCATGGAACGTCTGGCAAGGAATGTTACTATCCGGCTACTCTACACAACCGCTGAAATAGGGAACAATTGGCAGACCAAAGTCAAACGGCAACGCGTTCGTATTTGGACACAGGATGCGAAAGTGATGATCGCCTGGAAAGATCCTGGTATTTTGAATGCGGAAAAACCAATTGAAGAACAAAAACGCTTTTATAATTGGATAAAGGACAATATTGACTTCCCGGTCCGACCACAGCGTGTTGATTAAGACCGAAACATTCAATCATTTTACTGTTACTGGCATGCTTCTTATATTTAAAGTGCCTGATATTAAACCCGGTGAAGAGGCAGTCAATACGATATCCCCCGGTGTTCGTGTCGACTGCACAATAATCTGGGCCAATCCATGAAAAACGCTGCGTTTCCATACAGCCGGGGGAATGACCACCTGAATAACGCCCGGATCTGTATTGAGGTCTTCCCATCGTTGCCGCTTTATCAGCGGTGGTCCAACCACAGCATAACAATTTTTTCCTGTTTCTAAAATGGCGTGATTCAGCTCGTAAGTCTGATTCGGTGCTTCCCGCTGTATGTTACCGTCAATAAAATGACCATTGACATAAATCGATTGCACCTGACACAGACTCTTTGAAAATAAGATAACTGTCGCACTGTTGGGGATTTCCGGCAAACAAAACTCGCCGCGAATCACTCTGGCCTTGATCAAATCCTTCTTCTGATCAGGATTTTCCCAAACATCACTGAATGCGGGCAGCCAATGCAAATCATCATAGTGAAAGGCAACTTCCGGACGGTTGTCTATCCCATCCACGGCCAATGCCTTCAGTTTATTGAAGCGGATCTGAAGCACAGTTTCAATATATTGATCGGGTTCATGGCATGAGGGATCACCATTCCCCACTCCAATGATATGACCCGGACCCTGCAGCTGAAACGTTATCTCATGATTCGCATCCGGCTCAAGCCGTCCTTTTATGTCTTGAACTTTGACTGTAATCACGGAAACATCCCCGCCGTCTGCTTTTATTGTGGATCGATGGGATGCTAAACGAATGGCATGTGCACCACTTGTTGTTTCTGACCGGGTTGTCAGGACCGGTATCCCTCCCGTAAATCCGCGCGCCTCTATCACGCCGGATTCATAGGGAACTTTCCACTCCAAATGGGAATACCTCTCCATCAATTGACGTCCCAGACTCGAACCGTTCAGGAACAATTCCACTTCTTCACAATTACTGTATACCCATACATCAATTTCCTCTCCTTCCCTTCCCTGCCAATTCCAGTGGGGCGTGATGTGAAGCATTGGTTCGGATGTCCACCATGCTTTCAAATAATAGAACGGATCTTTGGGAAAACCGCACAGGTCCAGAATCCCATATTGCGAACTGACCGCCGGGAAGCCGAAAGGATTGGATTCTCCACGATAGTCAAAACCGGTCCAGTAAAACAATCCTGCGAGATAATCCCTGTTTGCATAATATTTCCATCCGGCTTCAATACTCGATCCATCCGGCTTCCGGTCTGTGGGTGCCATATGAGCATTTTCTTTCGCATCCATATATACACCCCGTGTGCCCTGTGTGGTGCTTTCTTCCGTACCGATCCCTGGTTGATGGGGAAACCGGGCATGATGTTCATCCGTATTGCCGTGCCGGATATAATTGTATCCCATCACATCAATGACTGATGAGATACCGTGATCCCATCCTCCGCTGCTTGCAGCTGTTATCCTGCGTGTATAGTCCAGGCGTCTGGCCGCGTCCTGCATGGTGGATGCGATCCGGGCACCTTTGTCATTCCCCTCAATGGCCCATTCTTCATTCCCTAAAGACCAAATAATAACACTGGGATGGTTCCGGTCTCTTTGAATCATCCTTTTAAGTTGGTCCAAAGGCTCAGGAGAGCTCCCCATCAGCCGATTCTCATCGATCACAAGCATGCCAAGCCGGTCACACGCATCGAGCAGTTCCGGAGTGGGAGGATGATGAGCGCAGCGGTAGGCATTGCATCCCATGATTTTTAATCGGGCGATACGGAAGGCCTGCAGCTCATCCGGAACTGCCGAACCCACCCCTGCATGGTCCTGATGGTTGTTGGTACCCTTCAGTTTGACTGATTTGCCGTTTAAGAAAAAACCCTGATCAGGATCAAACCGAACCGAACGAATTCCAAAACAAGTGCTAATCTGATCGACCGTAAAACCATTGTTTACAATTTTTGTCACCAGTTGATATAAATTGGGAACTTCACAGGACCATCGTTTTGGTTCTTCGACAGTTAAAATTCCTGTAAATTCCTGTTCAACACCGCTTGTCAAGATATGATGCTTCAATATTTTAGAAGCAACAGCATGGCCGTGGTCATTCATAACCGTAAGATGAATATCCAGAATTGCTTCGGATGTGTCTTCGTTGACGATGGTGACGTGCGTTGTAACATCCGCATGGTTCTCATACAGATCAGAGTAAATAAATATTCCGTTATGATTAATATGCAGCGGGGCGGTTTTCATTAGCCAGACATGGCGATAAATACCGGCACCTTCATAAAACCAGCCTTCTTCCATGGTCGCATCCACCCGGACAGCAATGATATTCTTATCCCCGTAATTCAGATAATCGGTGATGTCATACCAAAAACTGCTGTAACCGCTGGGCTCATGTCCCAAATAGAATCCATTGACCCAAACAACAGAGTTTCTGAATACCCCGTCAAACTGAATGGAAATCCGACGACCCAGATCCGATCTGGGTATCCGGAATGTCTTTCTGTACCATCCGATGCTTGTTTCCGGATAATTTCTGCCAACTGCCTTGTAACCATGGCTATGACTTGCCTGACTGTCAAAAGGTTGTTCAACAGCCCAGTCATGAGGCAAATCCAGAATCCGCCAGGCACGATCATCAAAATTCGGTGCGGCTGGCCCGTCGCCATATCCTGCTTTGGAAAAAT
>Ga0272441_10007532_pt1 | contig 17661 bp, 15 predicted proteins | sample SSMProp6N_FD_193582 | JGI IMG/M metagenome (GOLD analysis project Ga0272441, IMG submission 193582) | Marine sediment archaeal communities from Little Sippewissett salt marsh, Falmouth, MA, United States - SSM-Prop-6N | ecosystem: Environmental > Aquatic > Marine > Wetlands > Sediment ... | reverse complement strand
GCCGAAAACGCGGCGCCAGCCCCAGGCGCGCGCGCCGGCGATCAGGAGCACCTGCGGAAACTCACGGTTGAGCCTCGCCGCGACGAACGCGCGCACGAGGCGCACGAGGTTCTTCTTGGGCTCGAGGTTGCCCACGAAGAGGAGGTAGCGCTCGGGCAGGCCCAGCGCCTCGCGCGCCGCCTGTTTCTCGCGCCCGCTTACGGGCGTGAACTCCTCGCCCGGCGCCCAGGGTACGATGCGGATATTCTCGCGCTCGGCGCCCGCGTGGCGGACGAGCTGGTCGGCCGCGGCTTCGCTCGGGGCGATCACGAGCGTCGCGCGTTTTACCGACTTGGGCAGGAAGCGCGAGAAATAGCTCACGTTCGAGCGGCGGCAGAGGTCCGGCCGCGCGAGCGCAATCGCGTCGTGCGCGGTGAGCACCACCGGCGGCATGAGCGAGGGCGACTGAAGCGGCATGACGTAGGCCGGGCAGTGGAGCACCTCGGCCTTGTCCTTCCGCGCGCGCACGGGCAGGCGGAGCTGCTCCCAGAGGACGCGGAGCGTCCGCCGCTTCGCGCGGAAGAAGGTCCGCCGCACGCGGATCGCCTCGCCGAGTCCCTCGGCCCGAAAGCCGCGGCCCGCGTAGAGCGTAATCTCGGGCGCGTCAGCCCCCAACGTCGCCAGCGCGCGCACGAGCCGCCAAACGGTCGTCTCGACGCCCGAGTAGCGGCCGTGAAGGATCAGTCCGTCGATGGAAACGCGCATGGGAGCCTCTCAGGAGTCCGCCGCGGTGCACGCGGCGGCGAGGCGCGCCTTGAGCGCTTCGATCCCGGCCGCGTCCTCGAGCTTCGAGCCGTCCTGCCGCGTGACGTAGAAGACGTCCGTCACCACGCCGCCGAGCGTGCTGACGCGCGCGAAGGCGATGTCGAGCGAGGCGTCTGAGAGCGCGCTCGCCATCGACCAGAGCAGCCCCACGCGGTCGCCGCAGACCACGTCCACGACCGAGTGCGTCGGCGAGACGCGGTTGTCCACGGCGACGCGCGGCTCCATGGGGTGCGAGAGCTCGGGCGCGGCGGCCACGCGCCGGCGCGCCGCGGCCACGAACGCGGCCACGTCCTTCTCGCCGGTCATGATGGCCGTGAGGGTACCCGCGACCCCGCGCCAGAAGCCTTCGCCCGATTCGCGGTCCTCCTCTTCCGCCGCGACGCGCACCTCGTCGATGATGACACCGTCCGTGCGCGTGTACGCGCGCGCGCTCACGATCGAGACCGCATGCGCGGCGAAGGCGCCGGCGATCTGGGCGAAGCGGCGCGGCCGGTCCGTGCCGGCGACGAAGAAGTCCACGTGCCGGCCGCCGGTCACGCCGAAGTCCACGGCAGAGGTTGCGCCCTCGCGCGCGAGGCGCGCGACAAGCGCCACGTGCCGCGCCGCGTGCTCGAGCGGCACCTCGAGCTCGTACCGCGGCGGCACGAACGCGAGGTGCTCGGCGACCGCCTCGGCGCTTACGCCCTCGGGCGGGTTCGCCGAGAGCTCGGCGAGCATGGCGCCCGGCTCGCGAGCGGACGGCGCGGCCTCGAGCGCCGCGCGCACGCGGCGGTAGAGTTCCTCGAGGACCTCGGCCTTCCAGCCGGGGAGCGCGCCGCGCCCCACGGCGCGCAGGTCGGCATACGTGACCAGCCACAGCATGTCGAGCCGCGCGGCCGAGTCCATTCGTTCGGCGAACGACTCGCAGAGTCCCGGCTCGGAGAGGTCGCGCGCCTCGCTCGCGCGCGCGAGCGCCATGTGCTCGCCCACGAGGAAGAGGAGCAGCCGCGCCTCCTCCCCGTCCAGGCCCAGCCGCTCGGCCGCGCGCGGGAGGAGCGCGAGCGCGCGCTCGGTGTGCGCGCCCGCACCGCGGGACTTGCCCACGTCGTGGAGCAGGATCGCGAGCTTCACGAGGTCTGTCCGTTCGACGCGGCGCCAGATCGCGCGCGCGAGTGCGTTCTCGCCCGGGTCGTCGAGCGCAAGGCGGTCGACCACCTCGACCGCGCGCAGAGAGTGCTCGTCCACGGTGTAGTCGTGGTAGACGTCCGTGACCACGAGACAGTCGAGCTCGCCGAACTCGGGCAGGTACGCGCCCAGCAGGCCCGAGGCGTGCATGGCGCGCAACGCCTCGCCGACGTTCCCCTGCCCGGCGAGGAGGCCGAGAAAGAGGTGCGCGGCGCGCTCGCTCGTCCGGACGCGCTCGTCCACGAGCGCGAGTGCGTCCCGGACCTTCTTCATGATCTCCTGGCTGGGCGCGAGGCGCACGCGCTGCGCGTGCGCGAAGGCCTCCATCATGCGCAGCGCCCCCTCCTCGCCGGTGAAGGCGTCCTCGCGCGCGAGGTAGAGGTGCCGCCCCACCCGTACGAAGTACGGCGAGACCGTCTTGCGCCGGTGGGCGCCGCCCGCGGCGGCCATTCGCCGGCTCCGCCGCGCACCGCCGCTTCTCTCCTCCTCGTACTCGGCCATCACGACCTTGAGCACGCGCCAGATCGCGCCGGCCGCGCGGAAGTACTCGCGCATGAAGACCTCGGCCGCGGAGAGGTCGTCGGCCGGCGCGAAGCCCATGGCCTCGGCCACGCGGCGCTGCATCTCGAAGTCGAGCCGGTCCTGCTTGCGGCCCGCGAGCGAGTGGAGCACAAGGCGCACGGCGAGGATGAAGTCCGCGCCGCCGCGCACGAGCTCGGTGTCGGCCGCCGCGAGGAGCCGGTGCCGCGCGAGCTCCGGCAGGAGCCCGGCGAGGCGCAGCGCCTCTTCGATCCAGCGTAGCGTGTGCGCGTCGCGTAGGCCGCCGGGCCCGTTCTTGACCTCCGGCTGCATGCGGAAGGGGCTGTTGCCCTCGCGCGCGTGGCGCTCGAGCGTGTCGGCGAACTTGGACCCCACGAAGCGCGCGCCGTGCTCGCGGAAGTGCGCCTCGAGCGCGCCGCGGAACTCGGCGAAGGTGTCGGCGTCCCCTGCGAGGAATCGGCCCTCGAGGAGCGCGGTCGCGCTGTCCGCGTCACGCCCCAGCGCGAGCGCGCACTCGGCGAGCGTGCGCGCCGAGTGGCCCACGTCGAGCCCGAGGTCCCAGAGCGCGCGGAAGAGCTCCGCGACGCGCTCACGCGTCTCGCCCCGGAAGCGCTCGCGGCTGAGGACCATGACGTCGAGATCGCTCGCCGGTGCGAGCTCCCGCCGGCCGTAGCCGCCGAGCGCCACGAGCGCGAGCCCCCGTGCGGGGGCGGCCGGGTCCTCGTCCGCGGCACTCACGCGTTTCTCGTAGAGTGCGCGCATGAGTGCGTCGTGCACGTCCGAGAGGAGGTGCGCGCCCTCGCGCCCGGTGCGGCCCTCGCGCGCGAGGCGCGCGGCCTCGTCCTTCGCCCGCGCCAGGAGCGGCTTGATGCGCTCGCCCTCGAGCGCGCCCTCCGGCGCGTCCCGGACGAGCTTCTCGACTTCGACGGCGAGATCCGCCATGGCAGCGCCTCCTGCGGGGATTCTATCCGCCGCGCGCGGCCGCGTCAAAATGACTTATGGGGTCGGTGGCCGGGGAAAAAGGACTCCCACCCGTTCGGGGCGGGAGCCCGAGGTGCGATTCAGGGTCTATGCGGTCGAAGGCAGAGAATCAGTTCTGCTGCTTCTTCTTCAGCACGAGCGCGACAACGAGCAGGCCTACGAAGAAAATCGCTGCGATCCACGCCATCGTCTTCCCCTTCCCATCGTCTAGGCCGTGTGTTCAGAGCGTGCCATTCTATCGGCCGACTCCGGGCTGTCAACGGCGATTTTGAGCAAAATGGAAGGAGCGCTCCCATACGGCCCGGGCGTGTACACGCGCATCTCTCGGTGCGGGCCACCCTTCCACGGTCCGAATTTCTCCTTGACAGCCGGAAGCGAAGCGCTATAATCACGATATCGCTTGAACTGCCGGCGACGCCGGCGGCGAGAAAACGCGGATGCGGAGAAGAGGAGAAGCGGTTCGAAGCGGTTGAAGAGCGCCTAGCTCATCATACGGCTTCCCACCCACTAAACTTTTTTTGTCTGATTCCGGATTCAAGACTGAGTTTTCAGGCGGCCCGGTTGCGGCGTGGGCGCTTCGCGTCCGGCGGCGGCGGGACCGGTAAGGAGGAATCGGCCTCATGGTCATGACGCGCGAAGAGCGGCAGAAAACGATTCAGGGCTTCGCCAAGCACGAGAAGGACTCGGGCTCGTGCGAGGTGCAGATCGCGCTCCTCACCGAGCGCATCCGCTACCTCACCGAGCACCTCAAGGCCCACAAGAACGACAAGCATACCCGGAGGGGGCTGGAGCTCATGGTCAGCCGCCGGAACCGGCTGCTGAAGTACCTCCGGAACAACGACTTCACGGGCTACCGGAGCATCATCGGACGCCTGGGGCTGCGCAAGTAGGAGCCTCCGGCGGGCCACGGGGCCTGCCGGGAGCGCGCCGGCCACGCGCCGGCGCGACAACACGGAGGGCGGGCGCCGCAGAGAGACCGGACAGGGATCCGGAAGGCGCCGGCCCGGAGAAGCGGAAGCGGATGCGGCTGCGAGAGCGGAAGCGGATGCGGATGCGGAAGGAGTTGTAATGAGCGGTTTTTCTGTTGAGCGGGAGATTGGGGGACGGACGTTCGTCATCGAGACGGGCAAGATGGCCAAACAGGCCGCCGGTGCGGTCACGCTGCGCCACGGGGACACGATGGTCCTGGTGGCCACCTCGGACACCACGCCGCGAGAGGGCCTCGATTTCTTTCCTCTGACCTGTGATTACCGGGAGAAGGGCTTCGCGGCGGGCAAGATCTTCGGCGGCCGCTTCTTCAAGGGCGAGGGGCGCCCCACCGAGAAGGAAATCCTCACGATGCGCCTCATGGACCGCCCGACGCGGCCCCTCTTCCCCAAGGGCTACCACCAGGACATCCTGATCACGGCGCTCGTGCTCTCGGCCGATCCGGAGATCGACCCGGACGTGCTGGCGGTGGTGGGCGCCTCCGCCTCGCTGACCGTGAGCCCCATTCCCTTCCTGGGGCCGTACGGGTGCGTGCGCGTCGGACGCGTGGACGGGGAGCTCGTCCTCAACCCCACGCACGCCCAGCGCGACGGGAGTGACGTGGACCTTATCGTCTGCGGCACCGAAGAGGGCGTCACCATGGTCGAGGCCGGTGCCAAGGAGGTGCCGGAGGACGTCATGGTCGACGCGATTGCGTTCGGCCAGGCGGCCAACGTGGAGCTCTGCGCCATGCAGCGTGAGCTTGCCGCGAAGGCCGGCGTCGAGAAGATCGCCTTCGATCCGCCGGCGCCCGATCCTCTCGTCGAGACGATCGAGGGCAAGTACTTCGACAAGGCGCTCGCGGCCATCCGCACGCCCGGCAAGTTCCCGCGCAAGGATGCCTTCAAGGCCGTGCGCGGCGAGGCCGTAGCCGAGTACGTGGTGCCCGAGGGCGAAGACGGCCCGACCGAGAAGCAGGTCAAGAAGATATTCGAGGGGATCGAGAGAAAGGTCGTTCGCCACTGCGTGGCCGAGGGCACGCGCTGCGACGGGCGGAAGCTCGACGAGGTCCGGCCCATCGCGTGCGAGGCGGGGCTCCTGCCGCGGGTGCACGGCTCGGCGCTCTTCACGCGCGGCGAGACGCAGGCGCTCGCCACGACCACGCTCGGCACGGCCGATGACGAGCAGACGGTCGAGTCGCTGCGGGAGGAGTACCAGATGCGCTTCCTCCTGCACTACCGCTTCCCCTCGTTCTGCGTGGGCGAGGTGAAGATGCCGCGCGGGCCGTCGCGCCGCGAGATCGGGCACGGGAACCTCGCCCGCCGCGCGATCGAGCCGGTGTTGCCGTCGGCCGAGTCGGACTTCCCCTACACCATCCGCCTCACCAGCGACGTGCTCGAGTCGAACGGCTCGAGTTCCATGGCGACGGTCTGCGGCGGGTCGCTCGCGCTCATGGACGCGGGCGTGCCGATCAAGGCGCCGGTCGCGGGCGTGGCGATGGGCCTCGTCATGGAGGGCGATGGGACGCATGTCCTGACCGACATCCTCGGCGGCGAGGACCACTTCGGCGACATGGACTTCAAGGTCGCCGGGACGGCCGAGGGTGTCACGGCGCTCCAGATGGACATCAAGGCCCCGCGCATCACGACGGAGATCATGCGCAAGGCCCTTGCGCAGGCGCGCGAGGGGCGGATCCATATCCTCGCCGAGATGGGCAAGGTCCTCGACGCGCCGCGCGCCGAGATCAACCGGTACGCCCCGTGCATCCTCGCCATTCGCATCCCGGCCGACAAGATCGGCAAGCTCATCGGCCCGGGCGGTAAGACGATCCGCGGGCTCGAGGAGACCTACGGCATCGACGTTAACGTCAACGATGAGGGCATCGTACAGATCGCCGGTCCCGACACCGAGACCGCCGAGCGGGGCTATGCCGCGGTCGAGTCCCTCGTCGAGGAGGCGCAGGTCGACAAGACCTACACCGGCACGGTCCAGTCGATCCGGGACTTCGGCGCCTTCGTCGAGATCCTGCCCGGCACGGACGGGCTCCTGCACATCTCGGAGATCGACCACGGCTACGTGAAGAACGTCGAGGACCATCTCAAGGTGGGCGACACGATCGAGGTCAAGGTCGTCAACGTCGACGACATGGGCAAGATCCGCCTCTCGCGCAAGGCGCTCCTGCCGGTACCCGAGGGCATGGAGGCCGAGGCCGCGTCCGCCGGACGCGGCGAGCGTCCGCGGCGCAGCGAAGGCCGCGGTCGCGGGGGCGGCGGGGGGCGCGGGGGACGAGGCGGCAGTGGCGGCGGCCGTCCGCGCCGGGGATAGTGTCTTTTCCTCCGCTTGGCTCCGGAGGGGCGCCGTGCGCTCCGCGGGCCGGGCGGGCAAAAGGAGGAACAAGAAATGGCAAGCGGTAAGGTCAAGTGGTTCGACGCGAAGAAGGGTTACGGGTTCATCACCAAGGAGGACGGAGGGGACGTATTCGTCCACTACTCGGCTGTTCAGGGCACGGGCTTCCGGAGCCTCGACGAGGGCGAGGCCGTAGAGTTCGACGTCGTCGAGGGGCCCAAGGGCCTCCAGGCTGCGAACGTGAAGAGGGCGGGCGCGGACGCGGCCCCGGACGCGGCTCCGGACGCGGCCCCGGACGTGGCCATGGACGCGGCCCCGGACGTGGCCATGGACGCGGCCCCGGACGTGGACTCGGGCGAGGGTCCCGCCTAGTCTGCCGACCGCGCGCGTCCGCTTCTGATGTGGGGGCTGGCGGTGGCGATCGGTCCGGTCCGCCTGGGGGCTCGTTCTGATGCTCCTGGCGCTGGCCGGTGCGGTTCTCGGCCTGCCGGGCCTCGCCGGACAGTTCTTCGTCCCGGCGGGCGCGACCGTGTACGTTCTTTGTGTCTCTGAACCTTGTCTCGGGTGGGGTCGCCGCGGCCGTATTCTGGGCCGCGGCGGCCTTGGCCGGGATGGCCGGCCACCTGGCCGGCGGATGGGGCGCCCGGCGCTTCGGCGCGTCGCTCACGCGCGGGCATCGCGCTCAAGAAGGCGGCCGTCCTCGGAACGGCCGTCTTCGTCGCGGCGAGGTTCTTTTTCGAACAGGGGGGCGGCGCGTGAAGATCGAATCGTCCAGCGAGGGGCCGGTCACGGTCCTGCACCTCTCCGGCGAGATCGACGAGGTAGACGTCAATATCTTCCGGGAGCATCTTTCGACGCACGCCGCCGGCGCGCGCTTCGTGCTCGACCTCTCCGACGTCCTGCGCCTCTCGAGCTACGCGCTCGCCCTCATCGGTTTTCACCGGGCCGAGCTCGCGCAGTCGGGCGGGCGGCTCGCGCTCGCCGCCGTGCCGCCGAGCGGGATGCGCGCGATCGAGCTGGCCGGCCTCCAGAGCCATATCGAGATCCACGCCTCGGTCGACGAGGCGGTTCGCGCCCTCTCCGCATGAAGCTCGCGCTCGTCGCGGTCGGCCGCCTGCGCGCGACCGGCGCGGCCGGCGCGGCCGGCGCGGCCGGGCTCGCACGCGACTACGCCGAGCGCCTCGGGCACTATGCCAGTCTCGATCTCGTTGAGGTCAAGGCCGCTCGCGGCGGCCGGGGCGCTGAAATCGACCGCGCGGTCGAAGAGGAGGGCGCGCGGCTCCTCGCGGCGCTCCGGCCGGACGACCGGGTCGTGCTCTTCGACGAGCGCGGGCGCGAGCTTTCCTCGCGCGGGCTTGCCGATTTTCTTGCCGAGGCAGAGCGTACCGGCGGCCCGCGGAGGTTTGTCTTCCTGGTGGGGGGCGCTTGGGGCGTCTCTCGCGCCGTGCGCGATCGGGCCGAGCGCACGCTCTCGCTCTCGAAGATGACGCTCCCGCACGAACTCGCGCGCGTGGTCGCGCTCGAGCAGCTCTACCGCGCGTTTACGATCCTGCGCGGCGAGCCCTATCATCACGCATAGCTCGTTTCCACAGGGAGTTGCGGCGGGCGCACCCCGGCCGTAGACTGCCCCCCGAAAAGAGGGCCGAGAATTCGGTCACACGAATGGCGCCGGCTTCATCCGGACGTGGGGAGATCGGATGGCGAACGCGGGCGACGAGGCGCTGGGACGCGAGCTCATGACGCACGGTCGCGCGGCCTGGCGCGTGGCGCTCGCGGTCCTGCGCGACGCCTCGGCCGCGGAGGACGCCGTCCAGGAGGCCTATGCCCGCGTGTGGGACGCGCGCGGGTCGATCCGGAGGGAGGTGTCCGTGAGGGCCTATCTGCTTCGCGCGGTGGCGAACACGGCGCGCGAGATCGCACGCACCGAGAACCGCCGCCGCGCACGCGAGGACCGTGCCGGTCGGGAGGGGCGAATGCCCCTCGCCCGGCGGCTCGACGCCGAGCTCGCCTCGCGCCTCGAGCGCTCGCTCGCGTCCCTCGACGAGGGCACGCGCCTCGCGGTCGAACTCCACTACGGCGAGGGCCTGAGCCACGCGGAGGTCGCCTCCGTGCTCGAACTCGAGCCGGCGGCCGCGCGCAAGCGCGCCTCGCGCGGGCTCGCGCGCCTGCGCGAACTCCTCGCCGGGGCGGGCCTCGCGCTCGCGCCCGGCGCGCTCTCGGGCGCGCTCGGCACGGCCTCGCCCGGCGTCCCGGCCGCGCTCGGCGCGCGGCTCGGGCGCATTGTCCTGGACGGAACGCGCGTGGCGGGCGCGGGCACCGCCGCGGCAAAGGGAGGAATTGCCATGAAACTCATCGCAGGAGTCGTCCTCGCGGCGATCGTCGCGGCGGGTGTGGCGACGCTCTCGGGCGGAGGGGGCGACCTTTCGGCCGCGGCGCCTCCGACCGGGCGGAAGGATGCGCCGCACGGCCAGAAGTACGAGATGGCGCTGACGGTGTGCGACGAGCAGAAGATCCTCGACGGACCCGTGGAGGGGGCCGAGTGCGTCGACGTCATCAAGGGGCTCGACCTCGACGACGCGGGCAACTGGTACTGGGCCGAGAGCGCCTACGCGGCGCTGCGCACCTTCCGCAAGAAGACCGGCCGGGTTTACACCGTCGCAGGCTCGACGGCCTGCGGCCTCCTGGACGGCCCACTCGAGGCCGCGCGCTTCGGCGGATGGAGCTACAACAGCACGAACCTCATCTCGGCCTCTAGCGACGGCAGGCACGTCTTCGTGCGCGACAACAAAATCGGGCGGATATGGCGGCATATCGACCTCGAGGCCGGCATGGTCCGGTCCCTTCCCCCCTACCAGCAGAAGGGGAAGATGCACCTCATCATCGTTCGGGACAAGTCCGGCGAGATCTACGCATTCTACTCCTCCGGCCAGGACGCGCCCGACTGCCCCGGGTACAAGAAGCTCAAGGTGGCCCCCTTCAAGACGAAGGATCACTACATCGGCAGCCCGGACGACTGGGCGATCGACGCCGAAAACATGAAATTCTACTGGCACAGCCGCGGGGACATCCAGGTCTGCAACCTCAAGACCGGCGAGATCAAGAACCTCACCCCCGGCGACGGGCACAAGTGCGCATCGGGCCCCTTCGAGGGCATGGCCTTCTGGTGCCCGACGGGGATGTCCATCAGCCCGGGCGGGCGCTACGTCTACGTCGGCGGCGGGGACAGCAGCACGTGCTGGCGGCTCGACCTCGAGAAGAAGCACATCGACCGCTGGGCCCGCGGCGAGGACAAGCTCTGGAGCTTCGGGGAGGGCAAGCACACGGACAAGGGCTGCCGCGGTGTCATGGGCTCGAACTGCTGGCCGGCGGCGGTTCTCTTCGGCCCGGACGGACACGGCGCCTGGCCCACGTGCCACGGCATCTACCGGCTCACGCCGGCGAACTAGAGGAGGCCGACGATGCGTACGCTCAGCCTGACGCTTGCCGCAACCCTGGCCGCCTTGGCCGCCGCGTTCGGCGGCGAGAACTTCTCGCCCGAGGCGTTCCTGCCCCAGCACGAGAAGACCCACGCGCACGAGCCCGTGATCGCGTTCGGAAAGGACGTCTTCCTCGTGGTCTGGCGCGCGGGCATGAACGAGAACGCCGACCTTGTGGGCCTGCGCCTCGACAAGACGGGCAAGGCGCTCGACGCCAAGCCCTTCGTCGTTTCGAACGCGAAGGACGAACAGTCGCGACCGCGCGTCGCCTTCGGCGGCGCCCCCGGCGGGGGAGGCGGGGTCTTCCTCGTTGTCTGGCAGGACCTCCGAAACGAAAAAGATTACGACGTCTACGCCGCGCGCGTGAGCGCCGACGGCAAGGTGCTCGATTCCGAGGGGATCGCGGTCGCGAATGCCGGGAAGAACCAGTGCGAGCCGGCCGTCTCGTTCGACGGGAAGGCCTTTCAGGTTATCTGGCGTGACGCCCGCAGCGGCGGAAAGTACGAGGTCTTCGGCGGAAGGCTCTCGCCCGACGGGCGTCTCCTGGATGGGACCGGCGGACTTCTCCAGAAACCGTTTCGGCGCTTCGGCGAGCGAAGCTGGGGAGTGCCCGGTGTTCACGCCACGGCAGGCGGCGTCGTGCTGGCCGGAGCGCGCGGGGGCGCCGAGCTGCATCTCTGGAAGATGCGTGAGGGCAAGTCCCAGGGATCCCTCGTCAAGGTGCCCGGACAGAAGTTCAACGGCGAGCCGATGTTCGCCACGGACGGCAAGAAGGTGCTCGTCGTTTGGACCACCTTCATGGTGGGCGGCGGCCGGTCGAGCGGAATGCTCAACTCGGGGACGCTCCTCATCGATCCCGGGGCCCCCCTCGCCTCGCAGAAGATCAAGGGAAAGGACTATACCGCGGACTCCAAGTGCCTGGCGACCACGGGCGTTCTTTACGACAACCGCAAGCAGGTCCGGCACCCGTGGCCGGCCTGGGACGGAAAGACCTACGTCGTCGCGTGGGACATCGAGCTGAGCGGCAAGGACCGGCGCCGCCATGACGCGGTCTTCCTGCGACGTGTCTCGGCCGCGGGCGAGCCGTTGGACAAGAACACGCCGGTCGCCGGGGAGTTCGCGAGCCCCGCCTTCCGGCCCACAGTCGCCTCGGACGGGGCGGGCACGACGCTCGTCGCCTACGAGCGGCACCCCAAGACCGGCGACGTGCCCATCAAGATCGCCTTCCGGATGCTCAAGGGAAAGTAGGGGAATATGGCGGACACCTCCGGCGCGCGCGAGGGCAGGCGCCTCGTGGTCATGAGCGACGACTTCGGTCACTGCGAGGCCGTGAACGAGGGCATCCTCCGGGCGTTCACCGACGGTCTCCTCACCGACACCAACCTGCAGGCGCCCTGTCCCGGCTTCCGCGAGGCCTGCGCGCTCACCCGGCAGCACAGCGTGCCGGTGGGCCTGCACGTCACCTTCACCTGCGACTGGGATCTCGTCCGCTGGAAGCCGTTGACAAGCATGAAGAGCATGGTCGACGAGAACGGCTACTTCCTCAACTCGGTGCCCGACGCTTGGGCAGGCGCGGACCTTGACGAGGCCGCAGTCGAGCTTCGCGCGCAATACGACGCGATTGCTTCCGAAGGCATCGAGATGACCCACCTCGGCGAGCACATGGGCGTCGACGAGGGTGGCCGGGCCGCCTCGGTCATGGCCGCGCTCGCGCGAGAGAAGAACCTGTCGCATAAGGGCCACTGGGCGCACCGAAAGCACCGGCAGGGTTACGAGGACTCGAATACTCCCTATTACGCTTTCGACTCCCACTTCGGCACGAGCGCGTGGCGCCTCGACCTCGCGGGAAAGAAGGAGCGGCTCAAGCGGACATTGGCCGCATTGGGACCGGGCTGGCACATGTGGGTCGTGCACGCAGCCGTGGACCATCCGTCGCTCGACCGCCTCTGCTCGCAGGACTGGCACGCGGTCCGGTGGGCGCGGGAGATCCGCGCCGTGGACTACGCGCTCCTCACCGATCCGGAGATCATCGACTGGGTCGAGGCGCAGGGCATCCGTCCGACCCCCATCGCGGAGTGCCCGGTCGGCGATTGAGCGGACTCGCAGCTCCGCCCTCGCCCCGGCCGCTTGACCCGCGGCCGGGCGCGGGGTATTCTTGCGCGCGGACGCACCTATAAGGAGACGGCCCATGCGGCGATGGATGGGATTCGCGTTCGGGGCTTCGGCCCCATTCCTTCTCGGCCCCGCGAGCGCGCTTGCCGCGGAGAGAGGTCTCTCCGATCCGGTCGAGGCCTTCACCCGCGGCGGGGTGGCGATGTATCCGGTCCTCCTCCTTGCGGTGTTGGGGCTCGCCGGCGCGCTCGCGCGGCTCGTGGCGCTCCGCCGCGGGCGGAGCGTGCCCGAGGCGTGGGACGCGAGCGTGCGAAGGGCCCTCGAGTCGGGCGGGCCGCGCGCGGCCGCGGCCGTCTGCAGGACGGAGCCGGGCGCGCTCGCGCGCGTCTACCGCGCGCTCCTCTCCCGTGCCGACTCCCCGGGCCGGGATCTCGCCCTCGCGGTCGAGAACGAGTGCGCGCGCTTGAGGCGCGAACTCGCCCGCCGGACGAGGCCGGTGGCCGCGGCGGCGGCCGCGGCGCCGCTTGCCGGGCTCGCCGGAGCGGTCTGGACCGTGGCGCGGACGCTCGACCGGACGGCCCCGTACGTGGACCCGGCCCGGTCGCGCGAGCTCGCCGCCGGCGTCGCCGGGGCGCTCGTGCCGGCCGCCCTCGGCCTCGCGGCCGCGGCCGTGCTGGTCCTTCTCCTTCACTGGGTGCGCGGCCGGGGGGAGGCGGTCGCGCGCGAGGTCGAGCTCCGCGCGCTGACTTTCGTGCGCGAGATCCACGCGCAGGCGCGCGCGTCCGCCTCGGTCTCGCCCGTCACGGCCGACGATATCGAGACGCAGACCATGCACCCGCCTGTCGGCGAGCGACCGAGGGAGTAAGCGGCGGACCTTGGGCGAAGACAACGTCGAGAAGCGGGCCGATTCCTCCACCCGTGCCGCCGTCTGGGCGATGGCGGGCATCGTCGTCCTCCTTGCGCTGGCCGGTTTCTTCGCGATCGCGGTTGCTCCGTTCCTGCAGGCACGTAGCGTGCTGAGGCAGTATGCGTGCGATGAGATGATCGGCGGCATTCATATCGCGGGCGACTCGCCGAGAAACGAAGCGATCCGACGGCTCGGCGGCGCCGGAGCGGCGGTCCGCCGTCTGCGAGCGTATCTTTGCTGGCCGGGCTGGGCCGCGCCGGACCGCTCGTGGGCACTGATTCTCCTCCTTGACTGCGGTCCGCCGGGCCGCGTCGTTCTCGGCGAGGTCATTCTGAATGAAGGAAAGCCGGAGGCACTCCGGCTCGAAGCCCTCGACCTTCTCACGAACACCGGACATAGTTCGTGGGAGCCGTACGAGAAGCTCCCGGATCGCGAGGAACTCGTGCGAATCGTCGAGGAGTCCGTCGGAAGGTAACCGGTACTCGGTGAAGTGGGCCCCGGGTTTTCGCCCTAGGGCTCGATCAGGACGGGCGTGCCGACCCGGGTGGCGCGCCAGACCTCGCCGAACTCGCGACTCGCCAGGGCGATGCCCCCGCGGGTCGAGGGGGGCAGGCCCCCGCGCGCGGCGTAGATCGCGATGTACCCGCCGAGCTTGGTGCGCTGGAGCGGCTCCCCGCGGTCGCGGATGGTCTGGACGATCCGGGCGTGCTGGGCCCGGGTGATGAGGCGGGTCCGCAGTCCGCGTGCGGCGTCCTCGGCGTTCGGGTAGCTCAGGCGCAGCCGCCGCTCGCCGTCGCGCTCGATGCGCCGGCAGACGTAGAACTCGCCCTCCGGCGTGGCGAGATCCCCCTCCTTGACCTTGTCGTCGGTGTTCCGGCCGAGCGCGCACGGGAAGCGGCCCGCCACGCGCCCGTCGCGCAGCAGGAGGAACGTACGCTCCGACTTGCGCATGTAGAGGAAGAGCCCCCTCCGGTTCGCGAACCGCTCGATTCGCTCGCCGGTCGGGGGCGCGAGCGCGCGGCCGGTTCCGGCCGAGCCCCCCCCGGCCGCGGAGCCGCCGGACGCGCCCGAGCCGGTCGAAACCGCTCCGTCCGCCGCGACCTCCTCGGACGCCTCGGACGCCTCGCGCTGCACGCGCCAGATCAGCACCGCGAGCGCGGCCGCCACGACGAGACCGATGCCGAGCAGGCGTTGGGTCGTCCGGACCATAGCCATGCCTCCAGCATAGCGGAAGGCGCAGCGGCCTTCAACGTCGAAATCGACTTTCCGCCGCCGCGCGCTAGAGCGCGCCGTAGCGGCGCAGGAAGGCGAGGCCCGGCCGCGCGTCCGCCGCGTGCGTCGGCACGCGCAGGAAGGCCCGGCCCATGAGGTCCCGCCGCGCGACCGGGCCGATCTGGCGGCTGTCGCGGGACTGCGCGCTGTTGTCGCCGAGGACGAAGTACTCGTCGCGCCCGCACCGGATGCGCACGGCCCCGCTCGCCGGATCGAGGACCGGCCGCATGGCCGGGCCGGACGGCACGTACGGCGAGCGCGTCCAGCCCCCCGGCAGCGCGACCTCGCGCCCGTCCACGAGCACCCGGCCGGGCAGGAGCGTGATCTCCTCGCCCGGAAGGCCCGCGAGCCGCTTGACGTAGACGTCGCCCGCTCCGTCGCGGAAGACCACGACGTCCCAGCGCCGGAGTGCGTCCGCGTGCGGGGCGAGCCGGTTCACCAGCACGATCTCCTCCGGCTCGAGCGTTGGGCGCATCGACCCCTGCGCGACCCGGTTGGCCCAACGCGCGGGGAGGGCGCCCGCGGCCGCGGCCGCCGGCGCGTAGAGCGCGAGCCACAGCCCGCCCGCGAGCGCCGCGCGCGTCGGGCCCGCCCCCAGCCGCCCGGAGGCAAAGGCGCCCACCAGCACGGCGCGCGCCCCCACGAAGATCGCCGCCGGGAGGAAAAGGAGCGGCAGGAGCCGCGCGTCCCACAGCGCGAGCAGCGCGAGGACGAGCGTCAGGGCGAGGACATACGTATTGGCCCAGCCGGCGAGGGCGGCCGAGAGGCCTGCTGCTCCGCGGAGGGAGAGTGCCTTGCCCTCTCCGGCTGCGGGGCGCAGCACGACCCAGGCGATGAGGCTCGCCCACGCCAGGAGCGCGACCCAGGTCGCGGCCGCGAGAACGAGAACCGTGGCGCAGTCGAACACGCGTGCCCCGAAGGGTACGGTGGCCGCGGCGAGGAGCGCGAGTACAGCGCAGAGCGTCGCGGTCCAAAGCGCGAGGCCCGGGGCGGCCGCGGCCGGCCGCGCCAGGAGACGCACCGCGCGCCGCGGGCTCAGGGTGATGTGCCGGAAGAGGCGGAGCGCGGGTCGCACCGGGTTACTTCGCCACGGTGAAGGGGAGCGCGGCCTCGGCCGCGCGGGTCGTCCGCACGTCCTCGACACGGACGAGAAAGCAGTACTCGCCGGGCGCGAGGTCGGGCGGCAGGTTGAACTTGGCGTGTGTGGAAACGTCGCGCGGCCGCGAGTGGAGCCGGTCCTTCCGCCGCTGGGGCTCGGGCAGGGACCAGACCGTCCCGCCGCGTACCGCCCGGCTCTGGATCTCGACCGAGACGCGGAAGTCCGTCTCGAACCCCTCGGCGGCGAGCGTCTCGGTCGAGGCGTTCTCGACCTCGATGTAGAGAACGCACGAGTCGCCAGGGCGGTAGGCAAACGGCTCCGGCCGCTTCTCGTAGCGGCCGAATCCCCACAGGCGATGCACGCACAGGAGCTTCGCGATCTCGAGCTCGGTCTCCGCGCCGGGCGCGCCGGCCTCCTTCGCCAGCTCCCGGGCGAGCTCGCGGAAGCGCGCGGGCTCCCCGAGCCTGCGGGCGAGGTCCATGGCCAGGAGCTTCGCGCGCGCGACGTCGTTGGGCACGGCGGGCTTCGCCGCCTTTAGCCGGCGCAGCGCCTCCTCGAGCCGACCCTCGGCAAGGTCGAGCAGCACCACGCGCAGGACATCCTTCCGCGCGGTGAGGCGCTCGCGCAGGTGCGCGAAGAGTTCGTCCTCTTCGAGCGTCGGCCCGGCCGCCCCCGCGACCAGCGCGCGGCCCTTCTCCCACTCGCCGTGGAGGATCAGGATCGCTGCGATCTTCCAGCGCGCGTCGTGGTCGTCGGGGTTCTTCTCGAGCTTCTCCTTGAGCTCGCGCAGGGCCGGCGCGAAGCTCATGCGCCCGAGACGTTTGAGCGTCACCTCGTCCGCGGTGCGCGGCGAGGCGAACTCGGGCTTTCCCCGGGCCCGGGCGCGCGCGAGGAGCGCGGCGAGGCTCTCGGGCCCCTCCCCGCCGATCTCCGTGCCCACGCAGAGGCGCCGGGCGTGCTCGAGCGTCTGTTCCGCCTCTCTCCAGCGTTCCTCCCTGAGGAGAACCTTGGCGTGGACCCGCAGGGCCTCGACCTCGCGTTCGATCCGGCGCACTCGAGCCGGATCGGCTCCGGTCACGGGCGGCGGATCGTCGGGCGGCGCGCTCTCGGCGGCGGCCGCGAGCGCGGCGAAGAGGAACGCCGCAAATGCGAAGGCGGAAAGAGCGCGGCCTGCGCGCGTCTGCATGCTTATTCCTCCGGCAGGATGTGGGCCCGGCGGCCCTCGACGCGCACGCGGCCTGCGGCGAAGGCCTGGATCGCGGCCGGGTAGATCTCGCGCTCGGCCGCCTGGACGCGCTCGGCGAGCGAGTCGGGCGTGTCGTCGGGCCGGACCTCGACCGCGCGCTGCGCGAGGATCGGGCCGTGGTCATACTCCTCGTCCACGATGTGGACCGTGCAGCCGGTGATCTTGACGCCCCCCTTGAGCACGGCCTCGTGCACGAAGTGGCCGTACATCCCCACCCCGCCGAAGGCGGGCAGGAGCGCGGGGTGCACGTTCACGATGCGGCCGCGCCAGCGGTCCGGCACGCCGAGGCGCACCATAAAGCCGGCGAGGGCGACGAGGCCGGCTCCGGACTCGTCCACGGCGCGGAAGACCGCATCCGTGAACGCCTCGAGCGAAGCGTGCTCCTTGCGCGGGAGGATGCGTGTCGGGACGCCGCGCTCGCGCGCGCGCACGAGGCCGTAGGCGTCGGCGCGGCTGGAGACGACGAGCACGACCTCGGCCGCGAGCCGGCCGTCGTCGATCCACGCGAAGAGGTTGGCCAGCGTCGTCCCGCTCCCGGAGAGGAGTACTGCCAGGCGCAACCGGTCGCCCGCCACGGGCTACTCGATCTCGACGCGGATGTGGAGCGCGCCCGCGCCCCGGCCGCCGAACCGGAGGACCCAGTCCTCGCCGCCCTTGGGTACCTGGAAGACAATCCACCCGGTGGCCGCCTGGCCCTTGCGAAGCTTGTACGTCTTGATCACCTTCAGCGGCCGGTCCTTGCTGTCGA
>Ga0272441_10007531_pt1 | contig 17661 bp, 14 predicted proteins | sample SSMProp6N_FD_193582 | JGI IMG/M metagenome (GOLD analysis project Ga0272441, IMG submission 193582) | Marine sediment archaeal communities from Little Sippewissett salt marsh, Falmouth, MA, United States - SSM-Prop-6N | ecosystem: Environmental > Aquatic > Marine > Wetlands > Sediment ... | reverse complement strand
GTCGTCAACACCAGCGCCGCCTGGGCCCTTCCAAGCCCCATCGCCAGCACTACAACAAAACCTGTCATTGCGAGTCTTAACATGTCTCTGCTCCTTCGCGTAAGAAAACCTTCTCTCGTCTGGGGGGCCGACCATCGGCCTCCTCCGTTCACACAACTATTCTTCCTGAATTGGCTCTCACGTCATCGACACCTCCGGGGGCGGGCTCGTCCCGCACCAGGCCGCCGCAGGGGTCTCGCCACGAGACGCCGGGGCCGGTCGCTCAATAGATCCTCGTCTCACTCGTTCTCCGATTGTTCCATCCGTCCCGCGGCGGGTCCGTCCTCGCGGGCACAGCTTTCCTCGCGCCCGGCGCGGGCCGGGTGACAATTGCCATCACGCTTCGGCCGGGGGCGCGAGCGTCGCGCCGTCGTCCCAGTCGTAGGCCACGGCCTTGGCCGGCCGGTCCGTCAGCGGCGCCGGCAGCCGCTCAATCAGCAGTTCCACGGCCTCGGCGCCGACCGCCCGCATGGGCACCCGGGCGGTCGCCGCGTCGTGCCCGCCGACGTTCCGCCCGGCGTCGGCGATCATCACCAGCGACAGGCGCTGGGGCACGGGCAGGCCCGCGGCCGCCGCCGCCAGCAGCACCACGACGGCTGACTCCGGCGAATGGGCCACCACGCCGGTCGGGCGGTCGGGCCCATACAGCCACTGCCGCGCCAGGGCCGGGCGCTGCGGCCGGGGCGGCGCCGCCCAGCCGAACACGCGGGGCGTCAGCCCGGCCTCTCGCATGGCCTCGCGGTAGCCCTCGATGCGGTCGCGCACCGAGTAGTGCAGCACGGCCATCTCGACTTCGGGGTTGCGGGTGGTGTAGTGCGCGTAGGCGATCCGCCGGTGCCCAAGTTGCAGCAGGCGCCGCGTGGCCATCCGCGATCCGGCGAAATCGTCGGGATACACGCAGTTGTGCTCGCCCCTGGTGTTCAGCCACACGGCCGGGTGGCGCGAACGCTCGATCAGGTCGATCATCTTGTCGGGGATGTGGTCGGTGTAGTTGATCAGCAGCCCGTCGCAGCACCACTCGCGGAGGATCCTAGGGACAAAGCCCTGGTCGGTCAGTTTCTCATCCGGCAAGCGGACGACCGTGAGCTGGATCTCCCGCTCGGCCAAGGCGTCATCGATGCCGTCGACCAGGTCGCTCGGCAGGTAGCTTCGCCCGCGGTCGGTCGAGAGCAGCAGCCCGACCGCCCCGAACCGCCCACGGCGCATGGCCCTGGCGGCCGCGTTCGGGCGGTAGTCCAGCTCTGCGGCAATCTTCCGTATCCGCTCGCGCGTGCCTTCGCCCACGCCGGGCCCGCCCTTCAAAGCGCGTCGGACGGTCAGGGGCGTCACCGACGCGGCCCGGGCGACATCGTCTTGAGTTGCAGGCTTTGTCATGCCCTTCTTCGCAGGAAGCTCTCAAACTTGGTTGCGGACAAACTAACTACGTCGTTACTAACTACGTAGATGCTACCACGGGACACCCCTGTCGTCAAGGCGCTCCGGGGCGAATTTGCATAGTTCTTCAGCCGCGTCCTCCCGGCCCGCTGGCCCCCGGTGCCCCAGGCTGAAGGGCTGACATTTGCCGGCTTCTCCGTAGCGTCGTCCCCTTCCGGCCGATAACCTTAGCGGGCTTGCAGGATCCCCCATGGCCGACGAGCATTCCCCGCAAACGTGCCGCCGACTGGCCGAGGCGTTCGACCGTCTCGGCCTGCACCGCCCGCTGCGCGTGGCCCGCTACGACGCGGGCGAGGAGCTGACGTACGAGGTGACGGGCGTCGCGCCGGCGACGACGGCGAAGGCCACGCTGGTCATCCAGAAATTCGTCGGCGGCGGCTTCGCGGGGCAGGTCTATCGCGTCCGCGTGGACCAGGTTGAGGGCCAGCCCATCGCCGGGCTTGACGTCGGGCAGCGCCTCGCCATGAAGCTCCTCGTCCCGCCCAGCGGATTCTCCCGGCGCTTCCGCGACACGCTCTACGCGATGGGCTTTCAGGCGGCGTTCCAGCACCAGGTGAATCCCGCGGCCGTGCGGGCCGGGGCAATCTGGCAGAAGCTCATCCGCCGGGCGGCCGGCATTCGCTTCGGCGACGAAAAGGCAGTCAAGGACGTGGTCGCCACGTTTGTCGATCGCGCCATCGGCTCGTGCGGGGAGCTGAGCGAGTGGGTCGAGGGGCGCCTGTGGCGGTTCGAAGTGGACGATCATCTGGACGCCCGCAAGCGGTGGTCCAAAGGCCGCGACGTTCCGGACGAGCTGCTGGGATCACCCGAGTACCGTGCCAAGCGCGTGTTCATGCGCGAGTTCGTGCGGCTGCTGCACGAGATGGGCGCGCGCGAGTTCGCCCGCCAGTACGAATGGTGGACGGGCAAGAGCCAGCCGAACGTGTTCAAGCGGTTCAGCGGCGAGGGCGACCCGGCCGCGGGCCTAACGGCGATGGACTTCCGGGCGGGGCTGGTGCTCCTGCCGTTCCTGCCGATGAGTCCGGTCGACGTGCGGCTGATCCTCACGGGGCTGGCGGGCGGGCGGCTGGTGCAGTTTGACCGCGGCGACCTGCGGAAGCTGCGGCGCTTCGTGGACGCGCACGCCGAGCGGTTCGCGCACCTGCGAGACGCGATCGAGGAACTGGAGCAGGCGGAGAAGACGTACCGCGACTCGCAGATCGACATCACGCACAACCATGTGCGCCTGCTCACGAGCCCGCGGCTGTGGGGGACGATCCTCGGTAGCGCCGTCACCGGCTGGGAGATCTCGGGCAAGGCCGACGAGCGCTGCGCGCGGCGGCTTCGCGGCAGCCGACTCCTGACGATCCTCTTCGCCTTCGTCGGGCTCGTCCCCTTGCTCTCGCTCGCCGCCGGCGTGGCCGTGCTGGTCGGTGGGCTGGTGAGCGGCTGGGCGTGGTATGCGGCCGCGGGGCTCGGTCTCGCCGTCGCCGTCGTCGGGCGGATCGTCGGCAAGGCGCTGCGCAAGCTTTGGGGCCGCAGCGACTTACGCAGGCACTACTTCGCCATGCTGTCGCCCCCCTACTTCGCGCGGGCCGTTCGCGGCCACGCGGTTGAGAGCGTCCTCCGCTGGCACCGCGCGGGCCGCGTCTCGGCCGAGAAGGCCGAGCGCCTCGTCGCCTCCACCGGCCGCTTCCTCCTGCACCTGCCGCTGTCGATCCTGCCAGCCGGGCTGCACCGGATGCTGACCGACGCGAAGTTTGCCAAGGGCAAGCTGGCCTACATCTTCGTCCGCCCGGTGCGGCTGTTCTTCAACGCGGACGCCCGCGAGCAGTGGATGCGCGAGATGATCGCCGACGGGCGGGCCAACGGCATGCTCACGGACGAGGAAGCCGACGAGATCGAATCGCGCATCAAGGACCCGTACATTCAGAAGTACCTCAAGGCGCTGGCGGTGCACGTCTGCACGCTGCCGGTGACGCAGATCGTGTCGGTCGCCGTCGCGGCGTGGTACTGGAACCCCGCGATGGGCTTCTGGGGCAACCTCAAACAGGCGGGGGCCATCCTGGCGGCGTTCCAGATCACGCCCATCTCCCCCGGCTCGCTCGTCCGCGGCCTCTACGTGCTCTACCTCGTGATCCGCGAGCGGAACGTGAAGGACTACAACATCGCCCTGTGGCTGGGGTTCTTCAAGTACGTCGGGTACCTCGCGTTCCCCATCCAGATGGCGTACCACTACCCGGCGCTCGCCCGCTTCATGGCCGCCCACTGGGCAACCGCGGCCGTGCATCACATGCCCGTCTTCGGCGAGCGTGGCGCTCTGCTCGAACACGGGGCGTTCGACCTCTTCTTTAACTGGCCGCTGACGTATCGCCGGCGGATGCGCGCGCGGGCCGAGCGCCGCGGGACGCTGCGGCCCCGGGCGTGGCACGCGCTATTGATCGCCGTGGCGACGGCCGGCGTCTGGGCGGCGGCGGATTGGCTGTGCGTTCGATGGTATGGCGCCGTGCCGACGCTACTGAATTTGGGGTGGCTTGTGCCTTGGCCGGCGCTACTGGCGGGCGCGCTGGTCGCGGGCCTTGCCGGCGGAGCGACGCTGGGCCGGCGCGTGCAGCTCGCCGTTGCGTGTGGGCTGGCGGCCGGCGTGCTGTACGGCAGCGTGCACCTGGCGTGGCCGTGGCTGCTGCCGGGGCTGGCGCGCCCGGACTTGACCGGCGCGTTCTTCTGGAGCGCCCTGGGCGTCGTGCTGTGGCGGGTGTTCTTCTTCGCCCTGTCCTGCGTCGTGGGCGCCCTGCTATGGGAGACGCTCGGACCCGAGGGCGGGTAACGTCAAATGCAGACAAGGCCGAGCCAAACCCCACAGAAACACAGACGGCACTGGCACATCTTTCCTCTGACGATGGGCGGCATCGCGGCATGGACCGCGATCGACCTGCTGCACGCGATGGCACATGTGCCCGTCCGTCCGCTGGTGTTCGTCTCGCTCCCCTCCCTCAGGGACGTCTGGTATCTCGCGCCCTGGCCTACGTTTGCCGTCGGGCTCCTCGCAGCGGCATTCGCAGGCAGCGCAGGACTCGCCAGGCGGCTGCTGCTTGGTGCAGTCTGTGGCTTCAGCATCGCCATCGGCTTCTTCCTGATCCATGCGGGCTACATCCCCCTGTACCGTGGTGCGTTCGGATTCATCTTCCTAGGCTTTGGCCAACTGGAGGAAATGGAGGTCCTGGGCCAGCAACTCGTCGTTTTCGGTGCTACGTCTTCACTGGGGGCTCTCGTGTGGCAGGCTCTGCGCCGCAAGCAGTCGACCTAGTAGACTCTACATCCGGTCGAGCACTTCGATTCCCAGGAGCGACAGGCCCGTGCGGATAGTCCGGGCGGTCAGATCGCACAGGGCGAGTCGGCCGGCGCGCGTCGGCTCGTCGGCCTTGAGCACGGGGCAGTTCTCGTAGAAGCCCATGAACGCCCCGGCAAGCTCGTAGAGGTAGGCACAGAGCAGGTTCGGCAGGCACTCGGCCGCGACCGCCTCGACCGTCTCGGGGAATTGCAGCAGCTTGACGGCCAGCGCCCGCTCCGCCGGCTCGGCGATCTGAGGGGAGGAGGAAAAGGGGTCAGGAACCTTTTCTGCCCGATCTGGGGCACTGCCGGGCGTGGAGCCGGCCTCATCGCTCGCCGCTTCGCCCGCAAGCTCCGCAGAAAAGGTTCCTGACCCCTTTTCCTTGCCGAAGATGCTGCGGATGCGGGCGTAGGCGTACTGCATGTACGGGGCCGTGTTGCCGTCGAGCGAGAGCATCTTGTCCCACGAGAACACGTAATCGCTCGCCCGGTTCTGCGACAGGTCCGCGTACTTGACCGCCCCGATGCCGACGACGTGGGCGATGCGGGCGAGGTCCTCGGCCGAAGGCTCGTCGCCGCGCTCGGCCGCCTTGGCCGCGACGAATTCGCGCGCCCGGCTCTCCGCCTCATCCAGCAGGTCCATCAGCTTGACGGTGCCGCCCTCGCGCGTCTTGAACGGCGTGCGGCCCTCGCCGAGCATCATCCCGAACGGCACGTGCTCCAGCGACACGCGGCCGTCCTGCGGCCCCGGCTTGACGCTCCACCTCGCCTTGTCGGCAATGGCGAAAACCTTGGCAAAGTGCTCTGCCTGGCGCGAGTCGGTGACGTACAAGACGCGGTCGGCCCGAAGTTCGTTCACGCGGTAGCGGATGGCCGCGAGGTCCGTCGTCGCGTACAGGTAGCCGCCGTCCGACTTCCGGACGATCACAAACGCCGACTCCCCCTCCTTGTTCGTGAACTCCGGCAGGAACACGCCCTGCGCCCCCTGCGAGTCTTCCAGCAGCCCGGCCGTCTTCAGCCCCTCCACAATCCCCGGCAACTCGTCGTTGTACGCGCTCTCGCCGCGGACGTCGCCTCGAACGAGCAGAATCCCCAAGCGGGAGTAAACCTGCTCGCAATGCTGCAGCGACTGATCCAGGAATATGTCCCAGTACCCACGTGCGCCGGAATCACCGGACTGGAGCAGGACGACCGTCTCCCTGGCATGCAGTCGGAACTCCTCATCGCCGTCGAATCGCTGCTTCGCTTCGCGGTAGAACTCCTCCAGATCATCCAAGTGAGGAACCGCGTAGATGCAAGATTCCCCATCATGGAATCGCTTTCGCTTCTCCTCATATAGAGCCAGCAGCATTCCGAACTGCGTTCCCCAGTCGCCGACGTGGTTCTGTCGGATGACGCCGTGCCCTAAGAAGTCCAGCGTCCGGGCAAGCGCGTCGCCGATGATCGTCGAGCGGAGGTGGCCGACGTGCATCTCTTTGGCGAGGTTCGGGCCGGAGTAATCGACGACCACCGTCTCCGGCCGGTCGGGCTTGGCGACCCCGAGCCGTTCGTCGGCCGCCGCGGCCGCGAGCTGCGACTGAAGGAACTCGCGCTTCAGCGTGACGTTGATGAAGCCCGGCCCGGCGACCTCCACCCTCTCTGCGAGGTCCGAAAGCCCGGCTTCGGCCACGGCCTGCTCGGCGAGCTTGCGGGGATTAGTCTTGAGCCGCTTGGCGGCCGCCATCGCGCCGTTGGCCTGGTAGTCGCCGAACTGCGGCTTGCTCGACGGCCCCGCCAGCGCGGCCGTGCCCTCCGGCGCCCCAGCCTTCACCAGCGCGGACGACAGGCGCTGCTCCAGCGTGCGGCGGAGGTTCATTTCTTGCTCTCGCCGTCGAGGGCGGCGGCCCCCTTGAGCGTGATGCGGAACTCGTGCCGCTTGGTCACGAGCAAGGCCGCGTCGAATCCGTGCAGGTCGAGGTTGCGCTCGATGCGCCGGGCGAGCGTCTCGGCGCGAATGCCGGTCGCCTTCACCAGCCGGTTCATGGCGACGAACTGGAAGTGCGCGGGCTTGCCGCTTTCGTTATACCGGAACCACTTGTCGCCGATGATCGGGCACTGCGGCAGCGACTTGCGGATGGCCTTCTTGAATCGCTGGACCAGGCGTTGCTCGATGGTCATGGCCGTTTCCTAGGTCGGTTCGGCGGGCGGCGTTCGCCGGGCCCTCCGCCAGCGGACCCGCGGCGCCTCGCCCCAGATGAGCTCCAACTCGTAGTACTCCCGGTGCTTCCGGTCGAAAATATGGACCACAACGTCCACGAAATCCAGCAGAATCCACGTGCCCGACTCCCTCCCCTCCACGTGCCACGCCGGGAAGCCCTTCTCCGCCCCCACCCGCGACACGTCGTCGGCCACTGTCCGCATCTGCCGGTCGGACGTCCCCGTGCAGATGACGAAGTAATCCGTCACCGGGCTGCGCCCGCGCAAGTCGAGTACGGAGATGTCCTCGGCGTTGGTCTCCTCGGCGGCACGGGCCGCGGCGGCCGCGAACGCCCGCGCCGGGTCCGACCTGCTGCTCCTGCGCTTGGCCAAGACGCTCGTCGCCTCCTTACAGGCCCAGCAGGGCGCTGATCTTGGCGCCGTACTTGACGATCAGCCCGGCGAACACGACCGACACCATGCTCATCAACTTGATGAGGATGTTGAGGCTCGGCCCGGAGGTGTCCTTGAACGGGTCGCCCACGGTATCGCCGACGACAGTGGCCTTGTGGTTGTCGGAGCCCTTGCCGCCCATTTCGCCGCTCTCGATGTACTTCTTGGCGTTGTCCCACGCGCCGCCGGCGTTGGCCATGAAGATCGCCATGGCGAACCCGCAGGTCAGCCCGCCAGCCAGCAGCCCGAGCACGCCGGGCACGTCGAGCAAGAGCCCCACCAGCACCGGCACGATCAGCGCCAGCAACGACGGCAGGATCATCTCCTTCTGCGCGCCCCGCGTCGAAATCGCCACGCAGCGGGCGTAGTCGGGCTTGTCCGTGCCTTCCATGATACCGGGTTTCTCCTTGAACTGCCTGCGGACCTCCATGACCATTGCCATCGCCGCCCGCCCAACCGCCTTCATCGTCATCGAGCTGAACAGGAACACCAACAGCACGCCCGCGAAGATGCCGCACAGCACCTGCGGGTTCATCAGGCTCACACGGTAGAAGTCCATGTATTGCGCCAGCGAGGCCTGCGGCGCCGAGACCAGCTTCACGTTATGCAGCGTGCGGTTGGCCCCGACGTGAAGCTCCAGGTTGCGCACGTGGCTTTCCGCGTCCGCGGGGCCCAAGGGGCCCAGCCAGTCGGGCTTCTGCCCCGGGTGCACGTACATGTCGCTGGGCACGGGCCCGTGCTTGATGCTCGGCAACTTGCTCAGCGCCATAAAGCAGGCGAAATCGCTCTCGGCCGTGCCCTCATCGATCTTCATCGCGAACTTGCGCCCGCCGAGGTAGATCAACTGGTGCACGCCGCCCCGGTCGTCCTGACCGGCCTGGGGGATCGCCTGAACGACCGCCGCCCGCGCCTCGCGGTTCTGCCCGACGCGGATTTCCTCGACGTACGCGGCCAGCAGCGCCAGCGCCGTCAGGGCCGCCGAGCCGATGGCGAAGCCCTTGCCGACGGCGGCCGTCGTGTTGCCCAGCGAGTCGAGCTGGTCGGTGCGCTTGCGGACCTCCGGCGGCTGTCCGGTCATCTCGGCGTTGCCGCCGGCGTTGTCGGCGATGGGCCCGTAGGCGTCGGTCGCCAGGGTGATGCCGAGCGTGGCGAGCATGCCCACGGCCGCGATGCCCACGCCGTAGAGGCCCAGCATCATCTCGCCGCCGCCGCCGGCCAGCAGATACGCCGCGACGATGGCGATGATCACGGTCAGCAGCGCCGCCCACGTGCTCTTCATGCCTTCGGCGATGCCGGCGATGATGACGGTGGCCGGTCCGGTCTCGGCGCTTCTGGCGACGCCCCTGGTCGGCTCAAAGTCGTAGCTGGTGTAATACTCGGTGGCCTTGCCGATGACGATGCCGGCGACCATGCCGGCCACGATCGCGCCCCACACGCCGAGCCAGTTGACGCCCGGCACCGGCCCCAGCAACAGCCAGCAGACGCCGAGGGCGGCGACAAGGATAAGGAAGCTCGCCCCAAACACGCCGAGGTTCAGCGCCCCCATGAGTTGCTTCATTGACGCCCCCTCCTTGCACCGCACCAAATACACGCCGAGGATGCTCAGCAGGATGCCGACGCCCGCCAGCACCATCGGAGCGGCGAGCAGGTTGATGGCATATCCGCCGGCTTTGAGGGCCATGGCGGCCGCGACACCCAGGGCGGCCGTCGCCAGGATGCTCCCGCAGTAGCTTTCGTACAAGTCCGCGCCCATGCCGGCCACGTCGCCGACGTTGTCGCCGACGTTGTCGGCGATGGTGGCGGGGTTTCGCGGGTCATCTTCGGGGATTCCGGCCTCGACCTTGCCGACGAGGTCGGCGCCGACGTCGGCGGCTTTCGTGTAGATGCCGCCGCCGACGCGGGCGAACAACGCCTGGCTCGACGCCCCCATGCCGAAGGTCAGCATGACGACGGTGATCTCGACCAAACCCATCGGCTCGAAGCCCATCGAGGGCACGAGCTTGTAGAGCACGAGGAACCACATGGTGATGTCGAGAAGGCCGAAGCCGACAACGACCAAGCCCATCACGGCCCCCGCGCGGAAGGCGACGGTCAGCCCGCGATTGAGGCCCTCCTTCGCGCCCTGCGTGGTGCGGTTCGAGGCCATCGTCGCGGTCTTCATCCCCAACCAGCCGCACAGGCCGCTGAAGAACCCGCCGGTCAGGAACGCAAACGGCACGATGCCGTGCTGCACGTGCAGGCCATACGCCATGAACGCCAGCAGTGCAGACGCGACCACGAAGAAGATCGCCACCACCTTGTACTGGCGCTTGAGGTAGGCCAGGGCCCCCTCCGTGACGTGCCCGGCAATCTCCCGCATCTTCTCGTCGCCCTGGGGGGCCGCCTTCACCTGGCGGAAGAAGAGGAACGCAAACACCAGCGCGAGAACGGCGCCGGCCGGGGCGACCCACCAGATACCGGGGATGCCGGCGCGGGCGAGCCCGTCCTTTGCGGCGGCGCCTTCCTGCGCGGCGGCCGGGACGGCCGCGAAGGTAAGCACGGCCAAGCCTGCCAGGGCAGTCAGGGCGAGCGTCCAGTTGCGGGCGCGGCGACTTGGTGCGGTCACTACGATGCTCCTTCGGGCAGATTGGCGGAGTACGGGAGCAGAGCCCGTCCGCCGGAAGCCATGGGATTCCTGGGATCGCAATGTCGAGCGGAGGCGCCCGAATCGAAAGCCGGGGCCCCCGGGGAGAACAGGCGGATCGCGGCCCGGGCGGGGAGGATCACCCGACCACCTACCGGCCCGCGGCGGCGCGTTTTATGCTCTTGCGGAGACGGCGGCGGCGTCGCTCGGAAGGCTTCTCGTAGTAGCTGTTGCGCTTGATGTCGCGCGTGAGGCCTTCCTTCTCGCACAGCTTCTTGAACCGCTTGAGCATCTGATGGATGGACTCGTTGCCCCGTGCCTTGACTTTAATCATCCGGCGATCACTGATCCTTTCTGGTTCTCGTCGTTCCTCGGGGCGCGCACGGCCCACAAGAGGAGCCCGTCAACCGACAGACAGTAGGGATGATACGCGATACCGCCCGGCGTTCAAGGCCTTTTCCCGCTTCTTCGCAGGGATACAGGGGATGCACGGGATACGACAAGAGGAGCCGGCAGGGATGAACGCGGATGGGCGCGGATGCCGCTGAAGAGAGAGAAGGTATGGCTTCAGTTCGCGGAGCTTCCATTCCGAAACACCGAGCTCGAGGAGCCGCACGCCGCCCAGCAAGTGCCTGCATGTTCTGCATTAGTAGTCGGCGAGTGTCTCCTTGCGTCGACAACTGCATGCACGCGGTAAGGTGACGAACCGCGTGGCCGAATCCGGCGGGAAAGACAGGTGGAAGGCAGCCTGCGTGCCGCAATCTGCTGGGATTCGCGCCCGCGACGCGTGTTTGACCTGTTGATGTGCCGTGCCCGTTCTTCTGCGTTCATCTGCGTTCATCTCTGCCCAAGGCCGTATCCCCTGAATCCCCTGTATCCCTGCGAAGGAATCAACGGTTCTCGATTTCTCGCCACTCCTCCTCCTCGGTCATTTCATCCTCGCTGTCCTCGTCCTCCTGCGTCACACCCATCCAGTCCCACCACGGCCGCGGGGGTTCGGGGCGGCTCGCCGGCTGGGTGGCGGTCGGCGGCAGCGGGCCGGGCTCGTCCTCCGTCACGCCCGCCCAGTCCCACCAAGGACGCTCGGACTGCGGCCGCGCCCTCGCCGGCTCCTCGTCGCGGGCTCCCGGCGGCTCCTCCTCCGTGACCCCTGCCCAATCCCACCAGGGGCGGTCGCGCTGCGGAGCCGGGGGCAACTCGCCGCCGACGGCCTTCGCCCACTCCTCCGGGTCGTAGCCCAGCTCGTGGCCGGTCAGGCCCATCAGCGTTTTCCGGGCCTGATACCGCACGGCGAACGCCTCGTCCAGCAGGCAGCGGACCAGCGTCTCCCGCACGGCCTGCGTGTCGTAGTGCCGCAGCGCCCGCGCGCAGCTCCCTCGCACGTCGGACGAATCGTCTGTCCTCGCGTGCCGGCGCAGCGGACCCGCCGCCTCCGGACCCACCAGGACGTCGAGCGCGGCGGACGCGTCGAGCCGAACCATGGCGTCCTCATCCGCCAGCGCTGCCACGGCCGTCGCGGCGTACTCGTCGTCCCTCGCCTTGGCCAAGGCCCGCAATGCCGCGCTGCGGACCGACGGGTCCGGATCGTTCCGCGCCAGGTCCGCGTAGCGCTCGAGGTACGGTTCCTCGAGCCCCCAGTCGTGACCGGACACGAGCGCGATTCCCTCGCGGATTCGGTCGGGGTCGCGCTCGTCGTAGAGCATGTCCACCTGCTGCTCAGGTGTCGCGCCGCGGAACCAGTTCATCGGGTTCGGGATAGTCACCCGCAGCGGCCGGGCCTCCTGCTCGCCCCCGCACCCGCCGGCCGCAAGAAGCGCGAACCAGACCAGGATGTATGTGCCGACCGCCCTGCTCATTCCGCCATCGCCTCCGCCGGTTCCGTCGCGGGCGACTCCAGTTCGTCGGTCCCGACGTATTCCACGTGATCGATCTTCCGCCCGCCGAACCGCTCTCCCAGCGCGGCGAAGCGCTCCGCGTTGTCCGTCGTGTAGCACCCCAGCGTGCCACCCGACTCGCGGGCCGAGCGCAGGCCGTTGCTGCGCAGCCGATGCTCGATTTTCTTCGCCGTGGCGGCCGCCGAGCTGACCAGCGGAACGTGCGGGCCCATCAGCTTCCCAATCGCGCCCGCCAGCAGCGGGTAGTGGGTGCAGCCGAGGATCAGCGCCGCCGATGCACTTCGGTCCGTGCCGCCGGCGACGGCCTCGCCGGTGCCGAGGAACCGCTGAAGGCCTCGCAGGTAATCGCTCAGCACGTGCAGGACAATCGGGTCGTCCTCGCGACGCCCTTCCTCGACGATCGGCACCAGTAGCGGGCACGCGACGGCCATCACTTCACGCGCCGGGTCCGCTGCCTCCAGTGCCCGCTGATAGGCGCCGGACGCGATCGTCGCCTCCGTGCCGATGACGCCGATCCGCCCGCGCGTGGCTTCCAGAGCCGCGGCCGCACCGGGACGAATGACGTCGATAACCTCTACCGGTGAGAGCGCCTCCAGGTGATCGGTCCCCGCGGCCGAGGCCGTGTTGCACGCCACGACGAGCAGCTTGGGGTCGCGGGCAAGCAGGAAGCGGGCGTCCTCCCGGGCGAAGCGGCGGACGGTCTCGAGCGACTTGATGCCATACGGGACACGCGCGGTATCGCCAAGGTACAGGATGTCTTCGCCGGGCATGGCGCGCGTGAGTTCGCGCACGACGGTGAGTCCCCCGAGCCCGGAGTCGAACACGGCGATGGGCCGCTGGCACAGGCTTTCGCGGTCTGCTTCGCTCATCCGCCCGACACGATAGCACATGCGCTCCGTCCACGGTAGCTTGCTTTGCCTGCGGGGCCCGCGGAGAATAAACTCATGGCGCGACGCAAGGGAAAATCCGGACGGCGGATCAAGGACTGGCACAGCCGTTACCGCGGCGGCGATGACGTCGGGGATGTCACGCCGCGCGGAAAGCAGATGTCCCGCCGCGCCGTCAAGCTGCGTGAGGAGCGGTTCGCCGCCCCTGCCGGCGAGCCGCTCGACGGCTATCCCGGCGCGGAGGGAATGGTCGTCGGGCTTTTTCGCGGCGGGGCGGCCGTGCGCGTCCATGACCGTACGCTGCTGTGTGGCATCGCCAAGACTTTCCGCGCCCCGGAGGGAAGCAGCCCGTTGGCCGTCGGCGACGGCGTGAAGGTGGCTCTGACCCGGCCGGAGCATGCGGACGGCGAGACGGCCGCCGACAAGGACCGCGCGGACGGGATGATCCTCTCCCGCCGGCCCCGGGCCAGCGCGCTGTCGCGGCCCGTGCCGTGGTCGGCCAAGCGCCGCGACGAGTATCAGGGCGACGTGCCCGAGCGCGTGATCGCGGCGAACATGGAAGTGCTACTGATCGTGGCCTCTGCCCGACAGCCGAGGACGCCGCGTACGCTGGTGGATCGGTTCCTCATCATCGCCGAGCGCGGCGAACTGACGCCTGTGCTGGTGGTCAACAAGATCGACCTCGCCGAGCCGGATGAGGAGATCGTCGGCGACTGCGGCGACCTTGGCGTGGAGGCGTTCGCCGTGTCGGCCTCCACGGGCAAGGGGCTTCCGGCGCTCGCCGGGGCGCTCCGCGACAAGCGAAGTGTACTCGCCGGAGCCTCCGGCGTCGGCAAGACGACGCTGATCAACGCGCTGGTGCCGGGTGCGGACGGGGCGACCGGCGCGGTCCGGGCGAAGGACGAGCGCGGCCGCCACACGACCAGCGGCGCGGCCGTCTATGATCTTCCCGGCAGCGGGATGCTGGTCGATACGCCGGGCATCCGGGAGCTCGGCGTCACGCTGGACGCGACGGAACTGCCGTGGTACTTCCCCGAGTTCGAGACACACGCCCGCCAGTGTCGCTTCAACAACTGCACGCACACACACGAGCCGGACTGCGCCGTGCAGCGGGCGGTCGAAGCCGGCGAAATCCCCATGCGGCGGTACGAGAGCTACCTCCGCATCTTCGACTCTCTGTAGAACCGCGGACTGACATGGCTGCCGCCTCCCATCGCGGCTACCCCCCGAGAAGAAATCCCCGACCGGCGCGGCACATTTCGCCGCGCTAAGCGTTTTACTCTAAACGAAGCCGACGCTGTAAGGAGTCCACCATGCCCGATCGCCTTGGCGTATCGCTGTTCCTCCTGGGCGCCATCGCGGCCGCCCTGTCGGTCGCCGAGACCGCCCCGCCGCCGACCGCCAACGATCCGCAATTCGACAGCAAGAAATACTGGCCGAATCTGAGCGGCAAGGAGCACTACCTCAAGCAGGATTGGCCGAAGACGCGCGTGCTCGTGTATGGCGGCATGGACGCGAACGGCAAGAAGACCGGTGGCAGCGGCTGGGTGGACCTGTCGACCGGCAAGCGGGCGAAGGGTCCGGACGCCAACACGGACATCATCCTGCCCGACTCGGACAAGCCGTACAAGTTCGGCCGCTCGGGCGGCAAGTACCGCCACGTGACGGTCGGGCGCAACGCCCACATGAGCGGCGGCGGCGACGGCAACCCGATGTACATCTTCGGCAACATCTGGATCCGTGAAGGCGGCAGCATGCGGGCCCAGGGCGCCACCATCATTGCCGGCGAACGCCACACCTTCTACCGCAATGACAACCGCTGCGACGAGTGGAACGCACCGAACTGGCAGAAGGTCTCCACATCGATGTACATCCGCTTCGCCAAGGTCAAAGGCGCCACCGCCGAGGTCGTCGGGCAAATCGCGATGAATGACGAGTTCAGCATCACCGGATGCGAGGTGATCATCGCCCCCGACAGCATCCTCCAGCCCGGCCGCAACGGACACCCCGGCATCCAGGGAAGGGGCAAGCTCATCCTCATGGACGGGGCGTACTACGGCGTGTGGACGAACAATTTCGACACGCCGGACCTGACGGTGAACGGAACTGTGCAGGCCGGCACGGCCGAGCGGCCGCTGACGCGAGACGCTCACATCGGCGTCAGCCGCAAGAACTACGACAAGGTCATGTACAAGGGCAAAGGCGGGCCCGGCAAGCTGGAGCGGTTCGGCACGAAGCGAGTGGCGGGTCTGGTGTTGCACGCCGGCAGCGCCCTGCGCGCCGTCCCGGCCGGCGGCAGCAACGCCCGGTTGGTCGTCCATCTCAGCCGCGACAACTGGGGCTGGCGGATTCGCGAGGAGCCCGGCAGCGCCTACGAGGCCAAGACGCTCAGGAAGCAGCCCGATGCGAAGTACCGCTACGCATGGTGGGATTCGCTGCCCATGTTCATTGACGTGTGGTTCGGGCCGGGCGTGACGGTCGAGAACGTCCGCCTCGACCACGTCCGCAAGGGCGGGCTGATGCTCGCGAACCCCGCCGACCGGGCCAAGTGGAGCGGCGTGAGCTTCGGCGAGCACTGCCAGGCCGCCGGCGATGCCCTGTTCTCCGCAGTCAGAGAGATCGGCCGGGGTGGAGACTACTGAGCCCGGCGCTGGGGTCGGCCGGTGTTGGTCCATTCGGCTGGAGAAGCCTGCAATGCCATTGATCGTGACATCAGTCATTCTCGCCGCGTTCGCCGTGACGCCCATCCTCGCCGCCGAACCGGCACCTGTCGCCGGACGGGCGTCAGCCAGAGTCGACTGGGCAGCCATGACAAAGGCGCCGTCCTACGAGAGGGCCACTGCCCACGCGCCTCGCTTCGACGACGAGGCGGTCTGGCCGTTTCTCACGGGCAAGGAGGCCTACGTCAGGCAGTCCTGGCCACAAGGGCGGCTCTATGTCTGGCGCCACCCCGGCGAGAGCGGCGGCGGGAAACGCAGTGTGCACGACCCGAAGCTTCCCGCGAACTGGCTTGAGGGCGACAAGCCCGCGGAGAAACTTGTCTTCGATGAGAATACGGACCTCCTGATCCCCCCCGCCGAGGCCCAGTATTCCGTCAACCTGACCAGGGACCACCGGTTCAAGCGCCTCAGGCACCTTACCGTCAGTCGCAATGCCAGTTTTTGGGTCGGCGGAGACGGTGTCGGCCGGCACGTCTTTGGCAGCATCTGGATCAAGCGCGGCGGCTACAGCCCGGCTGGCGGAGGACAGCATTGGGTGGGCGACCGTCACGTCTTTGTCCGAAACGACAATTCCCTGAAGATGCCGGAGTATGGGCACGAGCGGTTCATCACCCGCACCTGGGAGTACCAAAGGCTCGGGCAATACCTGCTGTTCAGCAAGAGCGACGGGGCCTCGGTTGAGGTCCTTGGGGTCGTTGACTGCCTGGACGAATTCCGGGTCGATTGCCCCGTCGTCGTGGGCCCGGACAGCATGCTTCAGCCCGGCCGGAACTGCTCGCCGGTCGTCAATGCCTCCGGCGCAATCACGCTCTGTGACGGCGCCAGGTTCGGCAGTTGGATCAACAATTTCGACAAGCCTGACATCGAGGTAAAGGGCAAGATCCAGGCGGGAATTCCGGAGCGCCCGCTCACGCGGAACGCGACGTGGTGGCTCTGCTTCAAGAACTCCTCCCGCGCCCAGTTCAATGGCGACGGCCATTGGAAGGAGGGCTACCGGACGGCTCCCAGCGCCACGTTCGGCGACGGCGCGGAACTCAGCAGCCACTCGGCGAACGGCTCGAAGCTGGTCGTGGCTCTCAACCCGTACAGTATCTGGGCTGTCAGAATCCACAGCCGCAGCGCCTTCCCGGGGCTCGGCAGCGAAGGGCTGAGCTTTGACAAGGCGAATTCATCACGCCTGGACTACGCGACGAAGGGGCACCAGCGGTGGTACAAGTCGCTGCCCCGGCACATTACCCTCGAGTTCGCGGAGGGAGTCACGGTCAAGAACGTGATGTTCGACAACGTTGACTGCGGGGGCCTCAAGCTGGCGGACCCGGCCGACGCCGCGCGTTGGAAAGGCGTTGCTCTCGGGTCGAACAGCCCGGCGAAGGATGTCCAAGCGGCTCTGGAGGCGGAAGCCCCGACGGGATCCGAGGCGCCCGCTTCGACCGGGAAGGGAACGGGAACGCCTCACGATGCTTCGCGGCCTACAGGCTCTCCATCTCCTTGAGCAGGTCGTAGGTTTCCTTCGCCTCGGCCGGGTCGAGCACCGTGATCGCCATGCCGGCGTGCACCAGCACCCAGTCGCCGAGCTTCACCTCCGGCACGAGGGCGAGCGAAACGCCCGTCCGCGTCCCGTCCAGCTCCACGGTGCCGCGGGGCAGCGGGCCCGCGGCTTCGTCGATCTTCTCAAGCTTGGCGGGGATGGCTAAGCACATCGTCGTTCACTCCTCGGTCAGCGATTATACACGCTCGCCTTCTTCCGGGCGGCGGCTTTCGCGGCCGCGACGACCGCCTGCCCCAGCGCCACGCCCCCATCGTTACAGGGAATCGTCCGGTGCCGCAATACCGTGAAGCCGTCGTCCGTCAGCGCGGCCGACAGCCGGGCCGTCAGGTATCGATTCGCAAAGCACCCGCCCGTGAGCGCCACCGTCGCCAGGCCGGTGACCTCGCGAGCCCGGCGGGCGGCGTCGCGCAGAAACGCGGCGGCCGTGTTGTGGAATTTCGCCGCGGCCTCCCCGGCTGCCGTGCCCTTCGCCAGGTCGGCGATGATCGCCTCCGTCATCGACCGCAGATCGATCTGGAACGGGCCCGCGGCCTCGAAGCGGTACGGATACGCCGCCTCGACGCCCGGACGCACGGCC
>Ga0272441_10007530_pt1 | contig 17661 bp, 16 predicted proteins | sample SSMProp6N_FD_193582 | JGI IMG/M metagenome (GOLD analysis project Ga0272441, IMG submission 193582) | Marine sediment archaeal communities from Little Sippewissett salt marsh, Falmouth, MA, United States - SSM-Prop-6N | ecosystem: Environmental > Aquatic > Marine > Wetlands > Sediment ... | reverse complement strand
AAGAATACTGATAAGGTCCTCTCCCGGTCCATTTTGTGGATTGTTTCGGATCCGGCCTATCTTATTTTCAAGTTTTCCCATTCGTTCCCCTCTGCCACGCAATATGATACTACATATAGTATCATTGAACGATTTATTACTTCAATTTCTCAGCATCTCAAACGGGAGTATTTTCTTCCCAACAGAGCACTCTAAATCCTGCCTGGACAACATTTCAAACTCAAGAGATCCGGTCTGGATACTGAAGGCATCCTCAATCACACAGCTGTGTTTATCATTCCCCTGTTGAAGAAAGCCGTCAGCGTCTCAAATACTTTTACCGCAAATACGCCAGGGCGCAATAGTGCATTTTGAGTGAATCTCTGCGTCCTGGCGTCTTTGCGATAAAGTTTTTTCAGGTTATTCAGCGCAATCAGCGTCCGTCTCTCAGCGTTTTCAGCGTTTGTTTTTCAGCGTTCTCAGCGTCTATCTTTCAGCGTCATCAGCGTCTGTGTTTCAGCGCTTTACTGCCGCGGCAGGATCCTGATCCGCAGATTACCGTCCGGTGTGCGTACGCTCACTTCCTCACCAGGTTTGTGCCCGAGGATCGCCCTGCCAACCGGGGACTCGTTGGAGATCTTTCCCTCCCGCGGATTCGCCTCGGCACTGCCAACCAGCAGATACTCTTCGTCTTCATTGTCCCCGATCTGCAGCCGGATCCGGCTTCCTATCGTGACAACATCCTCGGTCGAAGAAGATGTGATAATTCGGCCGCGCGAAAGTACATCCCGGATCTGCAAGATCCTGCTTTCCAGCATTGAGATTTCATTCTTTACCGCTTCAAACGCAGGATCGAGATCCTCAAACGATACGCCTTCAGCAGATATCGATTCAAGCTCACGGCCCAGTTCAGGCCTGAGCTTGATCAGCCCTTCCAGCTCTTCTTCAAGCTTTAACTTGCCTTCTGGTGTCAGGTAGACTTCCCTGTTCATACCATACCCTTCTCTTTTGTGGATAAAAACGGTTTTCCGTATCTACAGCGGATCCGCTCCTGGATGAAATTACCAGCAGCATCATAAGAAAAGAACGGTGAAAATGTGTCACAAAACTGTCTCATTTTTGTTCGAAATTCATCACACTCCTCCCGCCAGGCTTCCTCTCTATTCAAGCTTTTTCCCCGTCCCCGCATGAAATCAGAAAGGAACAAACCCCGATATTTAAGCAATCTCAAAAAATACAACGACTTTGATACATCTTTTATGCAACTTTTCCACGCAGGTGAGATACTATCCGTCCGATACAGGTTTGTTTGGAGGCTTCTTATGGTATTCGGCAGCTGCCCGGACTGTGGTGAAAACGTAGCAGTCGGGCTGGAACCGTTCCCTGGGCAGCAGATTACCTGCTTGAATTGTGATGCATTTCTGCAGGTAACTTCTACTGAACCCCTCATCCTGGATTGGTCGGATCAAGATTTTATCGATTACGAAGAGGAAGACGAAGATTCTTACGAAGAAGAGGAAGACGATATTGAAGAGATGTGGCGTCGCGCACGCCACCAGAAAGCACGCCAAGAGCGTTAAATTCCACCCTGTCTCCTGAAAGTTACAGACCTGGAACCCGTACCCTGTGGTGATGCTTCAATGTCGCCTGCAGGGCATGAATTCTGATTCTCCTTGTGATACCAGGTCAATGATTCAAATTATGCCGGGAGAAATTCCTTCTCCCAGCTTGAGTGAACAACCCCTGATCCGAAAATACCGCTTGCAGCCGATCAATCGCCCCTTCCGTTTCCTCTCCACCCCTGACGCTCCACAGCGGCATCAAGGATCGCCTTGAGCATCTCCTGATAGGATAATCCTGCCAGATTCGCCATTTTTGCCAGGTGACCGTCCCAACACCAACCAGGATTCGGGTTCACTTCCAGCAAATGCGGCACTCCTTCAGCATTCAACCGCCAGTCGAAACGGCAGTAATCCTGGCAGCCCAGACGCAGGAACAACCGCACTGAATCCTCGACAAGCTTGTTGTGAACCGATGCCGGCAGATCCGCTGGAATGGACCGGAGCTGCCAATACGGTGAATCGGACTGCCATTTTGCCTCATAGCCGCAGATGGGAGGCAGCCCTTCCGGCAGACAGGAATAATCTTCCTGTATGACCGGGAGAACCATATAAGGCCCAGGAGGATTGCCGATGATACCCACGGTAATCTCTGCCCCCGTCAGGAATTCCTCCACCAGGAACGGGCCAGTGAAATCATACCGCTCCTGTACACGCTGAATGGATGCTTCCAGTTCGTTTTCGGAATAGATCAGGGACTGCTGATCGATCCCAAAGCTCGAATCACCCCAGTTCGGTTTTACAAAACCAGGCAGAGGGATACGGCCTGCTATCACAAGACCGGTTGGCCCTTCGCTTTTTCGTTCTACAAATGCCCCTTCCGGAATCTGAATTCCCATTTGTTGTGCAGCACCGCGCACGATAGATTTGTCGTAGCATGCAGCCAGACACGCCGCCCCTGCTCCTGTATAAGGTATCTGGAGCATATCCAGCAAAGCAGGGACATGGAGCTCCTTAAAAGGATCGTTTTCAAAACCTTCATCACACAGGTTAAAAACCAGATTCTGCTCCCGCCGGGAACGAATCAACTCTTCAATAAGATTTTCATGATTATCAAGGTACGAAAAAGTATAATCCGCCAACCCTTCAAGATTTACACGCAGTTGGCGAATCGTATCAAAATCATCCGCATCAAAAACCTGCGCTGGTTTAACACGATCTGTTCGCCGCGGGTCGCCAAGGATGACCTGAATCTGTCTGGGAATATACGTCTTGAACGTGTCCAGGGGTGTCGATTCTTTTACTGCATGAGCAGCAATAATCAGACGCTGTGCCATCATCCCCAGATCCTGGTTGCGCTTGGATATCGGCCTGAAAGCTTCCACGTGGTCACAGATGAATCCAAGCTCCGTGAGTTTTCCGATAATAGCATCACGGGCATAGAGGCGCTCTGCATAGAACTGGTCTTTTACTACACCCTTCTGGGTATGGCAGATCACCTCCCTGGAGATGAGCCGTTCACTGTCTTCTGAAAGCTGCCGCTCCCGGCAAACAAAGTGATTCTTATCCAGCCACTCCCATGATCGCGGTTCATAATGGTTCTTCAAATATTCTCCATCGGTGATATCCAGCACCAGCTTCCCTCCTGGCACCAACACGCGATAGATCTCTGAAAGCACACAGCTGTCATCATGAGCCTGTTCAAAATAGCCGAAACTGTTTCCAAGCAGGGTTACGACATCGAGTTCGTTCATCTTCCAGGGAAGTTTTCGAGCATCACCCTCGCGAAATCGAATTGAAATACCCTGCTTATGCGATTCCTTGCGGGCTTTCTGAATGAGATAAGCCGACCGGTCCAATCCCTGAATATTCGAAAACCCGCGTCTGTAGAATTCAAAACAGTGCCGCCCCTGGCCGCAGCAAAGATCCAGGATCCTGTCACCAGGAAGCAGATTTGCCTGCTGTAAAATCAGGTCAACCTCGTTGGCTGTCAATTCTTCGTCCGTCACAACATCAGAGTCTGTTTGAAGATAATAAGAATCGAACAAGTTCCGCCACCAATCGGACGGAACAAGCTTCTCGAGGTCGTTTACGGGCCCATAACTTCTAAGGTGAGGTTCTGTTTTCTCACCCTTTGGTCTTTTCAGCTTGACTTCAGGATTCATTTCTATTTATCCTCACCATGACGCGCCGCTCATGGCTCTACTACGGGCTTGCGCCCGGTATTGTTTTCTTATCGGCCAGCAGTAAAAGTTGTCAATGAAAAGAATTAGAATCCATTCCGGCGAAACCGGCTTCCCCGTACGGATATACCCGGGCTTTCGAATACATCCGCACTATTCCGGGTAAGCCTGAGTGGATTGGTTGAATAAACATACATTTTCGTATCACAGGCGGGACAGAAAATCACCTGCCCGGCATAAAGATTTTTTTCATAAGAAAATTGTTTACCGCAATGAATACACTCAAGTGGTTTCATTCTTTAAATCCTCTTCCTCAATCCTTTATAAAATAAGAAGCTGCTGCTCCACTCGCCGAGAAGGTTCGCCTGTTTGTGGACCATGGTGCTGTTTATAGTTATTCAATAATTCACCCCCTGCCTGTTCTGTAACAGCATATATCGCGATACGATAGAAAGAATACTGCGAACCCGAGGAATAGATGTATTGAAATTGTGTCAAAAGCGAAGAAAATTCCACGAAATCAAAAGGAACGCGTGCATTTTTTACACGCGTTCCAACAATAGACTGTTATTATGATCAGATCTTGTTAAAAAGAATCAGTAATAAACCGGTAACCGACACCCGGAATGGTTTCAAGGAATCGGTCTTCATCATGGATCTCGATCTTCTTGCGAAGCCTGCTCATCAAGCCCCGCACGAGGTCCCGGTTTCCCTCACCGCTGTAACCCCAAACTCGCTCCACAATAACCTCTGTCGGCACTACCTGCCCTGGATGGGTCATTAGCGTATACAACAGCCGGAATTCCAGTTGGGTCAGACGGACAGGCTCCTCCCCTTCCCTGGTCACCATGTGAGCGGTCGAATCGAGTTCGATTTCCTTTTGCTTCAGAGATGGCAGTACGTAATACGGGACCGATGCACTGCGCCGCATCAGGACTCTCGCCTGTGCCGCCAGCACTCGGGCTGAAACCGGCCGCTGCAGTACGATATCCACACCCGATTCCAGCAGATCGCAGTAATCTGTTTCGGAAACCGGATCCAGCACTATCATAACCGGAGAGTCACAAACAGCCCGTATCTTCTCTACCTGTTTGATTGGGGCCGCATTCCCATTCAGAGCCAGAACAATACAGTCAGCCGGCTTTTCATTCCAGTTTTTCACCATACTTGAAACATCGGAGTATATACTTAATGCCATACCAATCCGCCGCAGGATAAAGATGTAGATTTCCTTCTCATCAAGGTTATCTGCAATCAAATTACACTGCATGGTTTCCTCCACTGCCGTCACCACCATTTATTGATGGTATAAGTTTACTCCTGTTCAAAGCTGCGGAAAATGATTTTTCATGTAGGATTTCATGTACTTAAAAGACAGCTTTCTTTACATTCCAACCCGGAAGTGTTGAGACATTTCTGATACTCATTTTACACGTACTTGACACATAGCTGTACTACTATGCAGGCGATATTTATTCCTCAATGGAGGTTATCCATGGAAATGGGTTTTTGTCCGGAATGTGATGCCGATATTGCTGTTGGAAAGAAACCATTTGAGGGCCAGAAGATCACATGCCCGAAATGCGGTGCCTTCCTTCAGATTATCGCCCTGTCCCCCATCGAAATTGATTGGGCAGATGATGATTATGAAGACTATGATGATGATTACGAGGATGAAAACGACGACGAAGACTGGTAAACAGACTAACACGAAAATATAAAAGCAAGGGGCTGTCCTGCATAAACTGCGGCAGCCTCTTTCTATTTAAACAGCCGCGTAAATGAAGATCACTCCCTGCGATGGCATTTTCACTTACTCCATCAAAGTCGGAAGATTTCTCGCAGGGGTTGAAACCTCCATCATGCTGGCTCGCGCTACACCCCATCTCGAAATTACACGTGCAGGCTCTTACCAGCCGTTTTCATCCAGTGAGAGGAATTCGGTTTCAAGCGGCTCTTCAGGCTTGCCGAAATACGCCGACAGCCGCTGTGGATCCCCCATATCACGTCGTACAATCCTGAGTGCGTTATCCTGGGAAAAATCCGGGCGTACCACCCACTGCACCAGCCTGATCCAGCCGCCTGCGATCTCGATCCCGGTGATCGAACGCGGGAATACACAGCTGCCGGTGTTGAAATACGGCACACCACCCGGTACAGGCAGACGAGGTTTGTGTGTATGCCCGCATATCAGAGGCTGATCGTTTTCCTTCGCCCACTGGATCAGCTTTCTCTCGATACGACGTCTTTTTTGAACACTCTGTGCCGGACTGTTGGGATTACGTACAGCCACTAGCTGCAGGTTGCGCCAGATATAGCGGGTGAATACAAGGCCCAGAGGCCATAATGTATCGTTCAACCAGTCTCCCTGATGCCCATGCGCCAGAAAAAAACTCCCCCCGGTAGGTCCGTGATCCAGGAATAATCCTTCATGTACTGTTATTCCTGGAAAAAGCGGCTCCCATATCCCGTTCAGGTCCTCGATCTTTTTATAAAAATCCCGCCTGACGACCGCCGGGTTTCTGCGAGAAATATCATGATTTCCGAATAGCAGGTGCAACCTGTCTTCAAGATAGAACTGCTGGAGAAGGTTAAAAATATGGCTGTGCGCACTCCTGATTTCAGAAAACTTCCTGATTTCAAAAAGTTCGTCACCATCACCCACTTCAATGTAGGTATAACCCTGATCGAAATAATATTGAAGTGCATAAAACATCAGGTTCTGGTTGTGGGCAAAGTCATCGGCCCAGCTGTTGTCGCCGCGGTGACAGTCGCTGAACAGCACGATACGATCCTCATCTCCAAACGGGATCCGTTCTGCTTCCGCAGCTACCTCATTCAAACGTTCAAATACGCCCAAAGTCCCTCTCCCTGCTCCTTAATTCGTACTTATCCTGGCAATTGTGTGGATAATTACTCAATAATCATTTTACTATACCGGGCATCTATCCTGCCTGGAACCGGGCACACTCACAAATGACATTCAGCTTGCCAAAAACGCATCAATGGGTCTGTGTCTTTGCGTTAAATAGTCCATCCTGAACGGTTTTTCCTTTATCGGCCGGATCCACCATCGACCTGCAGGCATTCCTGCCAGTCGTTATTTTCCCACACCTGTTATGGATTTTTTCCCGGGAGGCAAACAGAAAAGAAGGGAAGCGAAGGTTGATAAATAGTCAAACCGGGCGAATCCCGGCGCTTTATCTTTCAAACCCCTTTTTCTACCTGCATTTAATCCAACCCTCACATTTGAACGTTGAATCCATCGATTTTCTTGTCCACAGGCACCGGCTCTTCGTCGACCGAAACGACCTCTGCCATTGGTGAACCCTTCGAACACCAGCGCACCATTGCATCCACCTGGTCTTCTGTTCCCTGGAACAATCCGGCAACGGTGCCGTCCATTTTGTTGCGAATCCAGCCTTTCACCCCCAGCTGCAGCGCTCTTTGATACGCATAGTATCTATAGGAAACCCCCTGCACCCGCCCTCTTATCCGCACCTGGACTGCTTTCTCATCCATGCAAACCTCCAAAAACTGTGCGCACACTTGCCATATGCAAATTACTCTTCCCTCTTTTCAAGCATAACCCATTTCCCCACGTTGTAAACTGCAACCTGACTTAACATGCTCCACAACAGGATTACTTCAACCAATCCAAGCCCAACCCCCATCCAAAGGGGCAGCTTCTCAGCATTGCCAGCAAGGTTTTCACCCGTTGTTGTCATTTGTGATGCCAGGGATTCCAGGTTTTCGCTGAGCTCCAGCAAATGCTCACTGTACGGGTCCAGCTGTTCCGAAAGCAGTGCCAGTGAGTCTGCCGTTTTCTCCAGTTCGTCCGTTGAATCCAGCAGGGATTCACTGACATCCTGCATGGACCGTGAAATCGGATCGAGGCTTTCCACCACACCTCCAACCGCCTCATCCAGCGGTTGTTCAGGATCATACTCCACACCTGTGAGAAAACTGATGGCGTCCATGGCTCGAAGCATGGAATCAATTTCCCCTGAAGCTGCCTCCACAGCTTCAAGTGCCGCACTCGTGTTCTCAAGGGTTTCCGGAATCTGGTCGCTCAGCAGGATGTAAGCTGTGCTGCTGAGGTCTTGAGCTTCATCCAGGCTGCCTGAAGCGCCCTCCAGCGTCGTTACGACAGTTTGCAGCACCTCTGCCAATCCGCCGATGGCCTCTGCGGCCTCCGATATTCCCCTGCCGCTGTCAGTGAGAAGCTGAGCTGAATCATCGACCGTCTGCAGGATGCTGTTCCTGTAGCGGACTGCACCAAAAGGTACAACAAGCATCAACAGCAGGCAGAAAATAACGCCAATCATCCCTGCTGTCTGAACCGCTGAACTGAGCCACCGGTTTATCCGGTTTCCAGAGTCCTTTTTCTTGTTTTCGTCTGTCATCCCTTTTCCACTCCCGTTCTTTCAACTTTTCAACGCGCTATCTCATCATATATCCAGGAATGCTGTCAGAGTGCTCCACTGGAAAATCGTTGTACAACTCTACTTTTGGCCGCTGTTTGGTGTGATAGATATCTTCCACAGCCAATGGGTGAATGTCGAAGGCCATACACATAGTCTTAATCAATTCAACATCTTCCACCCCGTCGACATTCAACCAGGTGAACCAGCCCTCGCGCTCGACCGGCATAATTTCTTCCAATGAATATGCTTCAAGTACCTCTAATTCTTTCCCGGGTGCAAACCTGTACATAGTGAGAGATGTGGCAGGAATCACGGGCAGCTCCGTCATAAGGTTCTCAACCCCTTTCCAGTATAGCCTCCACCTCTTCTTCCTTATTAACTTATCCCCTGTTGTGTTTTTATGCAAACAATGGTGGAAATGGAATTATCCAGGATACTATGGAAACCCAAAACAGGTGCCCTATTTATCCTTTGATAAAAAAAGGCTGCCTTCTTGAGGCAGCCTTATCAGGATTCGATTGTGGTTATCTCAAGGCAGCCACATGGTGGCTTTTTCCGCCAGAGCAAGAACCGATCCCGGGAAAATACCAAGCAGCAAGGTTGCCAGTGCGGTGACCCATACAGTAGCCTGCAGCAGGACGCTGCGGCGAATTTCCGGTTCACCGGGTTTCATAAACATGTTGATCACAACCCGCAGGTAGTAGAATGCGGAAACCAGTGACGCAGCCACACCAATCAAGGCCAGCCACACCAGGTCCGCATCCAAAACAGCCTTGAAGATAAAAAACTTGCCGGTAAAGCCCACTGTGGGCGGCACGCCGGTAAGTGAAAGCAGGAAGATTGTCATGGCTGCCGCCAGCCAGGGGCTTCGGCTGAACAGCCCGTTATAATCGTCCAACTCAAGACCCTTTGCTTCCTGTTTCTCAAGCGTAATTACCACACCCCAGGCGCCCAGGTTTGCCACTGCATAGGCCAGCAAATAATAGATGGCTCCGGAAACAGCAGAAGCAGCGACCCCTTCGCTGGCAGCTGCGGGCAGGATCATCAGCATATAGCCCGCATGTGCGATGCTGGAATATGCCAGCATTCTCTTGATGTTATTTTGTGCAATCGCAGCGATATTGCCCCAGATCATGGTTGCTGAAGCAAGCACAGCTATGACAGCACCCCAGCTCGCAGCCAGATCCGGGAAGGCAGCAACAAAAACACGGAGCAGCGCTGCAAAACCCGCAACCTTGGCGCCAACCGACATGAATGAAGTTACCGAACTAGGTGCACCTTCATATACATCCGGTGTCCACATATGGAACGGAACTGCGGCAACCTTGAACCCAAGGCCTACCAGGATCATGCCTGCACCAATGAGAACCAGAGTGAGATCAGCCTCCTGGGCAGACAGCACGGAGACAATCTCTTCGAAGCCAACAAATCCGGTGCCGCCGTATACCATAGCGATTCCGAATGCAAAAAAACCGGATGCGAATGCACCCAGCAGGAAGTATTTCAGGGCTGATTCTTCCGATGCCAATTCCGGACGCGCAAAACCTGAAAGGACATAGAGCGGGATGGAAAGCACTTCAAGCGCCAGGAATATCATCACCAGGTTTGTGGACTGGGCCATGATGAGCATTCCGGCCAGCGTGAACAGGAGCAGAATGTAGTATTCCCCGCGCTCAATGCCTGTCCGGCGGATATAATCATACGCCTGTGCAATTGCAATCAAACCGCTGAAAAGAAAAAGCACCTGTAGAAAAGCAGCGTAACCGTCGGCCACGATCATACCATCCGGGCTGACAATCTGCCCGCCTGTCTGCAGCAGGCATACAAGGAGTGCTCCCAGAATGCCAACAGCCGCCAGCTGTGCAGTGATCGCCTCCCACTTCCTGGGAACAAACAGGTCAATGATCAACAGCGCACAAGCCCAGACGATCAGTATCAAAGCCGGGAGCATCGCTGATAGGGTAATTCCATCCATGGTTTATTTCACCACCATTGCTGCTGTCTGAAGTAACTGCGTCAGTTGTTCTACTGCAGGCGATATCAGGTTGAAGAACGGTTTCGGATAGAGCCCGATCCAGAAAATCAACACGATCAGCGGCAGCAGCGTGAGCACTTCACGGGCATTGATGTCTTTCAGTGCCTTGTTTTCGTCCTTGTCCAGTTTTCCGAGGAACAGTTTCTGGAACATGAACAGCATATAGATTGCAGCCAGGATCACACCGCCTGCAGCCAGTGCCGTGAACCAGACAGAGCCAAGTGCTTCGGATCCAAATGAACCGAGCAGAATCGTGAACTCTCCCACAAAGCCATTCAGCCCCGGAAGCCCCATCGATGAAAGTGTGACAATCAAGGCCAGCGTTCCGTAAACAGGCATAATCTTCCACAAGCCGCCGAATGCGTCCATTTCCCTCGTATGCCGTCGCTCATAGATCATGCCGACGATAATAAAGAGGGCTCCTGTGCTGAGGCCGTGGTTTATCATCTGAAGGATACCGCCCTGGATACCCTGCGTGTTGAGCGCAAACAGTCCCAGCATGACGAATCCAAGGTGGCTGACAGAGGAGTAGGCAACAAGTTTCTTGACGTCCTGCTGCGAGAAGGACACAGCTGCGCCATACAGGATACCGATAACAGCCAACGCTCCCATCCACGGCGCAAACTTGACCGCTGCTTCAGGGAATAACGGAATGTTGAAGCGCAGGAAACCATATGTTCCCATTTTCAGCATGACGCCGGCAAGGATGACCGATCCGGCTGTTGGCGCCTGAACATGTGCATCAGGAAGCCACGAGTGCAGCGGGAACATCGGCACCTTGATGGCGAATGCGGCGGCAAATGCCAGGAAAAGCCATGTCTGGATGTCTGCCGGAATATTTCCGGAAGCCACCAGGTCGGGTACAGAGAAAGTGTCAGCCGAAATGCCTAGCCACAGAATCGCAAGCAGCATCAATAGCGAACCTGCCATCGTGTACAGGAAAAACTTGATCGCTGCATACATCCGCTTCGGGCCGCCCCAGATTCCGATCAGGAAATACATCGGCACGAGGCTGAATTCCCAGAAAATGTAGAACAGGAACAGGTCCTGTGCCAGGAAAACACCAGTCATGCCGACTTCCAGCAGCAGGAAGAAGGCCATGAACGCCTTCACCCGCTCCTGGACAGCTGTCCAGGTGGAAAGAATGGCAATAGGGGTGAGGAATGTTGTCAGCAGCACCAGCAGGACACTCAAACCGTCCAGCCCGAGGTGGTATTCGATCGTCCAGGTAGATATACGGATCCACGGAAGCCGTGTGACCAGCTGAAGATCGGGATTGGAAGAATCGAACATCGACAGCATCCAGAGCGAAAGGCCGAATGTAGCAAGCGAAAACAGAAAAGCTGTCCAGCGCATCGCAGTGGAACGTTTTTCCGGAAGCACCAGCACAATCAGTGCACCCAGAAGGGGGAAGAAAGTTACCAGAGTTAACATCCAAGCGTTCATAAGCATCCTCTGCCAGGATCAGGCAAATAAGAAATAGGAAAGCACGAGTAAAACACCGACAAAAACGGACAATGCATAGGTACGTACATACCCTGTCTGCAATTTGCGCAAGCCTTTAGAAGCTGCACCTGCTGTTTTCGCCAGAGCGTTGAACCCGGCATCGATTACGCGCAGATCGAAACCCTGTGCGAGAAAACCGGTCAGGGTTTTAAAACTGCGAACCAGAACGGAATCATGGAACCAGTCGTGCCAGAAGCGCCAGTCAATAGTGTCGGCAAAGAAAGCGGCAAGCCAGTTATAGGTTTTTATAAACAGTAGTTCGTACAACTCATCGACCCACCACTTATGTTCCATACCCACAAACACCGGCCCCAGGATTTTTCGGAGCGGGTCGGGCTGGCCCTTCGTCATTGGTTTTCGTCCGTAAAGCAGCCAGGCCAGGCCGATTGCTAGCAGCGCCAACACAGTAGAGATTAACGCTACGGTGACATTGAACTCCGGCACATGCAGATGTCCGAGTGTATGCTCCATCCAGTGCGTCAGGCTGTGTATGCCGGGCAGGTTGAGAGCCCCCATGAACACAGCGCCTGCTGCCAGAATTACCAGCGGAATGGTCATTACCTTCGGATTTTCCGGTGCATGCTCCGCCGCTTCTGTCCGCGTATCTCCGAAAAACACCATCAGGATCTGCCGGCCCATGTAGAAGGCGGTGAAGACTGCGGCAATGGCAAGAAGCAGGTACACACCGAAGTTAACATGGCTCGCATCTGCCAGTATTTCATCCTTTGAGAAGAAACCCGCAAGCGGTGGAAGCCCGGCCAGCGCCAGTGCTCCAACAAGGTATACCCTGTAGGTAGTGGGCATTTTCTTGCGCAGTCCGCCCATATTGCGCATGTCATTTGGATCGAAGCCGTGGTCTTCATGACCATCGCTGTGCCCATGAGCGGCATGGTGATGTCCGTGTTCGATACCCTGGATCACCGATCCAGCCGAAAGGAAGAGCAGTGCCTTGAAGAAGGCATGGGTAATCAGGTGGAACATGCCTGCGACATAGGCTCCGATACCGACAGCCGCGACCATAAATCCAAGCTGGCTGATCGTCGAGTATGCCAGCACCTTTTTGATATCGAACTGGCCGACAGCGATCGTGGCAGCAAACAAGGCTGTTGCCGCACCGATCCAGGCAACGACATTGGCCGATCCGGGTGCCAGGTTGAAGATCGCCGCATTTCGTGTGACCATGAACACACCGGCTGTGACCATCGTGGCAGCATGGATCAGGGCTGAAACAGGTGTTGGCCCGGCCATAGCATCCGGCAACCATACGAACAACGGGATCTGCGCCGACTTGCCGGTTACACCAAGCAGCAGGAACAGTGCGATGACCGCAATAACACCAGTTTCAACCGATCCTGCCTGGAGCGCTGCTGAGATATCGTCAAACTGCAGGCTTCCAAAGTGCCAGAATGTGAAAAACATCGCCATCAGAAAGCCGAAGTCGCCGATACGGTTGACGATAAATGCTTTTTTCCCTGCTATTGCGTTGGCAATGCCGTCTTCGCCGAAGTCGTACCAGAACCCGATCAGCAGGTAGGAGCAGAGCCCCACACCTTCCCATCCGACAAACATCATCAGCATGTTGTCTGCCGAGACCAGGATCATCATGGCAGCCACAAAGAGGTTGAAGAAAACGAAAAAGCGCGTATAGCGCCCTTCATCCTCATGGAACCGAACGTCTGAGTGCATGTACCCTATGGCATAGATATGGATCAACGTGCTGACGCCTGTGACCATCATCATCATCGCCACCGATAGTGTATCCAGGCGCATTGTCCAGGGTACATCCAGAGTGCCGATGCTGATCCAGTCTGCAATAGGCACCTGCAGTGCTTCGTGTTCTGCCTGCAGCACAACAAACTGCAGTACAGAGACAACAAAAGCAAGCCCTACTGCTGAGGATGCCAGGACACCGGTAAAGCGTTCGCCAAGCCGGCGGCCGAAGGCAATATTAATCAGCAGGCCTGCCAGCGGCAGAAAAATGATCAGCGGAGCCAGCGAGCTCATTACATGAGCTGTTTCACTTGTCATAGACATCCTCCGCTTGTTTACCGCAAATCCGCATGCTTCCCTTCCCAATCTTCACGGTTAATCTGCAATCCTAACCGCTGAGAGTCTTAACTTCGTCGATATCAATACTCTTCTTGGTCCTGAAAATGGTCACCATCAGTGCAAGGCCGATAGCCACCTCTGCCGCAGCTGCAGCTATCAGAAAGAATACAATAACCTGTCCATCCAGGTTCTGGAACGCGCGTGCAAAGGTGATAAAAACCATATTCGCCGCGTTCAACATGAGTTCGATAGACATAAATACAACAATTGCATTGCGCCTTATCAACACACCGAGTACGCCAATCGTGAAAAGGATTCCGGCCAGAACAAGCAGGTAGTTTACCGGGATATTCATTCAGCCTCCTTTTCATTCCTGCTGAGCAGGATCGCGCCTACCATTGCCACCAGGAGCAGGATCGAAGTAAGTTCGAAAGGCAGGGTATAGCTGTCAAACAGCATCCTGCCTATTTCCGCCGGGCTGCCAAAGGATTGGCCGACCTCGCCTGCTGCTGCTAGAAGCACCGGTTTTTGAACTGCGAAGTAATAAACCAGTTCCCCGACCAGTACAAGCCCGCACAATACAGCTACCGGTGTTTGCCATGGAAGGCTGCGCCCTTTCGCAGCTTCCTCAGCACCAAGAAGCATGATGACAAATAGAAACAGGACCATGATCGCTCCGGCGTATACCGTGATCTGCACCATGGCTACAAAGGCTGCATTCATCAGCAGGTACAGAACCGCCACAGCAAGGAAATTCAGTGCCAGAAAAAGTGCTGAGTGCACTGCGTTCCTGCTGAGCAGCATGCTGAGTGCTGTTACAACAGCAACTAAGGCCAGCCCCAGGAAAAGGATCAAATCAATACTCATCGACGTTCCTTTTATTCTTCCCTTTCATTGTTACTGCACCTCAGGAAGGATCTTCCATGTCTGGAATCGCCCGGTCAAAGCTTCCCGGTGCAACTACCTGTGGAGTGGGTTTTCCATCCTTCGGAACCGGAACCAGCAGATGGTTCTTATCATAGATCGCATCACGCCGGTCTGTAAAACTCAATTCATAACTGTGTTTGAGGACAATCGCCTCTGTCGGACAAGCATCTGCACAGTAGCCGCAGAAAATGCAGCGCATCATGTTTATCTCGTATGTACTGGCGTATCGTTCGCCTGGCGAATAACGTTCCTCATCAGTATTTTCCGAAGCCTCAACAAATATAGCATCAGCCGGGCAAGCTGCTGCGCATAAAGCACAGCCGATACATTTTTCGAGGCCGTTGTCATATCGCTCCAGTACGTGCCGGCCTTTAAACCGCTCGCGTACCGGGCGCTTCACTTCAGGATACTGGTAGGTTACTGTTGGCCCGATTAACGCCTTAAACGTGATCGAAAGGCCGCGAATAAGCTCTAGCGCCCCTTTAAGCATGCATCAGCCTCCCACCGCCACAATAACGACTGCTGTGACAACTACGTTCAACAGGGCTAATGGCAGTAAAACTTTCCATCCCATATCCATCAATTGATCATAGCGAATGCGTGGATACGTGGCCCGGATCCAGATCAGCATAACAATGATCATGACCGCTTTGATCACAAAATAGACAGGGCCAAGTATCGGAACCTGGTTCACAAAGGGACCCCAGTAGCCTCCGAGAAACAGTATTGTTCCAATTACGGCAAGAACAATAATCTTGACATACTCCGCCATGAAAAACATGGCGAATTTCATACCTGAATACTCTGTATGGTAACCACCGGTCAACTCCTGCTCCGCTTCCATCAATTCAAACGGCGCCCGGTTGATTTCTGCTGATCCGGCCAGCCAGAAGATGATAAACGCCACCGGCTGCAGCACAATGAAAGGTATTGTCTGTTGTGCCTCGGTAATTGCCTGCATGCTCAGTGATCCGGTGATCAATACAGGGCCGAGAAACGACAAGCCCAGTGCCAGCTCATAGCTGACCATCTGTGCTGAAGCCCTGATCCCGCCGAGAAGCGGATACTTGCTGTGCGATGACCAGCCGGCCACGATCACACCGTAAACAGCGATAGAACTTACCGCCATCAGCCAGAGCACACCAACGTTTACATCCGGTGCCAGGCCAAAGGTAATTTCTCGCCCAAAAATCTCCATGGTGGGGCCAAACGGCGCCACCGCAAGTATGATAAGCGTCGGCACCACCATGATCACCGGCGATAGATGGTACAGCACCTTGTCCACCTCATCCGGCACCAGCTCTTCCTTGAAGATCAGCTTGATTCCATCGGCTACAGGCTGGAGGATTCCCTGTGGGCCAGCCCGGTTCGGGCCGATTCGCACCTGGAATTTTGCCAGCAGCCGGCGCTCAAGCAGCGTCAGGTAGGCAAACCCGGCAAGCAGCACCACAATTATTATGATGGACTTGATAACCCATTCAATAAATAAGCCCCAATCCATACGTCTCCCTGTTATTCAGTCCTGAGATCAACCCAGACAGGCTCAGTCACCGGCAGCCCAACACTTCGAGGCACAAGTACTGCTCCTCTGGGAAGTTCCGGATCAACCGTGACCGGGACCCGTTCACTGGATCCATCGATTGTTATCACGGCTTCTTGATTATCTCCCAATTTAATATCCTCCGGATGCACCACTGCATGTTTTTTTGCTTTCCGGCTGTCCAGCAGCGCGGAAGGCCCCAGTGTTGTACCCCGGTCATAAATCCTGTTCACAGGTACCAGCAGCATTTTCCCATCAACAGATTCATTCGCTGCTGCGTGATACATACCGGTAAATCCTGCCGCAGTCTGAGGACTGAGTTTTACTCCGAGGCCCTCTTCATTCCGATAGGAGTTACCGCCATAATACAGGTCTTCTCCGCCGACCTCCGGTAATTGCGGTTTCACTGCTGCCAACGACCTGACATTGACATTTTCGTATCCGGGAATTGTTTCCTGGATTCGCTGCAGCACATCGACACAGGACCTGATTTTCCAATCCATGCCCAACTTTTCTGCAATACCCGCAAGGATCTGCCAGTCCGGCCTGGTGCCGTCGATTCCAGGCAAAGCCTTGTAGAATCGCTGCACCCGCCGTTCACCCGATGTGAATGTACCGTCTCTTTCAACAAAGGAAAGTGCCGGGAAGACCACATCTGCAGCCGCGGAAGTTTTTGTATCAAACAATTCCTGGACAACAACGAAGGACTTTTCAAACAGCGGCGCCAGTGAAGGCTGGTCTCCCACAGGGTCGGCAGCCAGAACAACAACAGCACCTGCTCCCTCAACGGCCTTTGCCGTTCCTTCCGGTGCCATGCCGAAACCCATATCCCAGGCACCCTGCCCATTGGCGGCTTGCCAGACACCGATCAGTCCGCTGTTGGCCTGTCCGGTTTTTCCGAGGACATCAAGCATTCGGGCGCAGCCTTCCGCCATTGACAAGGAGAGTGCTGCAGTCAGCCCTTCACATCCATAGAACACCACTACATTGCCCGCAGACTTCAGGGATTCTGCTGCAGGGCCTGCACCCTCGAGCTGCGAGGTTCCACCAACTTCAGCACCAAGCTCCGTCAGCAGTGTACTGACCGCCTGGAGCGGTTCACGATAGGATGTGCGAAGTGTATGTGATGCATAGTTTTCCAAATTGGTGAAGCGCCCGTTGGCAACGATCAGGGAGGCTCCTCGCTGTGCAGCCTGTTTGACCCGCAGCCACCACAATGGAGCGTCGTTATACAGATCGCTCGCCAGCACGACGATGACATCACCTGACCCCAGGTCACCAAGGTTGCTGCCGGGGGCCAGGCCATAGGCAGCGGTGAGATCACCGCCTGCCATGGCTGCATGCTGTACAAGGCTTCCATCAAGGCCCTGCACCATCTCGCGGAGAAGGAACAGGTCTTCATTAGCAGCACGCCCGCCAGCCAATCCCAGCACGCCGGAAGCAGCTTTTATTCCCT
>Ga0272441_10007529_pt1 | contig 17662 bp, 16 predicted proteins | sample SSMProp6N_FD_193582 | JGI IMG/M metagenome (GOLD analysis project Ga0272441, IMG submission 193582) | Marine sediment archaeal communities from Little Sippewissett salt marsh, Falmouth, MA, United States - SSM-Prop-6N | ecosystem: Environmental > Aquatic > Marine > Wetlands > Sediment ... | reverse complement strand
GCAATGCAGCAGGTAATTGTCGGCTTTGTCGGGCTGGCCGTTTTCGATGGTCCGCAAACTCAGATTGACGTATCGAAGAATCCCGTCCAGCGGGTTATTGAGTTCATGGGCCACTTTTCCGGCGACTTTACCAATGGCAATCAATCGCTCCGCATGTGCCAGTTCCTGCTCGATATCCAGTTTCTCTGTGATATCATACAGCGCAATTGTTCCCCCGATAATGGCCCCGGAAGTGGAATCCAGGATCGGGATACACGTGATATTCAGCAGTTTCTGATGGTTGTGATAATTGTATTTGACCGTGCCGAATTCGGCCTTTTGCCCGGTCTGGAGGGCCGAGCCGATTAGTTCATTCCAGTTTTTCCAGATACTGACATCTGTGCCGCGAGCGATGGTTTGGTCAATTGCAGACTCAAGACGCACCAGATTGCTTGCCAATGGCGTAGAATCCACAATCTTCATTTCTGTATCAAACGAAATTAAAGCCATTTTCAGTTGGTCGGCGATGGATTTGCATAAATTGTCGAATTGGAGTTGTCTGTTTTTATTCATGCGAATTCCGGACTCATCACTAATCACGAGGTTTTATGTAAACATAAGAGGTCGTTTTTCTGTTTATTTATATAAACATTAAACTGTTTTCTGCATAAATTGTCAAGATATGTTTATAAAAAAAAACGTTTTTCCTTTAATCAATCAATATATCCGGATATTAGGAAATCCAGATAAGAAAGGGGTTTTTCCGGGAAAAGAACCTGAAATGTCATCTATTTGTTTTTTTCGGATAATAGCGTAATTATTTAAAAAGGTGTTTCTATTTATCAACGCGCCCAAGAAATGCCGATAATTAAGCTATAGAAAATTCACCACTATTGTTAATATAAGTGGCTATGATTACCGGACTTTCCGTTGGATTCGACAGATGAGTGATTTAAGAGTGAAAATGGAATGTAATTTGCTCTAAGTACAGCGCGAAGAATATGTGTGCATATTTTTCACAAGGAGGCAGAAAGAATGCAAAACGATAGAAGGATACACAAACGGTTCCCGCTGAAACTGTCGATCTTTTGCCAGAAAGTTGGTCATTCCGGCGGCAAGCTGATTTCCGGCAGGACCGTGAATGTCAGCCCGGGCGGGATACTTGTTGAGATGAAGAGCGGCGAGCTGAAAAGAGGAGAACTGCTGTGTGTGGAAATGTCGGTCCCGCCGACAGAGGGGCTTCTGGACTTTGGAGGCAGCTTTTCCGGCTATGCCCGTGTCGTTCGCTCGGATAATCATCATCCCGCGAAAGAGTCCCCTGAAAAAGTGGTAGCCCTGGAGTTTTGCGACTGCCCCAAACTGCGTGTTTGAAAAGATGCCGTTTCTCTCTTATAGGCCGCCAGTTCCCAAGCATTGCGTCGTAAGTTGCAACCCCACAGACCTCGCCGCGACAAAACGAGGCATTTCATTCCTCATCGGTGCCAATCGTGTTTATCGGGTTTATGATTGACTCCAAAGGGGGTTTCGGGTATGTTAAGCCCCTTAAAATCTGAACTTTTGAGAAAAGAGAGTCTATTCTATGCTAAAACGTACCCATCATTGCGGCCAATTGCGGTTGGAACACGACACGCAGAGCGTTGTTTTGTCCGGTTGGGTGAATTCCTACCGGGATCACGGGAACCTGGTTTTTATTGACCTGCGGGACCGAAACGGCCTTGTTCAGCTTGTCTTTGACCCGGAAGCGGATTCGTCGTCTCACAAAATTGCCCGCGAACTTCGGTGTGAGTGGGTTGTCGCGGCTAAAGGGGTGGTTCGTCCTCGCGGCGAGGGCTTAGAAAATCCGCGTTTGGCGACGGGGCAGATTGAGGTGCTTGTCAAGGAACTTCAGGTTCTGAATGCCTCCAAAACCCCGCCTTTTGAGATCGATACGGCCGATCAGGTCAATGAGGAATTACGTTTACAGTATCGCTATATCGACCTTCGTCGCCAGACAATGCTCAAAAAGCTGGCTGTTCGGCATCGGGTTACCAAGATCGTGCGGGATTATTATGACGAAAACGGTTTCTGGGAAATCGAAACTCCGATGCTCGGCAAGAGCACGCCGGAAGGGGCGCGGGATTTTCTGGTTCCCAGCCGCCTGTGCCAGGGGGAGTTTTATGCGCTGCCGCAGTCGCCCCAGTTGTTCAAACAGATATTGATGGTTTCGAATGCCGACCGCTATTTCCAGATCGTTCGCTGTTTCCGGGATGAGGATCCGCGTGCCGACCGGCAAGCGGAATTTACACAGATCGATGTGGAAATGAGTTTCGTGGACGAAGACGATGTGATGAGCATGAACGAAGGCGTCATCCGCCGCATTTTCAAAGAGGTACTTGATGTTGATATTCCCAATCCCGTGTCGCGAATGACGTATCAGCAGGCCATTGAGGAGTATGGTATTGATCGTCCGGATATGCGGTTCGACATGAAACTCAAAGACGTTTCGGACATTGCCAAAGAATCCACGTTCAAGGTATTTACTTCGACCGTTGAAAAGGGCGGCATTGTCAAGGGCCTGTGCGCTCCCGGCGGAGCGGCGTATTCCCGCAGCGACATCGAAAAAACACTGACGGCCTTCGTCGGCGATTACGGCGCGAAGGGGCTGGCCTGGATGAAGGTCGAAAAAGACGCCGCCGGCAACGTCGTCCCGAAGAGCAGCATTACCAAGTTCTTCACAGAAGAGCAGTTATCGCAGTTGGCTGCGCGATTCGGCGCCAACGAGGGCGATCTGATTCTGCTGGTTGCCGATAAAGCGGATGTGGTGAATAAGGCCCTGGCACCGTTGCGGGTTCGTTTAGGGCGTGAACTGAAACTGTTTGATCCGAAAGCATTTGAGTTTGTTTGGGTCGTCGATTTTCCGCTGTTCGAGTGGAACGAGGATGAAAAACGCTTCGATTCGCTGCACCATCCGTTCACCTGCCCGGTTGAGGAGGACATGGGAAAACTGGAAACCGATCCGGGCCATATACGTTCGCAGGCCTACGATCTGGTGGTGAACGGATCTGAAATCGGCGGCGGTTCCGTTCGTATTCACAATCCCCAGGTGCAGGCAAAGGTTTTTGATCTGCTGAATATCTCAAAGAAACAGGCCGAAGACCGTTTCGGATTCTTTCTCAAAGCGCTGGAATACGGTGCCCCGCCGCATGGCGGCATTGCTTTCGGCCTCGACCGGCTGGTGATGCTGCTGACGGGGACGGACAATATCCGGGATGTGATCGCTTTTCCAAAAACCCAGCGGGGTCAATGTCTGATGACGAATGCGCCGTCCGATGTGGATCAGTCCCAACTGGATGAATTGAATTTGCGGGTTCAAAAGCATCTCCATCAGATCGAAGAGAATAAAACCGATACGCAATAACTCTGTGGAACGTTTTTAATCCTCCTGTCCAACAGGCATGAAGTTCCAAATAAAGGAGTTTGCATGTTACAGAGAGCCAAGCGGTATTATCAGCGAGTGAAGGAGCGGCTTTACAAAAAGCCGATTTCACTGGCGGAAAAGTGCCGTCTTCAATTCGGCGGGGCGGTGCTGTTCAGCTTGATCCTGGCTCTCTTGGTTCCCTATTTCTGGATGAATAAACTGACGGAAAAGACGGCGTTAGACTCCGGGCGCTCCATCAGCCAGGCCCTTTATGAAAACCACTTTTATCCGAAAACATCGGAAACCGAAATCCTGCCGCGACTGTCCGATAGTGGGGCCGAACTGGATGACTCGGATTACCGGGTGCAATGGATACGGATCGACAAAGAATTGAACCGGACCGCGGAGGTTCTGTCTGATATTGAGAAAAGTAAACTGGAAATCATCAGAGAGGATGCCACTGTCAGCGATCAATCCTGGACAGAATATGACGAGAAGACGGGCGGGTGGAATCATTATCTCCGTCTTGTAAAAGCGGAGGAAAATTGTCTTCGGTGTCATACGGGCCAGGCGCTGCCGCCTGTTTTCGTTAAAAACGAGGAAATCGGCCTGTTAATCGTTAAAACGCCGGCCAGGGGATTGGCGTGGACACTGTTTATGAACCGTCTCTGGATTGTTATTGCGGGGTTGTTGGCGGCGACGGGGGCCATCGTTTCATTTTATACCATTACACAGCGTGTGATTTTAAGGCCCATTCGGCAGTTACGGGCACTGGTGAACAACGTTGCCGAGGGGAATTATGATATTCGAAGTTCCATCCGGACCGGGGACGAGTATGAGCGGCTTTCTGAGGCGTTCAATCACATGTTGGATAATCTGATGGAGTCTCAGCATAAACTGGAACAGGCCAACAAACAACTGGATGCGAAAATTTCGCAGCTTTCCGACAAAAACATCGAACTGTTCAGGGCCAATAAAATCAAAAGCGAATTTTTAGCCAATATGTCCCATGAGTTTCGAACGCCGTTGAATGCTATTTTAGGATTTGCCGAACTGCTTCGTGAAAAGCCCGCCGCGGAAATAGAAAAATCAAGACGGTGGGCGGAAAATATCATTTCGAGCGGGCGTTCGCTGCTGAATATGATCAACGATTTGCTTGAACTGGCGAAGGCCGAATCCGCGAAAATAGAGATCCATATCGAAAAGACAAGTGTGCCCCAGTTGTTAGAGGGGTTAACCGCGTTTTTCTCGCCGCTGACGGAGCAGAAAAGCATCAAAATTCGGCTTGACGTTGAAGACAATCTCCCCCTGGTGGCCACCGATTCTCAAAAGGTCCAGCAGATATTGTATAACCTGTTAAGTAACGCGATTAAGTTTACGCCCTCGGGAGGAAGAATCGGGATTACAGCGAATATGTTTGATGATACCGCCGTTCGAATTTCAATTAAAGATACCGGCCCGGGAATATCACGGGAAGACCAGGAAAAGATATTTGAAAAATTTCACCAACTGGACGGGTCGATTACTCGAAAAGGCGAAGGGACCGGGTTGGGACTGGCCATTTGCAAACAATTGGCGGATCTGTTGGCGGCGTCGATTCATTTAGAAAGAGAAGTCGGAGTCGGTTCGACATTTTTCCTGGATATACCGGTTCATTTGAAAGTATTGGATGACGAGGACGAAACTTCGAATGATGCGACCGCATGAGCATGTAACAGCTTTCATAAAAAGCTGTTACAACGGCAGCTTTGATATGAATGCCGTTTTTTTGCTTGTTGTCGGTATTGTGAAACCACCGAAAAGAAAAAAAGAAGCGGTAAATTCAATTTTTTTTGAAGAAATGATTTGCATAGAATGACGTGAGTGATATAATTCTACGTGAATGATGTCGGTGCTTAAGGGTTTTTACCCGTGATCAGTACCCATTGAAATGAAGAGAGACGGAGTGGATGATGAGCAGCAGGATGGACATGTCATTAAAGGAGTAATTCAGGTTTTATAACGCACTTGAATTGTGCGCTGATCGAATCGAGTTGAGGTGTACTCATACAGGTATCGCAGGAGTCGTGGGCACGGAAGCCCGCGGCTCGTTTTCATTCCACCGGCCCCTGAATGTCAGGGTGTCGATCTTCAAAAAACGGGTTCCGAAAAACGGACTGTATTTATCGAGTCCGGAATCCTTTTAATTTTTTTTCCACCTCGATAAAGCATTATTTTCGGGTTCTTAAAAGCCCTATTTATCGGCCCCTGAATTATGCCTCCGCCGAAATAAACTTGACTTTGTCGTTTTTACTACTTATCCTGATGGCATTACAGCAAGCACCGCAATGCGGGGCCTGTGACACGCCAGGCAAGGATCGCCTTTTTCTTTAAGACAGGACAATGATTGGAATCGGGATGTGTGGTTTCAATTGGTGGGATTGGTTCCTGAGAGAGAAATGAACACGGAATTGTGTGTTTTCGGAAAGGGTGATGCTTGTGAGAAAAGGTCTATGCATTTCATTCGGCCGCAGCGGTCAATGGACGGGAATCTTTGTCGGTTCAATCTTAACAGTTGCACTGTCGATGTTGTTGGTTTTGTCACAGGGTGTATTGGCGAACCGTTCAGACACATCGCATCAAATGACAGCCGACTCTTTACCGGAAAATAAAACACTGACGGCAGAAGAACCGAATGCCGTTGATACTGATAAAAATCCTGACAGTTCCTGGCAGGTTGTTCGAATGCGGGTTACGGCGTATTGCCCGTGCAGCAAGTGCTGTGGGGAGTATGCCGACGGCATTACGGCGTGCAATCACCGTATTCAGGATGGCGACCGGTTTGTTGCGGCGGATAAAAGCTACCCGTTCGGTACACAGATGATCATCCCGGGGTACAACAAGAGCGATCCGGTTGAAGTCAAAGACCGCGGCGGCGCGATAAAAAATGACAAACTTGATGTTTTTTTTAATACCCACAAAGAAGCTTTGGTATGGGGTGTGCAGTACTTGGATGTTTTAGTGAAAGTTCAATAACGAGAGGTATTTTTTTCTTGACTTCGCGGTGTCTTTTGTGTATATTATACTTGTTGCCAGTGCAGAGCGGCGATTAACGCCTTGTGTCATCCGCGGTAAGGCACGATAACGGCACCTTGGCATCAGGGAGTGCGGCCCACATATCGTTGAAATAAGCACGCCGGCCTCCCTTTTTTTATGCGCCCATCGCGGCCATTTCGCAAACGTAAGAGTTCAAGCTTTAGCTTGCAGAGGAACGTGGGCTTCCAGCCCGCGCCGCGTAGGATAGGTTTGTTTCACAGCGCAGGCAGGATGCCTGCGTTCCATTACACACTAAAGTGTGAACTCTTACAAACATTCTTCTTGTATCTGTCTGTGCACATTCTATAATTGACGGCATGACCGAAGCGAGCGAACATTTGAAAAAGGCCGTTCTCTGGGAACCGTCCGGCGATGGGGTTCATTGCTTTTTGTGCAACTGGAACTGCAAGATCGCTGACGGAAAAAAGGGCCATTGTTTTGTCCGAAAAAATATCGGCGGGGTGCTGTATTCACTGAATTATGACAAGTTGTGTGCGGCTAACCCCGACCCCGTCGAGAAAAAACCGCTGTTCCATTTTCAGCCCGGTTCCAAAAGTTTTTCCATTGCCTGTCCCGGCTGCAATTTCCGCTGCATTTTCTGCCAGAATTGGCAGATCAGTCAGGCCGATACCGCGAACGTTCTCGAAGGCAGTGCTTACACGCCGGAGCAGATTGTTCGGGCGGCGGCCGATAGCGGCTGTAAAAGTATTGCTTATACCTACACCGAGCCGACGGTCTTTTTTGAACTGGCCGAAGAAACGGCGACGTTGGCAAAATCAAAAGGGCTGGCCAATGTCTTTGTCAGCAACGGCTATATGTCGAAGCAAGCCATCGATGCGGCCACCGGTTGGCTGGATGGGATCAATATCGACCTGAAGGCCTTTACCGAACAGTTTTACAAAGACTTCTGTAAGGCCCACATCCAACCGGTGAAGGAGAATATTGAATACATCGCAAAGCATACCGATATCTGGATGGAACTGACGACACTGCTGATTCCCGGCAAGAATGACTCCGAGGACGAGCTTAAATCCATTGCCGAATTTATCGCGAGCGTGTCGGTGGATATTCCCTGGCATGTCAGCCGTTTTTATCCGCAGTACAAGATGACCGATGTCCGGCCCACCGACGGGGCGGTGCTGGAGAAGGCCTACGATATCGGAAAAGAGGCAGGGCTGCGGTATATCTATATCGGCAACCTGCCCGGCGTTCGTGCCGAGTCCACCTTTTGCTACAGTTGCGGCGCACTGCTGATCGAGCGCGTGGGCTACCATGTCGTCAAAAACGTCATCGACGATTATCGCTGTCCCCAATGCAACGCCGAAATCGCCGGGTTTGGATTGTAACACGGGTGATGTTTTAAGAAACCACAGAGTTTCCGCTCATGGGCAGGATGCCCATGCCACGGAATCTTTAAAAGACGTGAGCAGTCGTTAATTTGCGTCGTAAAAAGCAGGTAACATTTTAGCCAAATACGAACTCTTACAAAAATGGAAAAAAGATATGGGAGTGAACTATGAAGATTTTTAAAACGGCACTTATCGCATCGTTTGTTTGCTGTACTTTAATGGGGTGTGCTGTGACGGACCCGCTGCCTTCGTGGAATGAGGGGGCAACAAAAGAGTCGATCATCGAATTTATCGAGAAAACCACTTCACCCGGCAGCGACGACTTTGTCGAAGAGCAGGACCGAATTGCTGTGTTTGACAATGATGGCACGCTCTGGGCGGAACAACCGATGTATTTTCAGTTGGCTTTCGTCAGGGACCGGCTGCATCAACTGGCATACCGGCATCCGGAATGGAAAACGACACAGCCCTTTAAGGCCGCCTTGGAAAAAGACATGGAAACATTACACAAATACGGGGAAGAAGGGCTCATTGAATTGCTGATGGAAACACACTCGGGGATGACGACAGAGCAGTTTGAATCCATCGCTAACGCATGGCTTTCCATCGCCCGGCACCCGCGCTATAACCAGCTTTATACCGACTGCGTCTATCAGCCCATGCTGGAATTGATTGCGTATTTACAGGCGAATGGATTCCAGACCTGGATCGTCTCCGGCGGAGGGATCGAATTTATGCGGCCCTGGACACAACGGGTGTACGGTATTCCGCCGCAACAGGTCGTCGGCAGCAGTCTGAAGCGAAAGTATGGACTGCGAGATGGTAAGCCGGTGATCCTTCGGCAGCCGGAGATCAGTTTTATTAACGACAAAGAAGGCAAACCCGTCGGCATCCAGCAGCATATCGGCAAACGTCCAATCGCGGCGTTCGGCAATTCTGACGGTGATTTTCAGATGCTTGAATGGACGACCTCTGCACCGGGCCTGCGTTTGGGCCTGATCGTTCATCATACCGATGACGTGCGCGAATGGGCATACGATCGGGATTCACATATCGGGAGACTGGATAAAGGATTGGGTGAAGCCGAAACCCGCGGCTGGCTCATTGCGGATATGAAAAAAGACTTTAAAGTGATTTTCCCGTTCCAGCCAGAACAGCAGGAGCCGCCAGAACCGGAGATGCAGGAAGAGACCGAAGAAGAGTTAGAGGAACAGAAGGAAGATAAACCCCATAAAAAATTCATATTTTTTTAGGAGAGAAAACAATGAAAACCAAAATTCTTTGTACACTACTGTTGATGGGCGTTACGGTAATGGGGCGGTTCTGGAGCGCGCCATAGACATCGGCAAAGCAGCGGGCTTGCGGTACATCTATGTCGGTAATCTGCCCGGCGTCCGTGCCGAATCCACCTTTTGCTACAGTTGTGGTGCGTTGCTGATCGAGCGTGTGGGCTACCATGTCGTCAAAAACGTGATCGAAGATTACCGCTGCCCCCAATGCAACGCCGAAATCGCCGGATTTGGATTGTAAAAATGAATGAAACATTTGATACAATTTGTGAAGCTCAAAAAAACTGGGCAGACTTTAACCACAAATCATACGACCTCAATAACAGAATGTATGAACCATCAGATAATTTCTTTATGCCGCTTTCAAAGGAGACAACCAGGGAGATCGAAAAAGGAAGCGGCGACGAATTCGGTAAGGATGGCAAACTTGGCAAGATCAGTTCACTCTACTCATCATCGGCCTTGGTATGTAATGTATTTGAATACTGGCGGTCAAGGGACGGAAATATCATAGCTCAGTTATGCGGCGCAAAGCATAAAGTGAATCAACTGCACTTTGAAAAACAGCACCCAACGGGGCTAATGGGTACGCCGCCGAATTTGGATGTAGAGTTTTTATGCAATTCCCAATATGCCTTGGCTATCGAATCAAAATTCACGGAAATATATCATCCTAAAAAGAATACAATGCCTTTCAGGGAAAGCTATTTCCATAAGGAAGAGATTTGGGCCAACCTTCCAACTTGCAGAAAACTTGCCGAAGACATCCGCGATAACCTAATGAAGTTTATATATCTGGATGCTCCGCAGTTAATAAAGCATTGTCTTGGCTTAATGAGGACCTATCAAAATCGAAGCCGTTTCGCACTCGCCTATCTGTGGTACGATTTTCCGGGACCTGAATTGGATCAGCACAATACAGAATTAGATACCTTTAAAAAGATCATATCCAGAGATATTGATTTTGAAGCCATCCCCTATTCACATTTGTTCAAAAAACTCCAAGGAATAAGGGATATCGACCAGAAATACATAGCTTATCTGCAAGACCGGTATTTCAGCAAACCTGCTGTCCATAGTTTTTAAGGTCGGAATGTCTTTATCTCTATTTCTGTGATTGGTTTGTAATGTTTATTGTTGCCGGTACATAACACTAAATGATTCTCCACGGCGGTTGCTGCCAATAATGCATCTGCCGGGCACATTTGGACTTTCAGGCAGTACTCTTCCATATAGACGGATGCTCTGTGGCCGATGTTTTCTGTTAATGGTAATACCTGGAAGTCCAGGTCCTTGAGGAAACTTCGAATTACTTTCACTTCTTTTTTGTTTCTGGCTCCTTGCAGCAGTTCCATATAGGAAATAATGGATAGTTCCCTGCCGTCGGCATGTTCCAAAGCAACAGCCGCTTTTTCATTCCCGCGCAGATACCAAATCAGGACATCCGTGTCAAACAGCATTCATCCGCCCCTTTCTGATGTCACGTACGACGGCATCAACATCTTCCATGTCGCTTCGTTTTTCCCAGAGTCCGAAAGCGGGGTGTTTTTTTGTGCTTGTCGCCTCGGCTGCCTTTTTCGGAATAATCGTGGCTTTTTCATGCCCGCGATAGGTCAGGGTTACATTTTCATTCCGGTCAAGGGCCTTCAATACTTCGCCCATGTGACGCCGGAGGTCTAAAATAGATGCTTTCATGGTCCATCCTTTCGACTAAAGTGTACACTTACAGTATACACTATTACTTCGAGCAGACAAAGCATTTTTTTATTATTTTTTGCACGTAGAGTGATCGCGATTGAAAATTCCCGTTTCTGGGCGGTTATGTAGTGCTGTGACCGTAAGTTACGGCTTTGCTCGCGGGAATTTACTACCTTGAAGGGTATAAAGCCATGTGCTGTAATCAAAATGGCGAACTGTCCATCCCGGCCGGCGTAAAGACGGTATAACTTAAAATCAGGAGAAAACGGTTATGGCAAAATTACTTTATGTTCAGACGTCGCCGCGGAAAGAGCGGTCCAAATCCAATCAGGTGGCGGCGGCATTTCTGGAAAGTTATCAAAAATCTCATCCCGATGATACCGTTGAGACGCTCAATGTATTTGATGCGGATCTGCCGGTTTTTGACGGGCTGACCCTGCAGGCCAAATACACGATCCTGCACAGCAAGCAACATACCGCCGAAGAACGGCAGGCCTGGAGTGCGGTTGAAAAAATCATCGCCCGGTTCAAAGCAGCGGACAAATATGTCATCTCGCTGCCGATGTGGAATTTCGGCATTCCGTATCGGCTTAAGCATTATATCGATGTGCTTGTCCAGCCGGGCTATACATTCAAAGTCGGAGAAAACGGCTATGAGGGACTCGTATTAGGCAAGCCGGTGGTGGTGATTTATGCTCGCGGCGGAGAGTATTTAGGGGCTGTCGAGTATGATAAGCAAAAGACCTACATGGAACAGATTCTCGGTTTTATCGGCTTTGAGGATATCCGGTCGATTGTTGTTGAGCCGACATTGGCCGGAGGTGAGGAACAGGCCCAAAAAGCTGTTGAAGATGGTATTGAAAAAGCTCAGGAATTTGCGTCGCAGTTTTGAGTTTTTCTTTGGAAGACTTTCGTTTCGGAGCCGTTGCGTAAACGCACAATGTTGGTTCGGTGCCGGACGATCACCAGCAGGGCCATTAGCACAGCGATGACGACCAGCGGCCACAATTGGTTGAAGCTCCATGATTCGATGGCAACGATGCAGCCGATCAGAATGACCGGGAAACTCACCGCCGCGATGATCGACGACAGCGACACATACCGCCAGATGAGTACCGTTATTGCCCAGATGACAAAGGCCGCAAGTCCGCAGATTGTGTAGTACGGCCATAAGCCCAGAACAATCCCTAAACTGGTTGCCACACCCTTGCCGCCTTTGAATTTCAAGTAAACGGGGAAAATGTGACCCAGTACCGCCGCCACTCCGACCAGGATCCATAATAAGAGTTGTTGCGTTGTTGGCTGTTCGTTGATCAACCCCAGCAGCTTTACCAGTAACATGGGCCCCAGTCCTTTGGCCACATCCAGCAGAAAACAGATGATCCCCCATTTTTTCCCGAGCGCGCGAGCAGCATTGGTCGCCCCGATATTGCCGGAACCGAGCTGCCTTAGATCGATTCCGTAGGCCTTGCCGATCAGAAATCCGAACGGCACTGCGCCTAATAGATAGGCAAACACAAGTAAGGGCAAAAATGTTAACATCGCTATTGACTCCGTCGTGCAAAAATTATCATTTCAGAAAACTCGTTGCGGCATTGAACACACTGTCAACTGTAATGGATTCCATGCACAGATGTTGATTTTGTTGACAGGCCGGCTTATCACAGGGCACACACGGGGCCTTGCCGACAAGCTGGATTTCCCTGTCATGTCCGCTTTGGGTCCACTGCGGATTATTGGGGCCGAACAGCGATACCACCGGCCTGTCCAGTGCGATGGCAATATGCCGCGGGCCGGTATCATTTGTAATAACCAAATCAGCGGATCCGATCAGGGCTTTAAGCTGCCCGCCGTTTAGCGACGTGCCGCCCAGATTGACGGGATCTGATTTTGCCTGGCGGCAGATAGCTTCGGCAATCTCAATTTCTTTCGGAATCGGGGCCACTGAGATCAGCACCGCTGCCCCGTACGTTTGAGAAAATCGGTCGGCCAGTTCTGCATAGCGTTCTGTCGGCCACAATTTACTGGGGCCGAACGCGCCGCCGGGAACCAGAATCACCAGCGGCTTTGTAGCGTCTTTCAGTTGCGGCAATTTCGCCAGCATCGATTCCTGCTGGTCGGGAGTGTACGAAAGTTCAGTTTTTTTTGCATCAATACTCATCCCCAAAAACGATGCGATTTCAAGATAGTAATCGATCATCGGCAAAGGTTTGAATCGCCCCTTTTCATCCCGCACCGGCATAATCCGGTCGGTCAGCAGAAAAGACCGTCTGTCACGGGCGTACCCGATTCGGCGGGGTATTCCGGCTAAACGGGCCGTCAATGCCGAACCGAAGGAATTTTTCAAAAGAATGATGCTGTCAAATGCTCCGGACTTAAGCTGCTTGAGATTTTCGAAAAAGCCGCTTTTGGGTTCCAGCCACGCATCGCAAAACGGGCTGGGAGAAAGAATTTGCCGCGTAAATGCCGGGGCCAAAAATGTAATGGACGTTTTGGGCAAATTGGACCGAAAGGTACGCAGTGCCGGCGTGGCCATGACCGCATCGCCAAGCGGAGAAGGAAGCCAGATTAAAAGCCGTTGAGAATTCATCATATCCTATCGACCGGACTTTTCTAATCGTTGGAGTGCATCATCTGCAGGGCAATCACAAGAAGCTGCACGGCCGCAGCGTACCCGATCATGATGATCACGGATTCACTTTCTGCCTTGCGGCTGAGCCAAAGGCACACACTGACGATCAGGCAAAAAACGGCGACAACCTGGAACATCAGGGACAATAACTTAAAAACGGAAAACTCCCGGTACAATCCCTCGCGGTCCTTACTTTTCAGACGATGAAGCACTTCCTCAAGCAGGTGATGCGTTTTGTCGTCCGACTGTGGTTCCTGCGGGGGTTCGGTTTTGGGCAGCGCTTTGGCAGTGTGGATTCTGGTTGGTTTTTTCGCCGGAGCGATGTCTTGTTCTGTTTCTATGACAGCGACGCCAGCCGGTTCGGGAGCGGGTTCCGCAGGCGGGGTTTCGGGTTCTGGTTCAGGAATGGGTTCGGCCGGCGGGATTTCCGGTTCCGGCTCCTCATCAGAAACGGTTTCTTCCGGTTTTGCCAATTCCTCCGCACGGTCCGATGCCTTTTTAGCCGCTTGTGCCTTCTGATGAAATTCATGCATCCGGATGATATTCACGGCTTCCCTCAGGTTCACCGCTTTTCGGTCGGGTTCCGGGTCGTCTTTCTTTTTCTCGCGGATTTTGCCGGGCACATCTACAAGAATCGTATGGCAGCCGGCGGCCTTGCCCGCTTTGATATCGCGGTAGGAATCGCCGATCATCCAGGACTGCTCTAGGTCAATATCCAGGTCTTCTTCCGCCTGAAAAAACATCCCCGCGTTCGGCTTGCGGAGGTTGCTTTCCATGCTGAAATCCTTCACGGTGCCTTCCGGATGGTAGGGACAGTAATAGATGGCATCGATATCGGCGCCTTCGGCGGCAAAGAGTTTTTTCAACCGCTGATGGATAAGCTCCAATTGTTCTTCGGTAATCAGCCCCCGGGCCACGCCGGACTGGTTGGTGACGATGACGATAAGATACCCCAGTCGCTTTAACTGTATCAGGGCCTCTGCGGCGCCGGGCAGCAGCAGAACCTGTTCGGGCCGTTGAATATATCCCGGATCGTTCACCAGCGTATCGTCACGATCCAAAAATACTGCTTTTTGAGCCATTGGTTATCCTTCTTGACCTGGTTTCCCGTTCAATCCTTTGAGTTTTTCAATGGTCGCTGTGGAGCTTTTGCCGTCGAGCAGCGGAGCCAGTTCAACCCGCCCGCCATAGGACTCGACAAATTCTCTGCCGATCACCCCTTTTTCCGCCCAGTCGGCCCCTTTCACCAAAACATCCGGATGAACCTGCTGAATGAGCCCAAGCGGGTCCGGCTCGTCAAAGATCGTAATATAATCGACACTCTCCAAAGCAGCCAGAACCGCCGCACGGTCATGCTGGTTATTGACAGGGCGATCAGGGCCTTTCAGTTGGTGTACAGAGTCGTCGCTGTTCAGGCCCAAAACCACAACATTACCCTGATTTTTACAGAACCTCAAGTATTCAATATGCCCCCGATGAAGCACGTCAAAGCACCCGTTGGTAAAAACGATTGTTTCGTGCTGCTGCCGGTGGTAATCCAGATGCCGGAGGAGCTCTTCGGCGGCGTGAATCTTTCCGGTTTTTCCTTTATGCGTTGATATGATTTCATTAACGATTTCATCCACACTGACCGTAGCGACGCCGAATTTTTCCACCTCGATCCCGCTGGCAATGTTGGCCAGTTGAAGCGCGGTTTCCTCATCGCATCCGGCGGCCATCGCAACCGCCAGCATCGCCAGCATCATATCCCCGGCCCCGGTCACATCATAGACATTCCGCGGCAGCGTTTTCACGTGCCGGGCCGTTGTGGCGGTTCGCAAAAAAGCGCCTTCCTTATCCAGCGTAATGACTACGGTTTCCAGTTGCAGTTGTTCCAGCAGGATACCGGACGCCTTTTCCGCATCAGCAATTGTCTGGATATCGAAACCGACGGCGTGCGAGCTTTCTTTGCGGTTGGGTGCAATTAAGCTTGCCCCCGAAAATTTGCTGTAGTCTGAGTCCAGCGGCGGGTCGACAAGCACTTTCTTGCCGGCCTGTCGAGCCAAAGCGATCAGTTTCTGACAAAACTCAGGGACTAACATACCCTTATTGTAGTCCTGTAGGCAAACGATATCACAGGCAGGCAGTTGTGCTTTGTAAACATCGGCCAATTGTTGATAGTATTCCAGCGACAGCCGTTCCGTGCATTCATCATCAACGCGCAGAAGCTGCTGGCGGTGGCGATGCTGAGCCAGACCGATCACCCGTTCCTTGGTAATGGTAGGACGTTCGGGGATTCTGATAAGGCCGTCGGTTTCGGTGCCGAGGGTGTTAAGGATTCCAAAAAGTCGTTTGGCATTTTCATCGTTACCCACTATCCCGATGCAGGAGCATTTTGCTCCCAGCGTTAATACATCTGCCGCGACCGAAGAGGCCCCGCCCCCGGCATATTCCCGGCGAACCACCTTCAGCACCTGAACCGGCGCTTCCGGGCTGATCCGCAGTGCGTCGCCATAAATATAGCTGTCGAGCATGAAGTCGCCGACCAGCAAAATCTTCGGCGAACCCAGGTTGGTAACGGCTTTTAATAAATCGGTATAACTCATACGGAACACTTTCCATTCGTTGTATCGAGCGGCGTATCAATCAATCCGGTAATTTTATCAATTCCCTCAAGAAAGTCCAGTTCCATTGCCAGATAAGCGAAAACAATCCCCTCGCGTGCCGGCGTCAAGAGTGCGTTTTTGATCCAGTCTTTCTGGGTGCACAGGATGACCGTTGCCCCGCAGGCCGCCGCATCCGCATAAATCTGCTGCAGGTCGGCAGGGGTGTAGGCATGGTGGTCGTCAAAGGTTTTTGTGCCGCACAGGTCGAGATGGTTTCGTTTCAGACTGTCAAAAAAGGCATCGGGATTGCCGATGCCGCAAAAGGCATAGATTTTCCGGCTTCGCAGCTCCTCCAGCCCGATCATCTGATTGGGGTAGCTGACGGCATGGCTGATCTTGTGAGCGGTTTTTGCAATGGGGATAGCGGGCGCATAGCGGCGAATACGCTGCTCGATGGCCTTCTGTTCCGTCTCGCTGACCTGATCCGCACGGGTTATGATGACCGCCGATGCACGGGCCAGGCCGGAAATCGGCTCCCTCAGCAGTCCGGCGGGCAGGATTCGTCCATAGCCGAACGGACAGGTTGCGTCAACGGCCACGATATCCAGATCCCGCCACAGTTTGCGGTGCTGAAAACCGTCATCCATCACAATCGCCTGCGCCTGATGAGCGGACACGGCCTTCTGTGCTCCGGCCAGGCGATTTGGATTGATGACAACGCTCGTCCCCTCGCAGGATTTGGCCAGCAAAGCGGGTTCGTCGGAAATATCGCCCGCTTGCGTTTTGTATCCGCGTGTCAGGATCGAGCAGCGTATGCCCTTGTTTTGAAGGTAGTTACACAGCCAGATGACCAGCGGTGTCTTGCCGGTGCCGCCGGCAGTGATGTTGCCGATGCTGATGACAGGCACCCCGGCAGCGTGACTTCGCAGGATCCCCCACCGATAGCCCAGATTCCGCAGGCGCACAACCAACCCATAAATCAGCGATAGCCCCCGGAGCAAAAACCGTAAACAACTGACTCCGAATCCCTGATTTTGTCCCGAAACAATCCGTCGATACGTTTCCTGATTCAAGAAGAACGGTCCTGTAAACCAAGCTTTGCAAAGCGGCATATCATACGCCCCAATCACCCAATTGTCAAAAGAATCCACGAATTAAAACAAAAACAGACCTCTAAATGCATGTATAAAATGCAGAATCCCTAACCGCATTATCGTGTTTTGCATGAAATAAGAAGTTTGGATTAGACCCCAAAAACATGAACATCCCTGACTTTCTACGCTGCCACAGCAGAAAGAACCTTGACTTTCTACGTCACCGGGGGGAAAAGTCAGGAATTGGCGTCCATTAATTGGCAATCGAATGAATGGCGGGGACAGAAGTAAGTAACTCGGCTCTTTGAAAAACAAAAAAACATGATCGGATATTGCATGAATCGGTTTCCCTGATGACTTTGATGGTTGAAAATTCTAAAAAATAATAAAATAATTTATTTGATTTATTTCTAACATGATTTATAATACAAAATAAAATGAAGGATATAGAATGGACAATTCAATAAACAATCATCAGTTACCAGTAGCAGTAACCAACAATATGTCATTCCGAATCCCTTTATGGGTGAGGAACCTATTCGTCCAGCCATCCGGAGGAATTCC
>Ga0272441_10007527_pt1 | contig 17669 bp, 13 predicted proteins | sample SSMProp6N_FD_193582 | JGI IMG/M metagenome (GOLD analysis project Ga0272441, IMG submission 193582) | Marine sediment archaeal communities from Little Sippewissett salt marsh, Falmouth, MA, United States - SSM-Prop-6N | ecosystem: Environmental > Aquatic > Marine > Wetlands > Sediment ... | reverse complement strand
GTCTTCGTCACCGTAGGCATCGCAGCGGCGCTGATGCTCGACGACAGGGCCGGGGCTGGCCCGATTCCCGCTGTCTTGATCGGCATTTCTCTCGTTGTTGGCGCCTTCGGTTATGCCCTGCGAGTGAGAGGCTTCTCCGAGACGGTATCAGGGAGAGAAATCTAGCTCCATCCTCTAGAAGCTGTCCCCAAGAAACACAGCGTTGGACAGCAGCCTCGCGCTTCCAATCCAGAATCCACGAAAGACCGGCTCATCCAGAAGGACGACAACACTACCCCTTCCACGCCTGGCCACGACGACAGCGGCGCTCCCTGATGCAGCCTCCAACCGTGCGTCCGAGATGTAGCCTCCAAGCAGAGGCTCGGCACCATAGCGGCCGACCACAGTGGCCGGCGCATCGGCGTCATAGAAGGTGCTGCTGGTGCGGAAGGTGGGAACCGACTCGCCGATTCCAAACGACAAGGGATGGGTTGAGTCCAGGTCGGTCCGCAGGATCGTTCCTCCGACGACATGTGCTCCGCGCGCCGCCTGCCGATCGCCCCAGGCGGCACCGGCAGTCAGAGAGTCCAGATTGAACGGCCGCTCGGTCATCTCGATCAATTCCGCTCCCAGCACGTCGTCGACGGCACTCCCCGTGGCGATCAGGCGACCACCTTCACGCAGCCAATGATCCAGGAGGGCCAGCGTCGAGTCGGGAGCGGAGCCCCCCGCAAACAGGATGACGTCGTAGCGACTCAGATCGACTCGATCCAGGCGATCCAGGTCCAGGAGCGAAACCCGCAAGCCCAACTGCGCGGACAGGAACTCCCACGTCTCCCCCGTTCGGTTGGAGCTGGTTCCCTGGCCGGTGAGCAGGGCGATGGCGGGAGGGGACAGCACGTCGGAACTGCTGCCGCCCAGATCCGGCCCGTCCGCGGTGAGGGCGCTGGTCGTGGACCCAATTCGGATCCCAGCGCTGCGGGCAGATTCCGTGACGACGAGGCGTGCGGAGTCGGAGGAGATTCCGTCCTGGCGAGCGGGGACCACGAGCACGCCCGCCGGATACTCCTCCACGCTGTCCCCCGTCGGAGCAGCAAACGAGCGGGTCATCAGGCGGACGCGTAAGCCGGCCGCGTGCAGGAGACCCAGGAAGCGTGCGCTGGCGAGGCCGTCCCACCGCGCGAGGAAAGCCACGGGCTCGGTGTCCAGCACCGCGTTACCCTGCTCGAGCTGGCCGGGAGCGGACCACTCCCGGCCGACAGGGACGCCGGACCGGGCGACCGGCAGGACGTCCACGTCGAACGCATACGGCAGGGTCCAGGCCGAGACATCGTAGAACAGTGAATCTGAAAATGTGGTCTGGATGCCCAGCATCGCGTCAATCAAACGAGCCTGTGGTTGCGCAGCCGGGATGAGCAGTGCCTGGCCGGGCTCGAAGCGGCGACCCGAGACCGAAAGCGTCTCCTCGAGTTCATAAACCCTGATGCGGTGCTTCTGCAGGAGGCTGGCCAACTGGAGCGCTCTTGCCCGGCCCGGATCGAGAGCCAGAACATATCCCGAGACCCCGCGCTCCTCCGCGAACCGCGGGGCCTCTGAGTAGAAGTCCCGCTGGAGCGACAGGAGGTCCAGCCGCAGGTCTCGTGCGGCGTGGAGCGTGGACAGGGACGTGGCGAACTGGTTCCGTACCGTGACCGCATACCGGAGGGGTCCGTTGACGGTCTCGGATTCCAGGGCCCGGGATGACGCTTGCTCGAACAGGATTCCCACGGCCCCATTCACGTCGGGATAGGTGGATCCTTTGCCATAGTAGAAGTCGTCGAACACCTCGCGCGTGAAGTACAACTGCCCGAGCTGGTCGAGCGCGCGCGCGTGGTAGCTCGCGATCTCGCCCGTGAGTTCCTGGTTGCGCACCGGAGTGTTCGGATGAGTCCGGCTCGGAATCCCCGGTTGGAAGAAGTACGTCCCGTCGCCTCCCATCTCGTGAAAGTCGGCCACGAGTTGTGGCCGCCATTCGTGATAGAGCCGAAGGCGCGCTTGCGTCTCGGGTTGGCGAGCCGGGAGCCAGTCACGATTGAGGTCGAACCAGTAGTGGTTCGTTCGTCCGCCTGGCCAGGCCTCCCGATGCTCCCGGTCCTGCGGATCCGTGGTGTGCACCGCGCCACGGTTTCGGTTCACCCAGTCCACGAACCGGTCTCGCCCGTCGGGGTTCAGCATGGGGTCAATCAGCACGACGAGGCTGTCCAGGAGAGACTCGACGTCGGGGCCGGTTCCCGCCGCCAGGTGATAGAGCGTGAGGAGCGACGCTTCCGTTCCGCTGGCCTCGTTTCCATGCACACTGTAGCCCAGGATGACGATTCCCGGCATACCCGCCAGTTCTCCGGGGCCGATCTGCCCGGGTGATTCGGAGAGCCTCCGGTTGGCCTCGAGGATTGCCTGAAGACGGGCGTGATTCGCGGGGGACGTGACCACCGCGTGAATCAACGGACGACCCTCGTGAGTACGGCCATGCTCTGACACCGTCACACGATCACTCGACTCCGAAACCGCCTGGAAATACTCGACAACCCGGTAGGGCTCCGTATGGCGGGTCCCCACCAGATACCCCAGGATCTGCTCGGGTCGTGGCACCGATTCGCCGTACGTGACGCCGACGTCGATGTGGGCAGCGAGCGGCACCTGTTGTGCACCCATTGCGGGAGGAAGGGCCAGTAGCAGGGTCAGAGCCAAGAGGGGTCGGGTCACGATTTCACTCCAGGTATTGTTTGGGGCAGGAGCTGTCGGCCAGCCAGCGAGCCGCGCTCGCTATTTCCGGGTTCGGACGCGCTCGACAAGTGCGAGCGTCTCCGGAGACGGCTCTACCGCGTATTCGTCAGCCAGTCTGCAGGCAAAGTGCTCAAACGCGGAAACGGCGCCAGCCCGGTCGCCGAGCTCATCCAGTAGCTCGATGAGGCGGTGGAGCGCTGCCTCGTCGAAGGGATCCAGTTCCACGGCTTCCCGCGCCCGACGTGCTGCTGCCGCGACATGCCCGCTCTCCCGGGCCTCGTCCGACAGGTCCCAGCATAACCGGGCCGCCAGCCGGCGCAGACGAAGTCGCTCGACATCGAGCCATCGCTCGAACTCGGGCGCATCGTCAACGTAGAAACCCGGAAGCAGATCTCCTCCGAAGAGATCCATGGCCTCGGCCGGGCGCCCTGTGCGCGCGAGAGACTCGAAGCGCGCCGCATCGCATGTCAGGAAGTTGGGATCAATCCCGACTTCTCCATCCCCCCTTGTCCGAATCGTCCCGGAGCCTACCTCCCTCCGCAGGACGTAGAGCGCCTGGCGCAGAGAATGGCGAGCGCTCTCTGGCTCGGCATCGGGCCAGAAGATCCCGATCAACGAGTCTCGACGCCGGAATCGACCTTCCGGGCCGGCAGCCAGGAAGGCCAGCAGGGCCAAACGCTTGGGTTGGGAGGCGATCGAAGGCCGGGCTCCATCTGTACCGACCAGGTCCAGACCTCCCAGGAGACGCAAGTGGAGACCGGGCTGCGTGCCGGGCTGCGTGCGGCGGCCGGCCGCCGCGTATGCGCCCTGGCGGTCAAGCCGTGATTCGTCGCTTCTCCAATCAACCAGGGAACTGAAGCGAGAGGCACACTCGGCGGCCGACGGGCGCTGAGAAGGACTCTTGGCCAGGCAGTCGTCGAGAAGGTCCTGCAGTCCTTCCGGTGGCGTGAGCCCGCGATCGGCGAGGCGTACGGGAGATTCCCGAAGGTGAGCCTTAACCTGCCCGGTGACCGTGGAGGCATCGTAAGGTCCCTCGCCAGTCAGTACGTGATAAGCAAGTATGCCGAGCGAATAGAGGTCTGACGCCGCAGTCGGCTCTTCTCCCACGAGAAACTCCGGAGCCGAGTACTCGAGATCTGTGATCAGGTGACCTGTCGTCGTGATGTTCTCACTCGGCTCATCCGCCGAAGCCAGGAAGGCAGCGAGACCGAAGTCCGCCAGTAGGACGCGACCCTCCGGCTCACTGCACAGGACGCTCTCGGGACGAACGTCCCGATGGACGATATCGTGCGCATGCACGGCGGAGAGCGCGCTCGCGACTCTCGCCAGGACGAAGCAGCCCTCCTGGAGGCTCAGGTCTCGCTCCCCGTCCAGTCGATCGGCCAGGCTGGATCCCCGAATGTACTCCATGACCAGATACGGGGTCTGGGAGGTGAGGTCTCCTACGCGGAAGATCGACACTACGCTGGGGTGAGAGACCCGAGCCAGCGCTCGGGCCTCCCTGCGGAATCGAGCCATGGCCTTCGTGCGCCGCGCGGCTCGAGCGTGGAGCACCTTTACGGCTACCAACCTCTGAAGGGCCGGCTCGCGCGCGAGAAAGACGGTCGACAGAGGACCGCCGCCCAACCTGCGCACGATCTCGAGGTCCGGTCTGAGTTCACTCCGGACCGTGTCCTCGAAGTCCCGGGTTCGCTCAGCGATCTCCGGCGGTCCCACTCACGACTCCCACGGGCCCTTCCAGCATGGCTGCTGGAGTACCCGAGTCCTCCTCGTAGTCCAGGTCTCGATCCGGCATTTCGCCGCCGGGGCCCAGTAGATAGTGCTGCAGCCATCGGAGGCTACGGAGGCTGTAATCCAGGCGAGCCGCGGCGTTACGATTGCCGTGTCCCTCACCCGGGTAGAAGATCAGTCGAACGGGTGCCTGTCCCCGCAGTTTGAGGTGCCGGTACATCTCCATCGACTGCCCCGGATTTACCCTCTGGTCCTCGGTACCGTGCAGGATCAGGAGGGGAGTCGTGGACCGATCGGCCCAGTAGACCGGACTGCGCTCCAGGAAGAGCTCCCAGTCGTCCCAGGGGCGGAGTCGATTGTGCACCAGGTACATCTCGTCGGGGATGTCGCTCGTTCCGACCTTTGAGATCTGGTTGCTGATTCCAACCGCCATCACGCCAGCCGCGAAGCGATCGCTGTAGTAGGTCGACAGCCATGCCGTGGCGTACCCCCCGTACGATCCGCCGGTGACGCCGACTCTGGCCGAGTCTACGAGGCCTGCCGCGATGAGGTGGTCCACCCCGTCCACCACGTCGTCGAACTCTCGGCCACCCATGTCGGCGTGGTCCAGCATGCTGAACTCGACACCACGTCCGGTGCTGGCCCTGTAGTTGGGGTACAGCACGGCGATGCCCCGGGCCGCGGCGATCTGCCCCGGACGCGAGTAGGAGGTGAGCCACCCGTTGTGATTGTGGGCTTCAGGGCCACCGTGAACGTGCACGATCAGGGGATACGTACGGCCGTCCACCTCGCCCAGCGGACGTATGAGAACCCCTTCCAGTTCGAGGCCATCCCGGGCGCTCCACCGAACGACCTCCTGCGGCGCCAGCCTGATGTCGGCCAGCCAGGGATTGGAGTCCGTGACCCGCTCTGGGGCGCCCTTCCTGCCAACCTGGACGAACAGCTCTGTCGGGTGTGTGTACCGCTCACCGGCCAGGACCATGACGTCCCCGTCGTCGGATACGCCGAACGACGTGAATACCGCGTCGCCCGGTGCGACGATGACCGATCGGTTCGATCCGTCGACGCGCACCTCTCCGATCTCCGTCTCGGTGCCCACGTCCGCCAGGTACCGGATCGTGCGAGCGTCGGTCCAGGCTGCCCGGGTGAAATGGCCCTCGAATCCGGGTACTACATCCCGGAACTCGCCGGTCTCCGAGTCGGCCACCATCAGACGGCCCTCCTTCGGGTCGTTGATCGTCTCAGCCGAGATGAACGCCAGGTGTGCTCCGTCAGGGCTCCAGGCGGTGGCTCCCAGCTTTCCAGGGTTGCCGATCCGGGCAACGATCATACCGGAGGCCGGGTCAACGACGTGCAGACGCCTGTGCATGTAGGAATCGTCAATCAGGGGCGTTGGCGCGAGAGCGACCGCGATCCTGTCGCCGGCGGGTGACCAGGACAGGCTGGAGGCGTTGCCCTCGAGTTCGAGGCGCCAGGCAGCCGCGAAAGCCTGTTCTCCGCTCCGGCGCTCGGCGATCCACACCCGAGAGAAAGGCACGTCCTCCTCATAGGCTACGGCTTTGAAGCCATCCTCCCTCAACGTCTTACGAACCTCCGGTTCCGCATCCGTCGCCAGAAACGCAACTCGGTCGCCGGTGGGACTGAGTGCATAGCTGCTGACGGAAGTAGAGTGCTCCAGCAGGCGAGTGGACTCCCCTCCCCCCACGGGGATGGAGTACAGCACGAGGTTACTGTCCCCCTCCCTGCGAGAGAGATACAGCACGCTCGCTCCATCCGGGGAGAAACGCAGACCGCTGATATTCACTTCGCCCCCCACGAACCGCCTGGACTCGCCGGTCGCCACGTCGAGCAGATACAGATGGGACCATGCGGGACCGTCGGCATCGACGAACGGTTCTCGAGGTACGACGACCGTATATGCGACCTTGCCACCGTCGGGGGAGGCCACGACCTGCCCCACAGACCGGATACCAGCGACCCGATGTTCAGTGAGAACATCCTGGCTTTGGCCCCGCAGCGGGTGCGGTGAGAGAACTACCACGGCGGTGACCAGGGTGAGTACGATCTGCCTGGCGGAAACGAAGGAAACCATGGATGGCCTCCGGAGGCTCGGGTTCGGGCTGGGCGGACCGACGATCTCCGTCGCTCCGAATTCAGAGTGACCGGGAAGGAATGTACCCACCCCCTGCGGCTGCGTCACGCAGGGGGGGCGACCGACACCGTCAGAAGGGCGAATCCTCGAGGATCGCGTGCACCTCGTCCAGGGAGCCTTCGTTCCAACTCGGCGGCGTCTCGTCTTCGGCGACGTGCCAGGTGAGGAAGAAGGTCAGGCGGGCCACGCGCGCGGCCTTGTCCGCGTCGATCGCGTGGGCCTCGTCGGACGGCTGGTGATAGTCCTCATGATCCCAGGTCGTGAAGAATATCGCCGGGATGTCCTTCTTCACGAACACCAGGTGGTCACTACGGAAGAACGCCTGCTCGGACGGGTCCGGATCCGGCGCAATCGTCAGCCCGATCTCCGGATGGTGGGACGCGATGGTCCTCGAAAGGTCTCCCAGTGACGTGAACTCCTGCCCTACGGCAATGAGCGTGTCCGGGGCGTTTCTTCCAATCATGTCGAGATTGATGTTGGCGACGATTCCGCTGAGCGGCACCGTGGGCTCCTCTGCGAAGTGCGCCGCGCCCAGAAGTCCCTTCTCTTCCCCGCTCACCGCCAGGAAGACGACGCTTCTTCCGGGCGACCTCGGAAGGGCCTGGAAGGCCTGGGCCACTTCCAGCAGGACGGCCGTTCCTGATGCGTCATCGTCGGCTCCATTGTAGATCGAGTCGCCCTCGGCGTTGGCTTCTCCGATCCCGACATGATCGAAGTGCGCGGTGAGAACCACGTACGTCTCCGCAAGTTCCGGATCGCTGCCCCGCAGCAGCCCCACCACATTGGGCGGGGTGGAAATGGCAACGTCTCTCGGCGTGCGGATCGTCAGTTCAGGGCCCTCCAGCTCAACAGGACCGGTGAGGCCGCCTTCCGCTTCGTAGGCGGACAGAAGGTCTTCGAGATCCGTCCCCGCTCCCGCGACGATCTGCTGCGCTGCGCTCCACGTCACTCCCACCGTGGGAACCGGCTGATCGGGCAGGCCACTTCCATCGATCTGGCCCGCCACCATCGCAATTACTTCGGGCGGAAGTTGCGGATCGAGAACGAGTACCAGCCCGGCGGCGCCGGCCTCTCCCGCTGCTCGAGCCGCCAGCAGGATTTCCATGCCCATCGAGGGAGGCGTCGTGACGATGGCAATTCGGCCCGTGGACTCCGGTATCGAATCGCCCAGAAGCACGGAGATGGGCCCGAGGAACTCGATGGATCCCGATACGACCTCGTCTGCCGATGGCAGGACGAAGAAGTCGACCGCGTGTTCGAGGACCTCGGTGCTTTCTCCCGACGTGATCTCCACGGCCACTTCCGCCGCTCGGAGCGATGTCTGCTCGAAGGTCCAGCGCTGCACGAACGACCCGTCGTCTCCCGCCGGCTCCAGGCCGGCGGAACGGAACGCCTCCTCGAGATAGACAGCGGCCTGTTCAAGGCCTGGACTCGGAGTGTCTCGACCGCCCAGTTCGTCACTGGCCAGAAACGCGATATGAGCCATCATTTCATCGGCCGTGATCGTCTCGGCGCCTGCGGCCGGGCTGATCACGGCCTCGACGGGCGAGAGCTCGACTTCGGGCTCGGTTCTGCCGGACGACGAGCAGGCCGCCAGGACGAGCGCGAGACCTACGAGAGGCAGTGCCGGGCCACGCGATTCACGAACAGGCATGTGGAGTGTCCTTTTCTGAAGTGCGATCGACGGCGCGGAAAGTGTGCTGCAGCCCCGTGAGACGCAAACGTGCGCGCGTGAGGCCTGTTGCCCTGCCCACCCGCAGCACCATAATGGCGACATGAGTGATGGCAGCGTCTTCGAAAGACTCGTCGTGGTGGAACTGGCCAACGTGCTCGCCGGTCCGGCGGTCGGCATGTTCTTCGCCGAATTGGGTTCCCGGGTCATCAAGGTCGAGAACCCGGAGACCGGCGGCGACGTGACCCGCTCCTGGAGGAGTCCGACCGAGGATCCCGGGGCGCCCGCAGCCTACTTCAGCTCGATCAACTGGGGCAAGCAGTCCATCGCGGTTGACCTCCGGACCGGGGATGGGCGGGCCGTGGTTCACGACCTGGTGCGCCAGGCGGACGTTGTCGTCGCGAGCTACAAGAAGGGCGACGCGGTACGATTCGGTGTCGACTTCCAGACCTTGTCAAGCCTGAACGCTCGCCTGGTCTACGCCGAAGTAACGGCCTATGGAGATGACGATCCTCGCGTGGGTTATGATGCGGTCATCCAGGCCGAGACCGGATTCACGAGCATGAACGGCACGGAGGCAAGTGGGCCGCTCAAGATGCCCGTCGCCCTGATGGACGTGCTGGCGGGCCATCAGTTGAAGCAGGGGATACTGGCTGCCCTGTTGGAGCGTGCCGAGTCGGGGCGTGGACGACGCGTATCGGTCTCGTTGTTCGAGTCGGGGGTGGCGGCGCTGGCCAACCAGGCCTCGAACTGGCTGATGACCGGGGTGGTGCCGCAGCGCATTGGCTCTGCTCACCCCAATATCGTGCCCTACGGCAACTCTTATCGATGCAGGGACGGCGGCTACATCGTGCTTGCGGTCGGTTCAGACCGGCAGTTCCACCGACTCGTCCGCTGCCTGGACGATGAGGGTCTCGCGGCCGATCCTCGTTTCTCGACCAATTCGCTGAGGGTGCGCAACCGGGCAGAGTTGGAATCCCGGCTGTCTGCCCTGGTGGGAGAGTGGGATCGGCGACCGCTGTTCGATCGTCTTCGGGCGGCCGGCGTGCCGGCAGGCGAAGTACGCGACGTACGGGAGGCGCTTCTCGACCCTCTGGGCGCGCAGCTCGTCCTCTCGGATGTTTCCGGGGCCTCCGCGGTCCGAACCAGGGTGTTCGGCGACGGTACTGAACGAGTGAGCGACCTGGCCCGTCCGCCGGCGCTTTCTGAGCACGCGTACCTGGTGCTGTCCGATCTTCTCGATTACTCGGACGATCGAATCGAGGAGCTGGTTCGAGGAGGTAGCGTAGCGATGCCGGATACAGGAGGGGGCACATGAACGAGACCGAGCAGTATGTCTTCGACCGGATCGTCCGCCCGGCCCTTCCGGTTCAGGGCCTCACGAGTCTCTTTCCTGTCAGGCGGATCTACTGCGTGGGACGCAACTACGCTTCGCATGCGAGAGAGATGGGAGGCGACCCGGATCGGGAGGCGCCCTTCTTTTTCTCGAAGCCAGCGGATGCGATCCTGCCCCTGGGTGGTGACATGCCCTATCCCGCCTCCACGGTGGAACTGCACCACGAGGTCGAGCTGGTCCTGGCGCTTGGCGCCGGCGGGGCAAGCCTGGAACCGAATCAGTGCCGGGATCTGATCTATGGGTATGCCGTGGGGGTGGATCTCACCCGTCGCGACCTTCAACGGGCGGCGAAAGCCGACGCGCGACCCTGGGACATGGCCAAGGGCTTCGACCGCTCCGCTCCCTCCTCGGCCGTCGCCCGATTCACTGACGCGGGCCATCCGCGGAGCGGTTCCATTGGCCTGAGCGTGAACGACGAGGTGAGGCAGGTCGCTGATCTGGCGGATCTGGTCTGGTCGCCGGAGGAAACACTCTCCCATCTGTCGCATCTGGTAGAGTTGGCCGCCGGCGACCTCGTGTTCACCGGCACTCCGGCCGGTGTCGGCCCACTGATTCCCGGAGACAAGTATCGCGCCTGGATCGAAGGGGTCGGTGAACTCGAGGGCCGAGTCCTCCCCCCGGGGAATCGCGTTCCGGAACGGTGAGCTAGAGGAACCGGCCGCGGTCCGCGGGCTCGGGCAGATGGCAGGAATCGAGCCTGCCCCACAACTCGTGACGGCGGCTCGCCACGGCCGAATACACGCGGTCCCGCAGGAAGCGCGGGATGACGCGAAGAAGCGCCAGAGCTCTCCACGGCAGGGGCAGGGCTCCCACGATGCGAAGGGCCGCGTCACTGCGCGTATACAATCTGCCGCACCTCACAAGGGCGACTGTAGATCCGGCCCGGGCGGACTCGATGACCGAAGGTTCGGCCTCACACCTTTCCAGGAGTTCCTTTGCCGCCGGCGAGTCGAGGGACGCAAACGAGAAACGGGCTCTGCGGTCCGTTCGGAGGACGAAGCGCACGGCCCCGACGCACAGGGGGCACCAGCCGTCGAACAGGACCACCGGCCCACCGGACTTGTTGACGCGCGCCTGCTGGAGCATACCTTCGGCTTCTGTTTCCATCCCGTTCACCATGAAACACGCCACCAGAGGAGATGCACGTGAGCGGCAGAAAGCTGCCTCCCACGGCGTACGCCATTGAGGAGGGACAGGAATACGTCCCCCTGACAGCCGGCCAGACGCTGACGGAGTTCACGGTCAAGGCCGTCCTCGCGGGGATCGTACTCGGACTGATCTTCGGCGCGGCCAACACCTACCTCGGGTTGAAGGCCGGCCTGACGATCAGCACCTCGATCCCGGTGGCCGTGCTCACCGTGGTCGCATTCAGGGTGTTCCGGGCGTTTGGACTCAGTCACAGTATCCTCGAGACGAACATGTCGCAGACCGTGGGGTCTGCGAGTTCGTCTGTGGCTTCCGGTGTCCTGTTTACGATTCCGGCCCTGTTCATCTGGGGGCTCAACCCGGAGTGGCTTCAGGTCACCCTCCTCGCGATGTGTGGTGGGTTGATCGGCGTCGTCTCCATGATCCCCCTTCGTCGGTACTTGATCAAGCGGGAGCACGGCAGCCTACCGTATCCGGAGGGCATGGCCTGTGCCGAGGTACTGGTCGCGGCCGAGGAAGGGGGCGAGCAGGCGGCCGGAGTATTCTGGGGCATCGGTGTGGGCATGGCGTTCAAGCTCCTTACCGACGGCCTCAAGCTGGTTCGAGGCGTCTTCGAGGTGGGTCTTCCTGCACGCGCCGCCGTCACGATCAGCGTCTCTCCGCCCCTGATAGGCGTGGGCTACATCCTTGGCATCCGGATTGCCACCGTCATGGTGGCCGGGGGCGTTCTCTCGGCCCTGATCATCATTCCGGCGATCTACCTCTGGGGATCGGGCCTGGCGGAACCACTCTACCCGGAGACTGTCAAGCTGATCCGGGACATGAGCACGGACGAGATCTGGAACCGGTACGTGCGCTATATCGGTGCCGGAGCTGTGGCCACGGGCGGACTGATCACCCTGATACGATCGATACCGACCATGATCGAGTCCTTCCGGCTCGGCGTGCAGCAGATTTCCCGGGGGGCTTCCGATGCGATCCAGGCGGTGGACAGGACAGACCGGGACCTCTCACCTCGCACGGTGCTCATCATCCTGCTGGCGATCCTGGCCGTGTTGACCTTCGTTCCAGGCATTCTCGGATACCTCGATTCGGTTCCGATTCGAGCGCTGGCCAGCCTGTTGATCGCCGTATTCGCCTTCTTCTTCGTCACCGTGAGTTCACGCATCGTCGGATTGGTGGGAGTTACCTCGAATCCGACGTCCGGAATGACGATCGCCACATTGCTCGGAACGAGTCTGGTGTTCCTGGCCTTCGGGTGGACGGACATGGCGGGCAAGGCGACGGCCCTGATGGTGGGGACCGCGGTGGCTATCGCCGCCTCGATTGCGGGCGATACCTCGCAGGATCTGAAGACGGGCTTCATACTTGGCGCCACCCCGCGTTACCAGCAGATCGGAGAGCTGATTGGTGTCATCACCTCAGCCGGCGTGGTCGTACTGGTCGTGATGCTCCTCCAGAACAACGTCCCCGGCGGCCTCGGTGGGCCCGAGCTTCCGGCGCCGCAGGCGACCCTGATGGCTCTCGTCATCGATGGCGTGCTCGATCAGAACCTGCCGTGGATGCTCATCGGTGCGGGCGTTGCGATCGGACTCATCGCCTCCGCTTTCAAGATGCCGGTGCTGGCTTTCGCGGTCGGAGTGTACCTTCCCCTGGAGACCATGGCGGCCGTGTTCGCGGGGGGTGTCCTCAGGTACGTGTTGACCAGAAAGCAGGCACCCGCGGAGGCGGAACGACGACGCGAGCAGGGCGTTCTCTTCGGCTCCGGACTCGTCGGCGGCGGAGGGCTGACGGGTGTGGTACTGGCTCTCTGGGTCGGCCTCAGGGGCGGCCAGCGCATTGAAGGCTTCGCGCCTCAGCTTCCGCACTACGTGGAGGAGATGCTTGCCCTTGCGACCATCGGCGCGATTCTTGGAATCATGGCGTGGTTCATCCTCAGGCACGGCACGGCGGACCGGGAGGTCACCTGATGGATCAGAGAGGAACCGGCTGCGAACGCTGGAGAGAGCGTCGCGCGCCGGTTCCCCGTGGTCACCTCAGAGAAAGGTGATCAGTAGCACGACGAGCAAGACACCGATCAGGATCAGATAAGTCTTCTTCTTGTTCTTGTCGGCCATCGAGTCCTCCTTGGCAAGTGACGTAGAAGGGTCGCTACCGCAACGCACCGTTGAAGATGACATCCTGGTCGGCTCGCGTCCAGCAGCGTGGGTCACCGTCTCGCGACCTGCGTTTTTGGACGTCCGCGCCACCCCAGGGCGCGCCAATCCTGTCTTCTAGAAGAACTGACGATACAGGGGACGGAACCACCAGAAATCCCCGAATGCAAATGCAAGTATGATCCATACTACAACTCCCCACACCCACACCCCGATCACTTCACCCTGCTTCAGCATCCGGCCTCCCTCCTAAGCAAGTTGTCGCCTCAGGATAAGATAGCGGATTCGTTACACGATCCAAAGGCTACCGGCACGTGTTGACCCTCCTGGTCCGGGTCAGTCGAGTTCCGCCAGCACCGCCGTGAGGACCTCGTAGAACTCGCCGACCGTGGCCACCTTCACCCGCTCGTCGGGAGAGTGAGGAAAGTCGATCTGCGGGCCGAACGAGATCATGTCCATCCCCGGGTACTTCTCACCGATGATTCCGCACTCGAGGCCCGCGTGAACGGCTCCGATTTCGGCTTCTCCGGCAATCCTCTCGTGCACCCCCTTGACGACATGCAGGAGAGCGGAGCTCACATCGGGCTGCCACGCCGGGTAGCCGTCCTTCTCTTCGAGATCGGCTCCGGACAGGTCCGCGAACGCGCGGATTCGCTGCCGCAGGGCTTCGAGCGCCGACATCACCGAACTGCGACTGCTCATGAGCACGAAGGCCCGCCCCGCTTCCTCGCGGACCACGGCGAGGTTGGTGCTGGTCTCCACCAGGCCCTCGATATCGTTGCTCATCGCCATCACGCCGTGTGGTAACGCCGTGACGAGCGAAAGGAGTTGCCGTGTGGAAGCCTGCGTCAGCGCGTCGGCCGGAAGAGGCGTGTCCGTGACCTCGAACGACATGCCGGGGTCGGCCGCCGATAGTTCGGCTGCCGCAGCCTCGAGTTCGGAGGTCAGGATCTCCCCGACTACTGCCGGGATGCCATTCGCCGAAGGGACCACCACGACGCCGGAGACCTCCCGCGGAATCGCGTTGTGCGCATTGCCGCCGCCAAACGAAGCGATGCGAACGGGTTCCGCCAGCGCCGCTGAGTACAGTGCCCGGGCGATAATCTTGATCGCGTTGCCGCGCTGCAGGTGAATGTCGACGCCCGAGTGGCCGCCTTTCAGTCCGGCGACCCGCACGGAAATCGCGCTGCTTCCTTCCTCGAGCGGAGACCTCTCCACCGCCAGGTGAAGATGCGAGTCTGCGCCTCCCGCGCAGCCGATCGTCAGAACCCGCTCTTCCTCCGAATCGAGATTGATCAGTCGCCGTCCCTGGAACAGCCCTTCGCCCAGACCACCGGCGCCCGTGAGGCCCGTCTCCTCGTCGATCGTGAAGAGGAACTCGAGTGGCCCGTGCGTCAGATCGGTGGCTTCCATGATCGCGAGCATCGTCGCGACGCCGATGCCATTGTCCGATCCGAGCGTGGTCCCGTCCGCACGCAGGTACTCCCCGTCGAGAACGGGTCGAATGGCGTCGTTGTCGAAGTCGAACTCCACGTCAGAATTCTTCTCCTGCACCATGTCGAGATGGGACTGAAGAATCGTGGGGGTCGTGGAGGTGTTGCCAGCAGAGGCCGGCTTTCGGACTACCACGTTGCCGGTTTGATCCACGGTGTGTTCAAGCCCCAGTCGGTCGGCGACCGAGATGACGAACTCACGGGCCCGATCTTCCTTCTTGGAACCCCGCGGTATGGTCAGTAGCTGGTCGAAATACGCCCAGACGGCGGAAGGCTGAAGTTCTGAAACGAAGGTCATGTTCCCTCCTGTTGGTACGCTCCGGGGCTTCACACGGCCTCGTCGCGGGATCGATCACGCTGGCGGGTACGGTCACTCGACGACAACTTCGGCACGATACGGCGTGGGCCCTCTCGCGTCCACAACCCCGAACCCGCGCAGCGCATAGCGCTCCATACACCGGAGGCAACGGATGAGCGACCGCAGGGACGTTCCTTACGTACCGGCTGATACGAACATGGCGGAGTTGACGTTCAAGGCAGTGATCCTGGGCGTTCTCATGGCCATCGTTCTTGGCGCGGCCAACGCGTATGTGGGAATGAAGGCGGGGCTGACCGTGGCCGCGGCTTTCCCGGCGGCGGTGGTGGCGATGGCGGTGCTCAGGCCATTCCGGGGTACGATCCTCGAGGAGAACATCGCCCGTACTACTGCGTCCGTGGGAGAGTCCCTCATGGCCGGGGCGATCTTCACGATCCCGGCCTTCGTCATTACAGGGGCCTGGGACACGCTGCGCTACTGGGAGAGCACCGCGATCATGCTGGTGGGTGGAGTCGTGGGCGTGCTCTTCGTGATCGTGCTTCGTCGCACGCTGGTCGTGGAGGCCGACCTTCCCTTTCCGGAGAGTGTGGCGGCGGCCGAGATCGTGAAGGCGGGACAGGGCGGACAGACCGGTGCCAAGTTCGTGTTCGGAGGCATCGTGCTGGCCGCCGTATGGGAGCTCTTCAAGAACTCCAACGGCATCATGTTCATCAAGGAGAAGACGGCAGGAGCCATAGCCTTCGGGCAGTCCTCGATCTCCGTCCTTGGCGAGAAGACGGAGTATGCCGGGGGAGGACTCTACATGCAGACGCCGGCGGCTTCCCCGATGCTCATGGGAGTCGGCTACATCGTCGGATTCAGAGTAGCCGCGATCCTGTTCGCCGGAGCGGTCATGGGCTGGCTCTTCCTCGTCCCGCTGGCCGTCTTCCTCAATCCGGGGCTGAGCGCGGGTTTGGATTCGGCCGGAGACCTCGTGACGCTCAGCGAGGACGTATGGTTCAACCAGGTCCGGCCGCTCGCCGTCGGAACCATGATCGTGGCGGCATTCTGGACTCTGTGGGGTCTGAGGGGACCGCTGGTCTCCGGGATTCGCAAGGCGCTGGCTGACATGAAGTTGGGACCGGTCGATGGAGAGAGGGCGCCTCGCACCGAAGTCGACCTGCCGCTCAACTGGGTGCTTCTCGGAATCGGAGCGATGGGGGTCGCGACCTTCTTCCTGTACCTGTACTTCACCGGCTCCGTTCTGGGCGCCGCGATCCTCACAGCGGTCATGCTGGTTCTCGGATTCCTGTTCGCGGCTGTCGCGGGGTACCTGGTCGGCCTGATCGGAAACTCCAACAACCCCATTTCCGGTTTGACCCTGACGGCGCTTTTGGTTGCCGCCATTCTCATGGTGGCGATCGGATTGACCGACATCAGCGGCGTGGCCGGCGTGCTCGCGGTGGCCGGGGTCGTCTGCTGTGCCGCGGGGGTCGCGGGTGACATGATGCAGGATCTGAAGGTGGGACATCTGCTGGGCGGGACTCCATGGCGCATGGAGATCGGCGAGATCATCGGGGTAATCGGCGCCGCGGTCGTCCTGGCTATCGCACTGAACGTGATGCATGCGGCCTACACGATCGGCTCCGCCGAGCTCCCGGCTCCGCAGGCCGGCCTGATGGCCTTGATCGCCAACGGTATCGTCGGCGGAGAGATGGCCTGGCCGCTGGTGATCACCGGCATGTTCTTCGCCGTCGGTCTCATCCTGGTGAACGCGCCCGCCCCCATGTTGATCGCGGTCGGGATGTACCTCCCGTTCTATTCGACCGCAGCGATCTTCGTCGGAGGGCTCATCAAGGCGTTCTTCGAGTGGAGGCAGAAGAAGATGGGGGCCACTGAAGGCCAACGGAAGGAATCTGAGAACAAGGGAATCCTGCTCTCTTCAGGGTTCATAGCCGGAGAATCTCTGATGGCCGTGACCCTGGCCTTCCTGTTCCTGGGTCAGGACTTCGTGCCGGTGTTGGCTCGCTGGAAGGCTGCACTCACACCGGCAGGCGACGGCAGCTTCGTGCTGGGTCTCCTCGCCTACCCCGCGGTGATCGGCCTGCTGGCCTGGTTGCCGTTGAAGAACCTGAGAAGCGGATCGGGAGGTGAAGCCGGGTGATGCGACGCGCCAGGTCCGAGCGCCACGGTGGCACGCGCGCCGGACCGAACCTTCTCGACATCACGCCCGTTCGCGAGGTGGAGTGGGAGGAAGACGAAAGGGGCGTCGTCACGCTCGTTCGGCGTCGTCCGCGCGTGCGCGGACCGCGGTCCCTGGGAGGCTGGGTGTCCTTCATGCTGGCCCCTCCACGAATCCGGCTTGACGAGATAGGCTCCTTCGCCTGGCTCAGGATGAACGGAAACGTCGACGTCGGAGAACTGGCCGCACTGGTTCGAGAGGAGTTTGGAGATCGGGTGGAACCCGTAAATCACCGATTGGGACACCTTGTTCGACTGCTCAAGCGGGAACGGTTCGTCAGTTACGTGGACCCGAAGGGGGCTGCCGCAAGGTCTTAGCCCCCGGATGCAGAACGGCCGGCGGTGTGCGGAACCGCCGGCCATCGGTTGCTTCGCGAATCGGTGCCTGTCAGTCCACGGGTTCCCCGCCGTCCCCCGGGTCCTTCCCACCGGTGGATTCGCAGAGAAAACTGAACTGCTCCTCGGCTCGCTGGCCTGCTCTAACGGTGACGTTCCGCTCGTTGGTTCCCAGGCTGGTGCAGTTTGCTTGAATCCCCGTCACCTCGATGACGTGAATTCCGACCTCGACGCTCTCCATGCGGAACCTGACATCTCTGATCAGGGTCCCTACCACTTCATCGTTGAAGTTCAGGGTGCCGCCGTTGG
>Ga0272441_10007526_pt1 | contig 17671 bp, 15 predicted proteins | sample SSMProp6N_FD_193582 | JGI IMG/M metagenome (GOLD analysis project Ga0272441, IMG submission 193582) | Marine sediment archaeal communities from Little Sippewissett salt marsh, Falmouth, MA, United States - SSM-Prop-6N | ecosystem: Environmental > Aquatic > Marine > Wetlands > Sediment ... | reverse complement strand
TATCGACCTGGTCGCCGTGCAGATGATTCACGGTGGGCCCTTTGAGTCGCCCACCTTCCGGGAGTTTACGCCCATTGATGGTTCCTGGGGCATTCTCTGGGAGCTGCCCCCTAGCGCGACGCCCTGGATCGCTTCTGCATGGACCGATCCCGCCGCGCCCAACTACAACCCGACCGAGTCGTTGAGTTTCGACCTTTGGTTTGTCTCGGACGAATGGGATCCGCTTGGCTTCATGATCACCGCCTTTCAACCGGGTGCGCAGGCCCCGGTGGAGACGGCGACCATGGAATGGGACGGCGCGGCATGGACGATCACGTCGGATTACTGGGATATCACGCGGCAGGAGATCGTGTGTATCCCGGCACCGGGGGCCGTCCTGCTCGGCGTCGTGGGCCTTGGCCTTGTGGGTACGCTGAAGCGGCCGAGAACCTGACCGACATCTCACGCGAAGCAACGCGCCTCGGTCCGGTGAACGCCGGGCCGGGGCGTGCTTTGCGCGCGTGGTGGCGGCGACGATCCGTCCCGATCAGCGGCTTGTTCGGGGCTTGATGTGGATGATCCGCCGGTCACCGGTAGGCTCGAGAATCTGCAAGCGAACGGTCTTGTCGGCGGGTATGTCCCTGACCACCTCGGCCAGTTCCTGGACGGACTCGACGATTTTCCCGTCGCAGGCCACGATCAACTCACCGACGCGCAGGTCGGGCTGTGGCTCACCGGGTGTGACCTTCCACACAATGACGCCGCGGTCACTCTCGTCGAATGCATCCAGCATACCGGCCCGCAGCGTGCGCACCGACAATCCGAGCCGTTCGATCTCGCGGCTGAGGACCGTCTGTGTCAGCGGAGCCCAGGTGTCCACCGGCTGGCGTGCGAGTCGTACGTCGAACTCGCTCTCCTGACCGTCCCGGAAAACACGCAGGTGCACCTGCTCGCCGGGCAGAATGTCGGCTACGAAAGCCCGAAAATGCTCGACGTTCTGCATCGGGGCATCATTGATGCTGAGGATGACGTCCTCGACCTGGAGACCGGCTTGCGCGGCGGGTGAATCACGGAGCACGCTGCCGACAAACACGCCTCGCCGATTGGGAAGCCCGAAGATCTCCACGTCTTCCTGCGTGATCTCGGAAGGTCCGACGCCGAGGAACCCGCGTTCCACTTCGCCGTGCTTCTTGAGTTGCCGGGCGATCTTCGCGGCCATGTTGGATGGAATCGTGAAGGCGACGCCGGCGTTGACACGCTCGCCATGGGTGGCGATGGCGGTGTTCACGCCGACCACTTCCGCGCGGAGGTTGAGCAACGGGCCGCCGGAGTTACCGGGGTTGATCGCGGCGTCGGTCTGGATGAAATCCTGGTAGGCGATGTCGACGCCGGCGATTCGCGTGCGGCCTTTGGCGCTGACGATGCCGTGCGTAACGCTGTGGGTCAGCCCGAATGGAGCGCCGACCGCGAGGACCCAGTCGCCGACCTCGAGTTTGTCGGAGTCGCCAAACGCGAGCGGATGGACATCGGGGGCGTCGATCTTCAGGACGGCCAGATCGGTTTTCGGGTCAGTGCCGACGAGCATGGCTTCGAACTCGCGGTTGTCGTGGAGCACGACCGTGATGTTGCTTCGTCCCTCGACGACGTGGTTGTTCGTGAGGATGTACCCCTCTTTGTCGAGCACAATGCCGCTGCCGGACCCGGGGGGTTCGGGCATGCGGCGCAGCCAGTGTTCGACCTGGTCACGCATGCCCTCGCGGAGCTTGTCTACCTCCTCTTCGGACAGGTCGTCCAGGTCCCGGTCGTACTGCTCCAGCAGGTGTCGCAGCCGCTCCTGGATCTCACGTTCGGAAAGCGCGCCCCGCTCGCTTTCTCCGACGCGGATGTGGACGACGCCGGGCCGCGCGACCTTGGCGACGAGCTTGAAGGCACGCGAGATGGCGTGGACCTCCGGCAGCTCGGATTGCAGCTCTTCGAGCTCCTGATTGCTGGCCTGGATCCGCCCTCGCTCGACCGCGTACGCGAAGCGCGTCAGGACGCGATCGCCGACGGCCAACCACAGGCCGGCTGCAAGAAGGACCACCCAGGCAACAGTGCGGAAGGGGAATCTTCGTGTCTGCATCGCTTTTGTCGCTCCACTGCACGGACCCGCAGGCCTTCACGCCACCCAGCGGCGTTTTGACGCCACCGGCGGTCGCCGACTCAGGGTCGGGGGCATTGTTACCGATGCGGCCGATCCCGGCCAATGTCTGGCGCGGTGGAGGCATCGGCCGCATCCCATTCATTCTAGGCGGGGGGGCTGTGTGACGGGAGGAAGTTCGGCCGCCGGTCCGCTACCTTGACCCTCCTGAGCCGTTTTGGTAGAAGCCAAGGCTCCAATTGGGAGCGCTGCGTCAGGTGGGGCAAGGCGCGCAGACGGGGCTTCTGGCCGGAAGCGCGCCGCCGACATGAGTGACCACAGCCCGTAAGGCGTGCCCTGCCGGGCGGGGTCGCATGGAGGGATGGGTGTCTGATGATCGGGATTCGACGTGAGGACAAGAGCAAATGGGAGGCGCGGGTGCCGCTCGTGCCGCAGGACGTGCGTGGTCTGATTGCTGACCACGCCCTTGCATTTCAGGTTCAGACATCGCCGATTCGCGTATTTCGGGAAGAGGAGTACCGCGCGGCGGGTGCTGCCGTCGTGGATGACCTGCGCGAGAGCTCGATCATCATTGGCGTGAAGGAGATTCCTCCGGACCTGCTCGAGGCCGGCAAGACCTACGTGTTCTTCTCGCACACGATCAAGCGGCAGCCGGTGAATATGCCGATGCTGCGCCGGCTGGTCGAGCTTGGGTGCACGCTGATCGACTATGAGCGCATCACCGACGAGGCGGGTCGCCGGCTGGTGTTCTTCGGTCGCTACGCCGGGCTGGCGGGGATGATCGACGCGTTGTGGGCGCTGGGTCAGCGGCTGTCGTTCGAGGGCGTGCCAAATCCGTTCAGCGAGGTTCGGCGGGCGTATGCGTACGACAACGTTGAGCATGCCAAACGCGAGATCGCGGCGGTGGGGGAGAAGATTCGGCAGGATGGCCTGTCGGAGTCGTTGCGGCCGCTGGTCTGCGGGTTTGCAGGGTATGGAAACGTCTCGCAGGGGGCGCAGGAGATTTACGACTTGCTGCCGGTGCGTGAGGTGGCGCCCGATGAGCTGAAGAAGGTCCCCCGCTCGGCGACGGAGTGTTTGAAGGTTGTGTTCCGCGAGGAGCACTTGGCTGAGCGCGTGGATGGCGGGGCGTTTGAGCTTCAGGACTACTACGATCATCCTGAGGGTTATCGATCACGCTTCTTCGGATACGTGCACGATCTGACGATCCTCATGAACACCATCTACTGGGAACCCAAGTACCCGCGCCTGGTCACGTGCGCCCAGGTCCGGGAGCTGTTTGAGGGTGCCGAGCGACCGCGGTTGCGTGTTATCGGCGATATCACATGTGACATCGAGGGGTCGATCGAGTGCACGGTGCGCGCGACCGACCCGGGTGATCCTGTGTATGTGTATGAGCCGGAGAGCGGGCGCGTGCGCAGCGGTCTTGCGGGTGACGGCCCGGTGATTCTCGCCGTGGACATTCTCCCCTGCGAGTTGCCCGTGGATTCCTCGACACATTTTGGGCAGGCGCTCAGCCCGTTCATGCCCGCGCTGGCCCGGGCGGATTTCGGCGGCGAACTGGCGGCGAGCGGTTTGTCGCCGGAGTTGCAGCGGGCAACGATCGTCTACAAGGGTGAGTTGACGGCCCCTTATCGCTACCTGGAGTCGGAGATTCGCTGAGCCACTTGTCGGCGGCCGGCGACATGTACCGTGTTCGGGCGCTTGCACGGCGCCGGAACGCAGCCCTGTCACAAGCGAGGTCTCGCAGGAGGTTGCTGCATGAAGAACGTTCTCGTACTCGGTGCCGGACTGGTGGCCCGCCCGTTGGTTCGTTATTTGCTCGATCAGCCGGACTTCAAGGTGACCGTCGCGTCGCGCACCGTTAGTAAGGCGGAAGCGCTGATCGACGGTCATCCCGATGGAACGGCCCTTACGCTGCTGGCGGACGACACGGCGAAGCTCGAAGAGCTTGTCCAGAAGCACGATCTGGCGATCAGTCTGTTGCCGGCGCCGCTTCACCCGGTCGTGGCCAAGTTGTGCATCAAGCACAAGAAGCACATGGTCACCACATCGTATGTCAGCGCGGCCATGAAGGAGCTCGACGCGCCCGCTCGCGAAGCCGGCGTGACCATCCTCAACGAGGTCGGCGTCGACCCCGGGACCGACCATATGTCGGCCATGCGTATCATCCACGGCGTGAAGCAGCGCGGCGGGCAGGTCGTCAGCTTCAAGTCGTATTGTGGCGGGTTGCCGGCGCCGCAGGACAACGACAATCCCTGGGGCTACAAGTTCTCCTGGGCGCCGCGCGGCGTGTGTACAGCCGGCAAGAACAACGCCTGCTTCCGCGAGAATGGCAAGGTCGTCGATATCCCCGGCCCGGATTTGTTCACGTGCCACCACCCGCTGAACGTGGAGGGGATCGGTGAGTTGGAGGCGTACCCGAACCGCGATTCCCTCGGCTACATCGAGCTGTACGGGCTCGAGGGCATCGAGACGATGTTCCGCGGAACGCTGCGCTATCCGGGATGGTGCGTGTGTCTCAAGGCTGTTGTGGATCTTGGCATGCTGGACGAATCGCCCGTCACCTATCCGGCCGGGACGACGTTCGTCCAATGGACCGCTGGCCTGATCGGATCCGGTTCAGCAGGCGGCGTGCGGCAGCAGATCGCCGACCGTTTGAAGATGGACGCGTCGGCGGACGCGCTGGATCGCATGGAATGGCTGGGGTTGTTCTCTGACGAGCCGCTGCCGATCACGGACACGGAAACCACGGCGCTGGACGTGCTCGCGGCCCGCATGCAAGAGAAGATGGCTTACGGGCCGGGCGAGCTCGACATGATCGTGCTCGTGCACCAGTTCGTCGCCAAGTTCCCGAACCAGCCGGATGAACACATCAGCTCGACACTGATCGACTATGGTTTGCCGAACGGGGACAGCTCCATGGCCCGCACGGTCAGCTTGCCAGCGGCCATCGGCGCCCGATTGATCCTGGTAGGGAAGATCCGGGAGACCGGCGTGCATATCCCGGTCAAGCCGGAGATCTACAACCCGATCCTCGACGAACTGGCGACGATGAACATCCGCTTTGTCGAGAAGACCGACAAGTAGCCCCGCGACGCGGCACATCCACCGACGCACTCGCACGGCACCGGTACCACGCCGGTGCCGTCTATTGCGCGTCTTGGTTCTCCCAGTGCTGACTGGGACGTGAGTCGGTGCGTGCTTCGTGACGGACCGGCGGGAGGAACGCAGACACGTCGAGGCCGTTGGCCGATTCTGAATAGCGGCGGGCGAAGTCGGCGAGGTTATCGGGCGTAACGAGTTCGCACTCGATCGTGCGGGCGTGCAGCACTTCGGTCGCGTTCCAGAGCCCTTGGGTTGCTATCTCGGCGGCCGCGAAGCCGATCTCCCCGTCGATTGGCCCGACGAGAGCGGCGGCGAGGCCGGGATCTTCCGGCGAGCCGAGTTGTCGCCACAGAACAGGGGCGCCCGATAACGTTGCGAAGCGGAACTCGCCGTTCGATTCGCGCAGACGTCGCTCCCACGCCGGCCGCACGGTCAGCCAGACATCGGGGTTCAGTGTGACGAGTGTGGCGGCATGTCGAAAGCGGTCAAGCATGTTCTCGATGAGCGTCATGTCGGCACCGTGATTCGTTGCCGCGTTCTGCTCCTCGAGCAGCACGAGGTCGTACTGCCGTTGTGCCGCGGCGAGGAACCGCTGGTAGCAGTTGGTCGCACGGTCGTTACGTTTGTTCTCGTGCAGGAGGAGGTAGCTGCGCCGTCCGGGGGCGATCTTCGAGAGGTTCTCTCCGAGCGTCTCAGCCGCATTGGCCATGGCGACGCTGACGTGGCCGTAGACGCGGGCATCGTTCATGGATTGCCCCATGGTGACGATGATCGCGTGTTTGGACGCGATCAGGTCGAGGCTTTCCCTGGCGGTGTCGGGGTCGTGGACGCAGAGGCAGACAGCCTGCGGTTCCTGCGCGAGAACCTCGCTGATGGTCGCGCGCAGGTCGTCTGGGCTGGCCGACTGGGGTGCTGCGAAAACGGCACGTAGTGAGGGGACGCCGGCGAGGTAGCGCTTGGCGCCGCCACGAATCCCGGGCCATTGCGGATCATCCTCCGCTTGTCCGATAACGGCGATGACCGCCTTGGAATGGGGGCGCGAAGGCGACGCGTTCGGGGCACTTGAGCGTTCGCATCCCATAAGTAATGATGTCGTAATGAGATACGCGATTGATGCGGTTCCGGCCCCGGTTAATCGTCTTCTCGATTGACGTTCACGGCCCATGACGTGTTTCCCTTCGTCCCGTGATTAGATTGCCACCGCCCTTTACCGATTACGGTATAATAGAACACAATGCTTCAGGCACTGTAATCGCTGACTGTGCATAGAGGTAGAGCCCATGCTTCGGCACTTGAGCATCGCCATTATCGGTATCTGTCTTGTGACGCTGCCCGCTAACGCGCAAACCGGGGATTCGACCGGGGCCACCAGCCTGACCGAGTCTTCTCCGCAGGAGAATGCGCGATCCGGTAGCGTGAGCCTGCGATCGCCCGGCACCTGGGTGCGGGGGGCCCTGAGTCGTCACGGCGAACTCAAAGGGCTTCGCTTGACAGGGCCGCGCTTCGGACAACCGAACACCGAGGAAGCTGAGCTCCGCTTCGGAAGCAGCGGCAGCAGCTCAAGCTCGGGGTTGGGATCGCTGGGGAGCCTGCTCAATCTGGCCGGCTCGCTCGGCTCTGGCAGCACCGGCGCGATTGGCGATATCGGCACTCTGCTCGGCAGTCTGGTGGGTGGTGGATCGGGCTCCACCAGTGGCAGCACAACGACCGGCAGCGGGTCCGGGGATGTTACGATTCCACCGCCGTCCAACGGAACAAGCTACACGCTCCAAGACCTGCTGGCTCTGCAGGATGCGTACGCCAGCCAGAAGTCGATCAACAGCGAGAGCGACAAGACGAGCACGATGCAGTCGCAGGACGAACAGACGTTCGGCGGCGCGATCGGGCGGCTGCCCAAGGCCGAGGATCGGTTCCAGACGACGACGGAAGAGGGGGACAGCTTCAAGGTTCGCTGGGCCAACGCCATGTTGCAGACCATGTTCAGCGCTGTGGCGGTTGGCTTCCAATCGTCGCCGTTCATCGACGCGTTGAAGGATGGGCTGCGTCCGCTGTTCTACCCGCCGGCTGAAGAGACGGCTGACGGTGATGGCAGCGGTGACGGCGATGGCGATGGCTCCGACGGAGGAGATTCGGGAGATGGCGGGCAGTCGGATGGTGGCGGCATCGAGGACATCGATCCTGGTGATGACACCACTGATCCCGGCGGCTCAGTAATCTAGCATCTCTGTTCCGAGTGCCTGACGATTGTTGCAGGGCACGGTCGCAGCTGACATGAATGATACGGGATGCAGCGCGTGCTTCGGGCGGCGCGTAAGACTCAGCGTGTGAGACGCTCTATCCCGAAGGAGCGAACGCCGGATCTCGAACGCAGGTGAGCCATGCTCGATGTTCCAACACGCCACCGACCCTTGCGGCATCTTTCCACGGCGGCCGTCGTCGTGGATGTGCTCGCGTCGCTCGGTGCCTGCGCGTTCGGTGTCTATGAGCTCGCGGCACCCGAGCGCGGGAACCTGGGGCTGGGATTCGCCTTTATCGGCGGAGGCATCTTCGGCTTGGTGGTCGGCATTCTGCTGATATGCCAAGTTGTGCTCATCCAGAAGTTCGTGAACTACATGTACCGCGTCTACGACGTTTTGCTCGAGGCGTCTGACGTGATGCGGCGCTTGCAAGAGCAGACCCACACGATTGCCGAGAACAGCAGCCTGTCCGAATGGGCGAAGCGCGTGGTCTATCGCGAGAAGGATTACGAGTATCTTCGCGACACGATTCACGGGGCGATTGTCCGGCAGGATTGGCAGTCTGCCGAGCACCTCATTCGCGACATGGCGACGGAGCTCGGGTATCACGACGAGGCCAGTCATCTTCGCGAGAAGCTCGACAAGGCCCGCAAGGCGACGATTGAGGAGCGTATCGCGGCGGCGCTGGCGCGTTTCGAGCTGCTGTGCGATCAGCGCAAGTGGGATCAGGCGCGCGAGGAATGCGCGCGACTGAAGGCGTTGTTCCCGGACTGGACATCGATCGCCAACCTGCCGAACGAGCTCGAGGAGCGCCGCAAGGATGTGAAGCGAAAGCTGCTACGCGACTATGACGAGGCGGTTCGTAACCAGGACATCGACCGCGCCCACCGCCTCCTGTTTGCTCTCGATCAGTATCTTATCCCCGAGGAAGCCGAGGCCCTGAAAGAGTAGGCGCGTGGTGTGTTCCGCGCGCGGCTTGAACAGATCAAGACGCAGTTCACGATTGCGATCTCGTACAAGCAGTTTGACAGCGCGATCGAGGCCGGTGAGCGTTTGATCCGCGAATTCCCCAACAGCGGGTACGCGCTCGAGATCTCGAAAATGCTGCCCATTCTGCATCAACGGGTTCGAACACAAAGCACTCCCAATGTCACAACCGCCAGCCCCCCCGCAGTTTCGTAGATGTTTCCAGGAACGATTCGATGGAGCTTGCACAGTTGTGGCCCGCGCGCCGGGTCGAGTGAATATCATCGGTGAGCACACCGACTACAACGACGGTTTTGTGCTGCCAATGGCTCTCGAACACAGCACGTGGGTCGGTGCGGCTCCGCGCGATGATGGCCGCGTGCGGGCGGTGTCGCTGAGCGTGGATGAGGAACATACCTGGCCGATCGACGATTGGTCGGCCGACAACGCGCCGGAGTGGACGAGCTACGTTGCCGGTGTGGCGACACTCCTGCGCGAGCGGGGTGTCCGGCTGGCGGGCTGCGATGTTCTGATTCATAGCGATGTGCCGGTGGGGGGAGGGCTGTCCAGCTCGGCCGCTCTGGAGGTCGCCACGGCCAAAGCCCTCGCGGCTCTCGCGGATGCGGTGATTCCGCCGATGGAGCTGGCGGATCTTTGCCGGATGGCCGAGCACAAGTTCGCCGGTGTGCCGTGCGGCATCATGGATCAGTATGTCAGTGTGCTGGCGCAGGCGGACTGCGCGTTCCTGCTCGATTGTCGCTCGCGGCGGTGGGAGCATATCCCGTTGAAGCTCGGGGAACACATCGTTCTCGTGGTGAACTCCGGTGTGCGCCACAACCTGGCTGCCGGCGAGTACGCCATTCGCCAGCAACAGTGCCGCGATGCCGTGGCGTATCTCAAGCGGGTTAACCCGGACATCCGGGCATTGCGTGACGTCGACGCCGCCACGATCAGGGAGTATGCGGATGGCATGGATTCGAAGACGGCGGCGCGCGCCTTGCACGTCGCGTCGGAGAACGAGCGAACGCTGGCCGCGGCGGCGGCGCTGCGGGCCGGTGATCTGGCGGAGCTTGGGCGACAGATGGCTGATTCGCATCGGTCGCTGCGCGATGACTACGAAGTCTCGTGTGAAGAACTCGATCTGCTAGTCGAAATCGTCGGTGGTGTCAGGGGGGTTCTGGGAGCGCGAATGACGGGCGGTGGGTTCGGGGGGTGTATTGTGGCGATTGCCCACCGCGATGCCGTTCCACGAATCGAAGCAGCGCTGCGCGAGAAGTATGATGGCGCGGGGCGTGGGCCGATGCGGATGCTGCTGACGCGCCCAGGGCCGGGTGCAACACTCGAAACTGAATGAGGGCCGTGCGGTGGAGACCAGCCGACTTATTGGAACGCTTGTTACGCGGCAGCATTTGACTGCCGAGGACGCGCGCGGCCTTTTTGATGCCTTGATGGAAGGCGAGCTTGATCCGCCGGTGATGGCCGCCATCTTGACCGCGCTGGCCAGCAAGGGCGAGACGGTGGATGAGATCGTCGGTGCTGCGGGAGCCATGCGAGATCGGGTTATGCGCGTGGCTGTCGATTCAGGCGTGGACGCGATCGATACGTGCGGGACCGGTGGGGATGGAAAGCCCGTGTTCAACGTGTCCTCGGCTGTTGCGATTGTCGCTGCCGCCGCCGGGGCCACCGTTGCCAAGCATGGGAATCGCAGCAATGTGCGTCCCAGTGGCTCGGCCGAGGTGCTCGAAACACTGGGGGTGGACGTGAACGCCGATGTGTCGACGGTCGAGCGATGTCTGCAGCAATGTCGAGTGGCGTTCCTGTATGCGGTGCGGCTTCATCCGGCGATGAAGTACGCGGCCCCCATCCGGCGCGCCCTGGGCATCCGCACGATCTTCAACCTGCTCGGGCCGCTGACAAACCCAGCCGGTGTCCGTCGGCAGCTTCTGGGCGTGAACCGGCCGGAGCTTGTGCCTACTATGCTGGAGGCTCTGCGCCGGCTCGGTGTGGAACGGGCGCTCGTGGTTCATGGGTTGGAGGGACTCTGCGATCTCAGCGTTGCCGGCCCCAGCCGTGTGGGAAGATGGGACGGGCAGCGCGCGACGATTGAGGAGGTGGATTGCGAAGTGGTGGGGGCGACGCCGGGCGATCTGCTTGAGCTACACATCCGGAGCCCGCAGGACAGCGCGGCGCTGATCCTGCGTGTCCTTGAGGGGGAGAAGTGCCTCGCGCGCGAGATCGTGGTCTTCAACGCCGCGGCGGCGCTGTGGGTCGCGGGCCTCGCAAAGGACTGGGCGGACGGGGCGCAGCGTGCCCGAGATGTGCTTGACGGTGGTCAGGCCCGCGACACGCTGGAGGCGTGGCGGACCGTCTCGCACAGGGCGGTGTGACCCCACGCGCCGGCGCTACGCGCGGTGCCCGTTGAGCCTTGTAACTGGCAGGCGGGCGGCGGACAGCGGGAGATGCAGATTCCTGCGGGCAGGGGAGCTTTATCGGGTCGACCACACGTGATGATGTTGTTGCGCGGACCGGCTCCGTTACCGGTCCCGAGAAAAACACTGACACACCGGCTGGAGCTGCGGAGTGGGGGGCGTAACGGGTGGGATTGACAGCCTGAGGCTGGGGGAATAGACTTATGGTTCTCTGTGGGTTTAGCTCTGATCCCTCTTTGCCGCAGAGCGTTACGGGCACGCTAGCGGCACGGCAGTAGCTGATCGGGAACGCAATTGTGGCCAGAAAAGCTGCCAAAAAAACCGCGACACGCAAGAAGGCGAAGACGGCATCCGCCAAGCGGCCACGAACTGTGGCCAAGTCGGCTGTGAAGAAGAAGACGGCGGCGCGCAAAACCACCAAGCCTAAGGCGGCCAAGGCAGTCAAGAAAGTGAAGCGGGCTGCGAAAGTGGCTGGCGCCAAGGCCACGAAGACCCGCGCCGCCAAGACTGCAACCAGCAAGAGAGCACGCACCACGCGGGCCAAGGCCGCGCCGAAGCGAGCAGTGAAGAAGTCGGTACGCGCTACCGCTGCCCGCACTCGTTCGTCGGCCACCGCCGCGAAGAAGAAATCGCCGGCGGCACCGAAGGCACCGCGAAAGCTCCAGAGCAATCTGTCGGCGCGCGACAAGGAGCAGTTTCGCGAGATGTTGCTTCAGAAGCGTGCAGAGATCCTCGGCGATGTGTCCACGCTCCACAGCGGGGCGCTCAACAAGAACCGCAGCGAGGCTGCGGGTGACCTGTCCAGCATGCCGATTCACATGGCGGACCTGGGCACGGACAACTACGAGATGGAGTTCACCCTCGGTTTGATCGAGGGCGAGCGGGCGATACTTACGGAGATTGACGAGGCTCTCGAGCGCATCCAGAACGGCACGTACGGGCTATGCCTAGCCACTGGAAGGCCAATCGGAAAGGCTCGGCTGCGTGCCAAGCCGTGGGCCAAGTATTGCTACGAATATACCCTTGCCCAGGAGAAGGGCCAGGGTGGCAGGATCTAGCGTCTTGTCCTCTGACCCCGCACCCCCACCCATGCCGACACCCTCAGACGCTGAAGCGAGCACGTCGAGTTCCGACGCGAAAGGCTCGCTGAGCGGGGTGGCAACAGCGTTGCGGGATAGGGGGGCGCATTTGCGGCTGTGGTCGATGGTGGTTCTGGGGCTGGCGATTGATTTGTGGTCCAAGGACTGGGCGTTTCACACGCTGCGGCAGGGCGGCCGGCGCTCGCTCATCACGAACATTCTGGAGTTTCAGACGACGTTGAATCCGGGTGCGCTGTTCGGAATCGGCGCCGGGCACACCGAGGTTTTCCTCATCGCGTCGGTGTTGGCGCTGATTCTCGTTCTGTGGATGTTTGCGCAGAGCTCTCGGCGGCAGTGGCTTCTGCACATTGCGTTGGGGGCGATCCTCGCCGGCGCGCTGGGGAACATGTACGACCGTGTTTACGTGCAGCTCGTACCGGACCACGTTCAGACCGCGGGGGGGCCGGCGATTCGCTATTACGTGCGCAGCACGCCGGGGGGTGAGGGCACGTTCGTGCTGCGCGAGTATCCGCCGACGGGTGAGACGCCGACACAGTCGCCGTCGCGTCTGGCCATGGAATTCGGGCCACCACGGGGCTACGTGCGAGATTTCATCAAGATTCCGACGCGCTGGTTTGGCGGGCGTGATATCTGGCCGTGGGTGTTCAATGTGGCCGATATGTTGCTCGTGGGCGGCGTTGGGATCCTGACGGTGCGGCTGCTTCGTGAGCGTCGCCGGCACGGGGATGCCCAGACAGTCCTTGACGACGCGGCGGAGAAGACATAACGTTTAGGGAGAGAGTCCGGGGCGTGGCGCAGCCTGGCTAGCGCGTCTGCATGGGGTGCAGAAGGTCGCAGGTTCGAATCCTGTCGCCCCGAATCGTAAACCACTGAGAAGCCCAGACTTGCATTGCTTGCAGGTCCGGGCTTCCTCGGTTATTTCCGCCTTTGATCGGCAGGGATTGGGGGTTGGCTGTGAGGCTTTCAAAGTACGGGGACCTTCACGGTCGCACATCAGCGGGCGCTTGTGTAGACTGCGACTGCCATAAGAGCATCGAACGGTGACCCGAGAGTCTTGGTCTTCCAGGAGCGCGATCTGGCCGCTGGCGTCCAGATTGGCGAGGCTAACGGCTACGCGCTCCCAGCCCGGCGGCATCCTGGCGATCGTTGCCTTCGGATTGGCGGCAGTGCAATGCCCGGTGGTGCTGGCGCCGCTTCCGCTGCTTGGACTGGGGAACTACATGCTCTGGGGGCTGCTTCTTGAGGAAGGGGCTCTCCTGCGAATGATGCGAGAAACGAGTGGGCAGTACGTCGGCGAGCGGTTCGTCGGCCGGAATAGTCTGCCGTTGCTGGTAGTCGGGATCGTCATGTTTTTCCCACCAGGATTGCGTAGACCCGGTTACTGCACGTCCTGCGACGATGTGCTCCATGGCTTGCCCGAACCGGGGTCCCCGGAGTGCGGGGTGTGCCACATTGGCTGGGAGCGCAATGGCAGTAGCACGGCTGAGGAGAGTGTATGCGTCTAGATCGACTGTCGCTGGGCCTTCTCGTGCTGCTCGCAACATCCGCCGCTCCGAGCCGTAGCCAGAGTCCGCCCACAACCGCGGCTGCAGGCGGCGACGATGTTTCCAGCCTCATCGATCGGCTCCAGGACATTGCCGAGGGCGACATCGGCTATATGCCGACCATGAGCGGAACGGGTTTTCTGCCGCTGGGTTCTTCACGGCCAAGTGCGCTGCTTCTCGATCAAGGGGCGCCGGTCAGTTCCATGGCGCTCCGGGAACTCGTCAAGCGCGGGGCAGCCGCCGTGCCGGCCTTGATCGCGCACTTGGATGATCAGCGGACGACGAAGATCACGATCAACCGTGAGGGCTTCTTCGGAGGGATGTTCTTCAGTGACGAGTACGACTACAACCGCCGGACGTCGACGCGGCCGCCCGAGGGCGTGAACCGCGATGAACACTTCTCCAAGGATCAGCCGCACACGCATACCGTTGCGGTTGGTGACCTTTGCTTCGTCGCGCTCGGTCAGATCGTCAACCGGCGGTTTGAAGCCGTACGCTACCAGCCGACGGCGTGCATTATGCTCAACTCGCCGACGTACTCCGAAGCGCTGCGGAAGGTGATCCGAGCGGAGTGGGGGGGGCTGACGCCGGAACGACACAAAGCGCTGCTGATCCGTGATTTTCTTGACCCGGATCACGAGGACCGCCGGGTCGGGGCGTGCCTGCGTCTCGGGTATTACTACCGCGACGCGCTGGAACCACTAGCACTGCGGCAACTGGTTGCGCCGCGCTACGACAGCTCGGAAGTCGTGGACCTGATTCATGGGCAGCTATACAGGGCGGAGGATGCGAAGGAACGCAAGCAGCGCCTGGGTGCTTTCCTGGCCTCGCACAACGCGGTCGTTCGCGATGCCATTCTGGTGCGGCTGTTTGACGACCTTTACAGGCAGGAGGCAGATGAGGAGCACCGCCTTTCTACCGCGCTGAAGGACAAGTACCAGGCCCGAGCGTGCCTAGTCGAGCTCTTTGGCTATCCTGAGAACGTCAAAGCCAGAGACTGTCCGCTTGTCCTACCGCTCAGCAACAGCATACAGGCCCGGTTCATCAGCGCCCTAGCAGGTTTCCCGAGCGCCAAGCTCGACGAAGCGGTGCGGAAGATCCTGCGCTCGACGGAAGACGATTACCTCGCAACGGCATGTGTGCGGTACCTCATAGGCCGCGGTGCGGACGCGGACATCAAGGCGTATGTGGAACCGCGGCTGAAGAAGGCTGATGCTGGGCGGCGCGCGGAGCTGGACGAGATGCTGAAACATCTTGGCTGGACGCCGTTGCACGTTGCCGCCGAGGAGTGTGATCCGGACCGGGTTGGCAACCTGTTGGCTTGGGGTGCGGATATCAACGCGCAGGCCGCGAACGGCGAGACGGCCCTTCACGTCGCGGCCCGGCACGGCTCGTTCGGCGCGATCGAGCGGCTTCTCTCGCGCGGCGCGAATCCGAACGTGAAGGACAAGGAGGGGAGGATGCCGGTGCAACTCGCGATGCGGTACGAGGGCGCTGCAGAGATGCTTCTCGCGGCCGGGGCCGAAATCCCGGATATCCTTGTCGCCGCGCGTGCCGGGCGCAGCGATCTCGTAAGGCAGTTCATCCAGAACGACAAGAGAGCCGTCAATGCGAGGACAGACGAGGGCGAGACGCCACTCTACATCGCGGCCCTGCTCGGCCACGATGAGGTTGCGAAGGTGCTGCTGGCATATGGGGCGGACGTCAATGCGGCCGACAACTACCAGATTACGCCCTTGCACCGCGCTGCAGAATACGGGCATGCGAAGGTGGTGGCGCTGCTGCTCGCGCACCACGCCAATCGCAACGCGAAGCACTGGCATGGGCAGACGCCGGCCGACTTCGCGCGGGAGAATCGGCAGGACGAGACGTTGCGACTTCTGGAGGAAGCGCCCTAGATGAGAGGGCGGATGCTCTCGACGATGTCCAGCGCTTCCGGCGCTTACGCCCGGACCATCGCGAACGCGCGCTGTCGAGAATCCGGAGCCGTGATGGTGACGGTGACCTGAGCCGCCCGAGCGGCGTCAAATCACGTCCCCGACGCCGGCAGGTTCCCCACGCACCTCGAACACGGACGGGTTGTGCGCTGTCTTGGTCGTTTGCCGGGTCGCCTCGGGGGCGCGATTGGGCGTCGTTCGGCGGGGTGGTTTATCATCAACGCCTGTCGCCCCGATTAGAATGGCGAGAGGCCGCCGGGACTTCGGCGGCTTCCTGCGTTTTGGCTCGGATTCTGGTCAGGTGCCCCCCGGATTCGAGTCGTTGACCGGTAGCCTGGCCGGTCGGATAATCATCGTCCGTCGGGATCGGTTCCCGATCGCTCGGGTGCCGGGCCCGGCTACGCGTAGCGATGAAGCTGGGGGGATGTGGTGTGTTCACCGTTGCTCCCCGCCCCATCGTCGGCTTCTGCGTTGCCGAGGCGTGTTAGGGCGTCAACGCGGCGCGTGAGTCGTTGGCCTCTCGGTTACCGAGGCGGGATGGTGCGTTAACGCGGCGCATGACTTGAATCGAGTCAACCCGGTGTTGGATCATGAGGAACGGAGATGCTCAGAACATGAAGACTCAGGTAACCATCCGGCCCGAAACCGTCGCGGACGTTGGGGCGATCGATGATATCACTGCTGCCGCCTTCCGAACCGTTGCGGTGAGTAACCAGACCGAGCAGTTCATCATCGGTGCGCTCCGCGCCGCCAATGCGCTGACCATCTCGCTCGTTGCGGAACACGAGGCGCGTGTGGTGGGGCATGTCGCCTTTTCGCCGGTAACCATCTCGGATGGCAGCAAGGGCTGGTATGGCCTCGGCCCCGTGTCGGTGTTGCCCGAACTCCAACGGCAAGGCATAGGCACGGCGCTGATTGAGGAAGGGTTGTCTCTGCTCGAAGGGCTGAATGCCCACGGCTGTTGCCTTGTCGGCGATCCGAGCTTCTGCGGACGGATCGGATTCCGGAACATCCCGGAACTCGTGCATGAGGGTGTGCCGCCCGAGGTGTTCCTTGCCAAGCCTCTGCGCGGAGTTGTCCCCCACGGCGTCGTTGCTTTTCACGAGGGATTCAAAGCCACTGGTCCGCAAGAGGGCCCAGGCCGCGTTTGATGGCGCGGCCAGTCATCGCAAGCCGTACGTTGAGATGTATCCGGGGCTTACGAGGATTGTCGGGCCGGGCTGTTTTGCTGATTGCTGCGTTTTTGGGGGAACATCGCCGCTACTTGGTTTCTGCACCTGTTTGCCGCCCACACTCCGGGCATTGGCCGCTGACGTTTCCGGTCAGGTTGTAGCCGCACGTGGGGCATGTGCCGCGCACCCGTTGCCTTGGCCATCGCCAAACCACCATCGTTGGAATGCCCACCGCGACCAGAATGACCCATAGCGGTATCCAAAGCATCGTGCGGCATTGGCGAACGGAGATCGTCGGCTTTGTGAAGCCTAGGTCACGGGAACCCGCCGCCATGTGCCAGCCCGGCTCCGCAAGCAGATGCTCGTCCATGGAGTGCGGGTGAAAGGCTCGGTAGATCACGCCGCCATCAGCAATCCCACAGAGGCGTGTGTCGTAGGGCGTGAGAATCTCCGCATTCCAGGCGTACCAGATCTGCCGGCGAGCCGTCAGTAGCCACGCCGTAGCGACAAGCAGACACACCAGCAAGCCGCCCCCAATCACGACTCGTCGTAAGCGGCTTCGTCGTTTCACATCGGCCCCTTGGTCGTTGCCTGGTCGAATTGTGCCGTCAGTGTGCCTCACGGTCGCTTTCGGGCTTGCCTCTTGGCTTCCCCACGCTGTCGACTCTGCGCACTGGGATCTACGCGTGGTCGCTCGGCCGGGTTCATTGCAATGGCGGAATCGCGGCCACGAGTGCGGCGATCGAGGGCGGGTCAACTTCGCTGCCTGTCAAGCACTGCGGTCGCAGACGTTGATGTAGAACGCTGTCGGGGGGGGGGCAGCGTATCCCATCATAGGCGGGTGAGCACTTGAGCGGGGAAACGAACCCGCGCGGCGGTATCGGCGTATTGCAGTGGGCATGGCCCCACTTCCGGCCTTCGTCTCATAAGGGCGCTACGCGCTGGCGGATCCGCATTGTCTCGCGGGGGCCGACAACTGCACGAAAGCCCCGGTGGGGTCTCACCACGGTTACACTTCGTGGCACTGGTCCAGGACGTCGCTAAACAGGTCATGAACGA
>Ga0272441_10007524_pt1 | contig 17676 bp, 15 predicted proteins | sample SSMProp6N_FD_193582 | JGI IMG/M metagenome (GOLD analysis project Ga0272441, IMG submission 193582) | Marine sediment archaeal communities from Little Sippewissett salt marsh, Falmouth, MA, United States - SSM-Prop-6N | ecosystem: Environmental > Aquatic > Marine > Wetlands > Sediment ... | reverse complement strand
GTATATGCATCGCCCGTGCCCTGGCTGCCGAGCCGGAACTGATCATCTGCGACGAAGTGACATCGGCTCTGGATCAGCTGGTGGCCGAGGAAATTTTGAAACTGCTGCTCAACTTGCAGCGGAAGTTGCGCGTGTCCTATCTGTTCATCACCCATGACCTGGCCACGGTCAGGGCCATTGCCGATGAGATCATTGTCATGCTCAACGGCCGTATCGTCGAACAGGGCAATCGCAACGACGTGCTCAAACCACCCCACCATGAATACACCGAACTGCTGCTTTCATCCGTTCCCGAAATGGACCCGGATTGGCTGGACAACTTACTGGAAGAGCGAGATGTAGCATGAGAGACGATTGCCCATCCCTGCAGGGGAAGCTTCTATGTCAATCGTAAACCTCCTTTGCCGCATTCCCCTTCCTGAGAATAAACATTCATTCCTGCCATGCATTGACTTTGGCAACTGTCGTAATAATATTTAGCTATTAGGATGGTTGGTGAATTGCCGCATCGCCTGTCGTGCGTGAAAACGCATTCCGTGGCCACGGTATGAGTCGAAGAATCGGAATCCCATGAAAAAAGCCATTATTTTTTCCATAATCGGGCTGGTTGTGCTGATCGGCGTGCTCGGGGGCGTCAAAGGGCTGCAGATCAATCGCATGATCGCCCAGGGCAAACAATACGTGCCGCCGCCCGAGACCGTGACCGCGGCGGTGGCGCAGTCGGCCAGGTGGCCATCCGTATTGACGGCGGTGGGCTCACTCGAAGCGGTCCAGGGCGTGATGGTTACCTCCGAACTGACCGGCAAGGTGGTCAAGATCGCCTTTGAGCCAGGCAGCGCGGTGAAGGCCGGGGATCTGCTGGTTCAGCAGGACACGTCATCGGAGGCCGCCCAGCTCCGTTCGGCGGAGGCGTCCATGGAACTGGCCCGGCTTAATCTCGAACGGGCCAAGGAACTGCTGCCCCAGAAAGTGATCACCCCCTCCAACTATGACAGCGTCGAGGCTGAATTCAAGCAGGCTGCGGCCCAAGTGGACGCCATTCGCGCCACCATCGCCAAAAAAACAATCCGGGCCCCTTTTGCCGGCCGCCTCGGGCTTCGCCAGATCAATCTGGGCCAGACGCTCAACGATGGCGATACCATTGTTTCCCTGCAGGCCATGGATCCGATTTTTATCAATTTCCAACTGCCCCAGCAGGAGCTGGCCAAAATCCGCCAGGGGCTGCGGGTAAGGCTGACCAGTGACGCCCTGCCCGGCGAGACCGTCGAGGGTGCCATCACCGCCGTGAACCCGCAGGTGGACAGCGCTACCCGCAACATTCGTATACAAGCAACGGTGGCCAACACCCGGGAGCACCTGCGTCCCGGCATGTTCGTCAACGTAACCCTGGCACTGCCGGACATCCAAACGGTGCTGACGATTCCCTCCACCGCCGTGCTGTATGCCCCATACAGCGATTCGGTATTCATCGTGGAAAACAAACCCGATGACACCGGAGACGTCTCGGAAAGTGTCGTCCGCCAGCAATTTGTTCGTCTGGGGGAAAAGCGGGGAGATTTTATCGCCGTGCTGTCCGGACTCAAGGAAGGCGAAACCATAGTGAGCACCGGGGCGTTCAAGCTTCGCAACGGCCAGTCGGTGGTGGTGGACAACACCCTGTCTCCTGATTTCAAACTGGCGCCGCAACCTCAAGAAGGATGATCGGTTTTGTAGTTCAATTGGTTAGTTGGTCTGATTGGCTGTTGAGCGATTTAGCTCGTTGAACCCTGAACTCAGAATCCAGAACCCAGAACCGACAATTCCATGAAGCTTACCGATCCGTTCATCCGCCGGCCTGTTCTCGCCTTGGTGGTCAATCTGGTGATCATCATCGCCGGCCTCCAGGCCATCCGTTCCCTCAACGTCCGCCAGTACCCGCGCAGCGACAACGCCGTGGTGACGGTGACCACTGTCTATGTGGGCGCCAGTGCCGATTTGGTGCGCGGGTTTGTCACCATCCCGCTGGAGCGGGCCATTGCGGCCGCCGACGGCATCGATTATATCCAGTCCCAGAGCGCTCAGGGAATTTCCACCATCAGCGCGCGCCTAAAACTCAATTACGACCCCATCAAGGCGCTGTCGGAAATCAGTTCCAAGGTGGATCAGGTGCGCAACGACCTGCCCCCGGAGGCCGAAGTGCCCACGATCAACGTGGAGTCGGCTGACAGCCAGTTCGCCTCGGCTTACCTGAGCTTCACCTCCGAGGTCCTCCAGCAAAATGAGATTACCGATTACCTCGTGCGCATCGTGCAGCCGCGGCTGTCTGCCATCCAAGGCGTCCAGAGGGCCGATGTCCTCGGTGCGCGAACCTTTGCCATGCGCATCTGGCTCAAACCTGAACGCATGGCCGCCTTCAACATCAGCCCGGTTCAGGTGCGCCAGGCCTTGGCGGCCAACAACTTCCTGGCAGCCGTGGGACGCACCAAGGGTGCCCTGATTCAGGTGAACCTGACCGCCAATACCGACCTGCGTTCCGTGGAGGAGTTCAAGCGCCTGGTGGTCCGGCAGCAGGATGGCGCCGTCATCCGTCTCGAAGACATCGGGGACGTGGTGCTGGGCGCCGAAGATTACGACACGGAGGTGCGCTTCTCCGGTCAGACCGCCGTTTTCATGGGCATCTGGCCCCTGCCCAACGCCAACTCGGTGGATGTGATCCGTACAGTGAGCAAGGAGATGGATGCTATCGGTCGGCAGCTGCCCGAGGGTTTGCAGGCACGCGTGGCCTACGATGCCACCAACTACATCAGCAATGCCATCCGCGAGGTGGTCAAGACCCTGTCCGAAACCCTGCTGATCGTCGTTTTCATCATTTTCATGTTTCTGGGCTCCCTGCGATCGGTGCTGGTGCCGGTGGTGGCCATTCCGCTGTCGCTCATCGGCGCCGTATTTCTGATGCAGATCCTGGGTTTTACCATCAACCTGCTCACCCTGCTGGCCATCGTGCTCTCGGTGGGGTTGGTGGTCGACGATGCCATCGTGGTGGTGGAAAATGTGGAACGCCACCTGAGCGAGGGACAATCCCCCATGGATGCGGCCCTGTTCGGCGCCCGGGAGTTGGTGGGCCCGTTGATCGCCATGACCATTACCCTGGCGGCGGTCTATGCGCCCATCGGCCTGCAGGGCGGACTGACCGGCTCCCTGTTCCGGGAGTTTGCCTTCACCCTGGCCGGTGCGGTGACCATCTCCGGTATCGTGGCCCTGACCCTGTCGCCGATGATGTCCTCCAAACTGCTGACCCCGGGAATGTCCGAGCGCGGCTTCGCCGGAAAGATATCCCGCGATTTCAAACGCTTCACCGCTTTTTACGGCCGGCTGCTGGACGGGACGTTGGATGCCCGGCCGGCGGTTTACACGGTCTGGATCGTGGTCAGCCTGCTGACCATTCCCATGTTCAACATGTCGCCCAGGGAACTGGCCCCGGCCGAGGACCAGGGCGTTATTTTCGGCATCATGGATGCGGCGGCCAACTCGACCCTCGATCTGAACAGCCGCTATGCGGCAGCGGTTAACGATGCCTACATGAGCTTCCCGGAAACGGAATTCACCTTCCAGATCACCCGTCCCAATTCCGGTATTGCCGGCATGGTGGTCAAGCCCTGGGATGAACGCGAGGCCACCGTAGCGCAACTCCTGCCCCGGGTGCAGCAAAAGGTCAGCACCATTCCGGCCATTCGGCTCTTTGCGGTTTCGCCACCGGCGCTGCCCGGCGGCGGTAATTTCCCGGTGGAATTCGTCCTGGCCTCCACGGCCGAACCGGCGGAAATCCTGCAATTCGCCCAGCAACTGCAGCTCAAGGCCATGGGCAGTGGCATGTTTGCCTTCCCGCCCATCATCGACGTCAAGATCGATCAGCCCCAGTCGGAGATCGTCATCGATCGGGAAATGGTGGCCGACTTAGGGCTGGATCTTCAGCAGGTGGGCAGGGACATCGGATCCATGGTGGGCGGCAACTTTGTGAACCGTTTCAGCATCGCCGGGCGCAGTTACAAGGTGGTGCCGCAGATCAGCCGCACGGACCGCCTGAACCCGGACCAGCTGCGCAGCATCTATGTGACCGGCCCGGACAACCAGCTGGTGCCCCTGAGTACCATCGCCACCATCCGCAATTCCACCGTGCCACGATCGTTGAACCGCTTTCAGCAGCTCAACGCCGTCACCATCAGCGGCGTGGCCGTGCGTCCCTTGGACGAAGCCCTGCGTTACTTAGAGGATGAAGCCGCCAAGATTCTGCCCAAGGGCTACGTCCTGGACTACACCGGCGAATCGCGCCAATTGCGCACCGAGGGCAATACCTTTTTCCAGGCCTTCGGATTGGCGGTGGTGCTGATCTTCCTCGTTCTCGCGGCCCAGTTCAACAGCTTCAGGGACCCATTCGTGATTCTGGCCGGCTCGGTGCCCCTGGCTATTTTCGGGGCCCTGGTCTTCACCTTCCTCAAAATGCCCGACCCCAACGTGCCCTTTTGGACCCAGGGGTGGACCACCACCTTGAACATCTACAGCCAGGTGGGGTTGGTGACCCTGGTGGGGCTGGTGTCCAAAAACGGCATCCTCATCGTGGAGTTTGCCAACAGCCTGCAGCGGCAGGGACGTGCCAAACGGGAAGCCGTGCGCACCGCCGCCATGACCCGCCTGCGGCCGATTATGATGACCACCGGCGCCACCATCGCCGGCCATTTTCCCCTGACGCTGGTCACCGGTGCCGGTGCACAGGCCAGAAATTCCATCGGCCTCGTGCTGGTGGGCGGCATGGCCATCGGGACTCTGTTCACTCTGTTTGTGGTGCCTTCCATCTATATGCTAGTGGCCCGCGACCACTCCAGGGATGCAGAAGCGTTGATCGGTTCACGGAAAGAAGCATCCTGAACGGGCTGCCTGCCGATTCCGGTTTAATTTTAAATTCCTGGAGAAGAAAATGAATCTATTACTGGCGGCCTCGGGAGTGGTCCTTTTGGTGCTGGGCTGGAAACTGTTCTGGTTGTTCGTCGGCGTGTTGGGTTTCGCGGCCGGCCTTCAGGCGGCCCAACTGGTTTTTGGGCCTCAGCCCTTCTGGGTGCTCTGGGCCGCGGGGCTGGTATGCGGGATCATCGGCGCAATCCTGGCGCTGTTTTTCCAGAAACTGGCCATCGGTATCGGAGGCTTCGTGGCCGGCAGCACCATTGCCCTCCACCTGACGCTGATGATGGGGTACGATCCCGGCGCACTGGTGGCCTTTATCGGGGGCGTTGTCGGCGTGGTGGCCCTCTATCTGCTTTTCGACTGGGCCCTGATCATTCTCTCGTCGGTGGCAGGGGCCACCTTTATCATCGAGGCACTCGGCCGGCATTCCCCCTATGCACCGGTGCTGTCTGCGGTACTTGTTGCCGCCGGGATCATCTTCCAGGCCAGGCTGCTGATCGTTTCCCGAAAGGGGGATCATTAACCCTCTCATCAAAAAAAACCAGGGGAGGGTTCAACTTGAAAAGATATCCTCCAGTGGCAGAAGAAGGCCGAGGAGATCGCTCAGGAATCGCTGGCGGAAATGAGTAAAGAATTAGAGTCATTAGGCTTTACGGTGAAGTCCATCGTCAAAATCGATTTCCCATGGCGCGAAATTCTCGAGGTGGAACAAAAGGAGGCACCGTCCATCCTCGTTATCGGATCGCATGGACGGTTCAACCTTGGAGACGTGTTTCTGGGATCGGTTTCAGACCGCGTGATCCGCAAGAGCAAAGGGCCGGTAATGGTCATTAAAAGGGACCCGGAGGATTGAGATCATACGAACCGCACACATCGATCGACAAAAGTAAGGAGTGAACCATGAAAAAGGTCAGGTTAATTGTTTTGGGTATCCTGTTCATCGCGCCCATGAGTTTTGGCGCAGAAAATGGAGAAATGTTATTCAAATCGATGGGATGCATGTCGTGCCACCACCCGGAAAAGGCTTCCAAGATCAATCCTTCCCTTGTGGATATCGCCCAGGCCTATCAGGGCAAGCAGCCGCAATTGATCGGTTATTTGAACGGCCAGGAGGATGCCATTGTCAAACCGGAAAAGGCCGCCATGATGAAGCGCCATGTGGAGAAAACCAAGGCGTTGACCGATCTGGAACGGGCCACCCTTGCGGATTTCATCTTGGGGTATTAAGTTGGTTCACATGGGGCCATCTTGGTGACGACTAACGTCTGAACAGCGGACTACGTCGGCCCGCGACCTGGGTTGTCGCCTCGTCCCCGACACCTGAAAAGGAACCTGTTATGGCCGCCTTAGATCTGATTCATTGCAAACCGATCGGCCGTCGGGTCTTTGGGCTGATACTGGCGGTGGTGATCGTGTCGGCTTGTGCCGAAGTGCCCATCACCGGTCGTTCAGGCCTGCATCTGGTCCCCAACGCCGAATTGGCCACCATGAGCCTTGAGCAATACCGAGCGGTCCTCGGGAAAAGTCAGCTTTCCACGGATGCCCGTCAGGTGGCCATGGTGCGCCTGGTGGGTACGCGCATCGCCCAAGCTGCGGAAGCATTGTTGAAAGAAACCGGTGCACGGGACGCCATCGCCAATTACCATTGGGAATTCAATCTGATCCAGGACGACAAGACCGTCAATGCTTGGGTCATGCCCGGCGGCAAGGCTGCGGTCTATACCGGCATCCTGCCATATACCCGGAATGAAACCGGACTGGCGGTGGTCCTGGGGCATGAGGTGGCGCACGCCTTGGCAGGCCACGGCAACGAACGTCTCAGCCAGGGCCTGCTGACCCAGCTCGGCGGAACGGCTCTGTCGGTGGCCCTTCAAAGTCAACCCCAGCTGACCCAAACGCTGTTCATGGAAGCTTTTGGTGTGGGTACCAGCGTTGGGTTCCTGTTGCCATACAGCCGGCTGCACGAGAGTGAAGCCGACCGCATCGGCCTGACGCTCATGGCGCGGGCAGGATATGACCCGCGCGAGGCGATTCCTTTCTGGCAGCGAATGCAGGCGCAGGAACAATCCCGGCCGCCGGAGTTTCTTTCAACCCATCCAGCGCCTGAAACCCGCATCAGGGACATCCAATCCTACATGGCTGAGGCGCTGCCCTATTACCAGAAGTCCAACCGATAAACTTACACTTGATATTATAGGAACCGATAGCTCCTCATTATCCATGTCCGACGGCGTCATTATGATTCCGGTGTTGCCGGAATACTGGATAACATCAAGATATATTCCTAATTTACCTTTGCGGTTAGCCATCAACTCCAAAGCTTGAAAAAAGGAGATCCCAGTTCCGCTTTTTTCACGGGCGGGTCCCGCTCTTTCCGCTTTTCATGCAATCCGATCTCATTTTTCTCCACGCCGGCGTCAAATTAGATACGAGATGTGACTATCAGGACAAAGTGGATGGATGGGGGGAGAGGCGTGCTGGAACCAGTCGACGCCTTTCCATTGCGCCTGATGGCAAGAGGAAAACGCTTGGTCGGCGTATTCATGGGGGGGTGGACTATTCTTTCAGCCCGGCCAACGCTTTGTCCGGCCCCAGGAGGACAAGCACGTCACTGTCTTTGACGAGGTAGCGGCCGGTGGGGATCATGACCACATTTTCGGGCACCAACTCCTTCACGGCAACCACCTGAATCCCGTGCCTGTTGATCAGATCCAGCTCCATCAAGGTCTTTCCAATAAACTCTCTGGGGGGGGCCAGCTCAACAATGCTGTACCCCTCCATGAAGGGCAGGTAGTCCAGTACGTTCGGGTTGTCCAGTCGCTGGGCCGCAGTCAGGGCGATATCCTTTTCAGGGAAATAGATCTCGTCGGCCCCGATTTTCTGCAGAATGCGGCCGTGGGGATTGCTAACGGCCTTGGCCACCACACGCTTGACCCCCATATCCTTGACGTTCAGGGTTGCCAGGATGGAGCTGTTGAGCACGGACCCGATGCTCACCACGACGGCGTCCATTTTTTCCAGCTCCAGTTCCTTCAGGGCCTGGAGATCGGTGGCGTCGGCAATCACGGCCCGGCTGACCTGATCCCGGATTTCCTGGACCTGTCGGGGGTTGATGTCGATGCCAAGCACCTCGTGGCCTTTCTGAAACAGCCCGGAGGCAAGATAAAAACCGAAATTTCCCAGTCCGATCACGGCAAATTGTTTTTTCATGTTTTCATCCGATCATGATGTTTTCTTCGGCGAACTGAAACCGGTTGACGCGCTCCCGGCTCACGGCGAGGCCGATGACCATCGGGCCCAGCCGGCCGATGAACATGAGCGCTGATATGGTGATGCGTCCGAATGGGGTCAGGGTGTCGGTAATGCCGGTGGACAGGCCGACGGTGCCAAAGGCACTGATGGTTTCAAAAAACAGTTCAAGGAAGCGCCCCTTGGTTTGGGTGTGGGAGATCCCGCCCAGTTCACTGATCATAAACACCATGACGGCCAGGGTGATGACTGCCGCGCTGACCATGACCACGCTGGTGGCTTTGGACATGCTGGCCTCGGTCAGGGTGCGCCGAAACACCTGGGGGCGGCTGAATCCTCTCAATCGTGAAATTCCCAATACCGCCAGCCCGGCGACGGTGGTGGTCTTTACCCCCCCGCCGCAGGAACCGGGACAGGCGCCGATAAACATGAGGATGCAGAGCATGAAAAGGGTTTCGTTAGCCATGATGCCCATGTCCAGAGTGTTGAATCCGGCGGTTCTGGCACTAATCGACTGAAACAGGGCGGCCAGCAGGCGTCCGGGGATGCTCAGGGGCGCAAGGGTATTGTTCCACTCCATGTATAGCATCGTCAGGGTCCCTAAAAGGATGAGAACGACGCTGGCGGACAGGGCCAGGCGGCTGTGCAGGCTCAGGCGCTTCAGGGTTGTTTTCCTGCTGAAAAATCTGTTTTTTACATCGGCGATGACCACGAAGCCGATGCCGCCGATGATAATCAGCAGGCTTAACACGCCATTAACGATCCAATCTTCACGATAGCCGACGAAGCTGTCCCGGTAGAGGGAGAAGCCGGCGTTGCAGAAGGCGCTGACGGCATGAAAAACGGCCGGGTAGGCGGCTTGCTCCCAGCCCGCCGACGGTGCCGTCCTCAGGTAGAGGCACAGCGCCCCGGCCGCCTCGATGGAAAAGGCGGTAATAAAGATCGCTCTGAGCACCGTGGTCACGGTCTGCTTGCCCTCGCCGTAGGTGAAGGTGTCCTTGATGATGGCCTGGCCGGACAGGGTGGGCCGCCCTTTCATCATCATGAGCAGCAGGGTGGAGAGGGTCAAAATCCCCAATCCGCCCACCTGGATCAACAGCAGGATCACCAACTGGCCGAAGAGGGTCAATTGCCGGCCGATGTCAAGGACGGACAGGCCGGTGACGCAGCTGGCCGAAGTGGACATGAAAAGCGCATCCACAAACCCCATGGGCGAACCTGCGGCAGATGCCGGCAGCATGAGCAGGGCCGTGCCCACGGCAATCAGCAGGGCAAACCCCAATATCGACACGCGCGCCGGGGAGCGCAGCAGGTGAAATGAGAGCCGGGAGATCACTGAATCATTATCCATTGGGCACGCATATCCATTTTCGGGGTGACCTTACCCCGCCCCGTGCCAGTCGGCATAACGTTTGGCATCAACGGTTTTCACGGCCCGATTCCACCGGGCATTGTTTGAAAACCGGATTGTCGCAGTGCTGGCACCTTACGGTATCGACAGTGGGCAAGATCCTATCGATGGCTTCTTTCTGGGTGTCGAACAGGTGATCCCGGCCGATTGTGTCTATATAGCCGCCCCGCTCAAGCACCTGATTGGCATCGGGCTTGAATTCGCACAGGTAGAGGTTGCCCCGCTGCGCATGGCGTCGCTGGGCTTCGCGGGCAAGCATCTCGGCACCGGCGACATCGATGAAATTGATGCCGCATCCGACAATCAACACATTGCGCTTGCGGGTCAACTTTCTGTCGATGTTGTACAGGTACTCCCCAACATGGTTGACAGCTCCGAAGAACAGCGGGCCGTCGATGCGGATGATCTTCAGTTTCGGGCATTCTATTTCCGCTTCGACCAGCGGTGGGCCGAATGTGTCCGGATTCGGTGCCAGGTTGGCGATGCGCGGATGCGCGGTGCGGTTCAGGTAAAGGATCAGGGACAGCAGGACACCCGCATAAATGGCGAATTCCAGGTCCAGGAACAAGGTGGCCAGAAAGGTGGTCAGCAGCACCGCCGTTTCCTCTGCGCTGGTTTTCAAGATGGTGCGAATGTGATGGACGTCGATGAGATGGTAGGCCACCAGCAGGATGATTCCCCCCATGGCCGCGATGGGCAGGTAGGCGGTCAGGGGGGCGATGAGCAGAAGCAGCAGGGCCAGCAGGACCGATGAAAATACGGCTGAAAGTGGTGTGATGGCACCGGCCTGATAATTGATGCCGGACCGTGTGAAGGAGCCGGAACCGGCGTAGCTGGAGAAAAAGCTTCCGATGATGTTGGACAGGCCCTGTCCGATGAACTCCTGGTTGCCGTCGATGGGCTGGCGGGATTTCGCGGCAATGGACCGCCCGATGGATAGGGCTTCGATCAGTCCGAGAAGGGCCACGGCCAGCGCTTTGGGAGCCAGTTGGCGGATGGTGCCAAAGGAAAAGTCCGGCAGCGAAGCCGGTGGAAGGGTGGCCGGCATCTGGCCGACGAGACGGATGCCGTGCTGACTGCCATCCATCAGCAAACAGACCAGACTGCCGATAATCATGGCAAATAGCATCCCCGGCCAGCGGGGAATGACGATTCTGAACAATATCGCAAATGCCAGCGTGACCATGGCCACGGCGAGCACATACGGGTTGATATGCTCAACCTCGTTGAGGATGTTCATCCAGACATACAAAAATGAGTGGCCGCGTGGCATGACGAGACCGAAGACATGCTTCATCTGGCTCGTAGCGATGAGGATGGCCGCTCCCGATGTAAAACCGACAACCACGGCGTGGGAGACGAAATTGACCAGGGTGCCCAGCCTGGCCAGGCCGAATGCCAGCTGGTATATCCCCGCCATGAAGGTCAGGGTCAGGACCATGCTTATATAGGCTTCGGAACCGGGTTCGGCCAGCGAACTGACGGAGGAGAACACGATAATGGAAATCGCCGTCGTGGGACCGGATATCAGGTGCAGGGAGGAGCCGAACAGCGCCGCCACGATCGGGGTGACGATGGCGGTGTACAGGCCATATTCCGGAGGCAGGCCAGCGATCATCGCAAAGGCCACCCCCTGGGGAAGCACGATGACGGCGCCGGTGAGCCCTGCCAGCATGTCAGCCCGCAAGGTATCCCAGCCGATGAAATTCCACCAGCGAAGAAATGGAAACAGCCTTCGCCACCGGGATCGACCATCGGGTGTGCGTAGTTCCAGATTATACCGATTCACGATGTTCACGAATGCCGCTGGTTGCCTCTGTGTTGGCTCTCATGGATTAGTCTTCCACCACAAAGGGGACGATATTCACCTGGATGGCTTTCACCCCGTCCACCTTTTCCGCCAGCCGTTTGACCTTTGCAATGATGATTTTCTCATCCACCAGCGATCCCCGGACGCTCACGAACACCTCCCCATTGCCGGCATCGGCCATCACCTTGGGGAAGTCCTTGACCAGAACCGCTTCGACCCTTGCCGCCAGGGCGGCATCGTCGAGCCGTTGCCGGCTCTCGACGGTGCTTTTAAAGCAGGGCTGGTCCAGGGCATGAAGAATGATGGAAACCGCATCGTCCACGCCCATGTTGCCGATGTGCAGGACCATGTCATACAGCAGGGGGTTCCAGGTATCCTGGCCGAAAAGCTGCAAGCCCCATTTGCGTCGCTCGGCGTCGTCATTGACCAGCACCATGCGCGCCTCGTCGGCAGAGATGCCTTCTCGTTTCATCTCTTCGCGCACCCGGTCCTCCAGGTCTCCACTGATTCTGATCTTGAGAACATGAGAAATCCGCTGCAGAAAAAAATGGCCTGCCAGTCCATGAAAAACGACGTTGTCCCGCTGCAGATGGCTCAGCAGCGCCGCACGGAAGAAAGCGACGAAGCGTTCCTTGCCGGAGGTGAACCGATCCAGGATCGTCGGGGCATCGTGGATCGCCCGGACCAGCTTCAGTTCGGGGATATTGAAATGTTCGGATGCCTCGAGGATGATCTCCCGCGAGATACACTCATAGTTCAAGACCCGGGCCAGTTTTTCGGCGACTTCCTTGCCCCGGCTGTATGAACCCCGGGAAATGGTGACGATGGACATGAGCGGCGTTTTCCTTCTGTAATAATAAACTTCGGCACCGTCGATCGGTAAGCTGGACGTCCGTGTGAAATGTTGAGACAGTCAGGATTGTTCTTTCACTTCCGGCTTCCTGCCATGCTTTCTGTCGATTATAGCGCAAAGGATAGGGATCGTTCAACGTTCAATTTTCACGAAACCGTCATAAGCACCCGGTCGATGGCCCGGGAGAGCTCATCGATGGGTAGGAAATAATGAAGAGGATGGCGATCGGGGTGGTTTCAAGGAATTCTTCTTCGATGATGAATTCCCGGGTCACGGGTAACCCATGCTGAATCACCAACGGGATAGTGATCACCGTCAGCAGCGGAATCGATGGGCAATTTGCGATGCCAGGGAGGAATCCACGCAGATCAACGTCGAAATCATACTGATCTCACGTCAATACTGCGTCCTTGCCGATTTACACGGCATATCGCGGAAAAACGGCCAAAGTTATACCGGAGACCTTTTAGAAATGTTTTCTTATTCCTCGTTGGTCCGCACAAAGCCAAGGCCATGACATGAAGCAGGCACCTGGTCCGATCGCAGCCGCTCAGCCAGCAGCAGCGATTCTTTTTTCTTCTATCGACCGGGCGTCGAGGAAAGACGCCAGAATCCAAGTGACCCATGGCAAAAACGAGCGGCTCGTCCGCTATGCCCGTGGGTGTCGATGAAAGATATGCCTGGCGACCTGGTCTAATTTGTCGGCGTAATACATGCACCGATAGATGACCTTATTAACCAGGGACCGAACCGGTTTATTTGGATTGGTGATGATCTCATTGTCTTCCATCTGTTTTAATATTTTTTCCATCGGACTTCTATATATCCGCATAGCAAACCTTTCTTGGGGTCAGTGTTTCAGCTGCAGCTGGCCGAGCAGAAGACGGGTGCGTCAGGGGCGGCTTACTCTAGTCAAGCGACGGGTCGCCGCAACGGTTCCGCTGACGCTAACATTCGATTCGCCCGGCGGTCTGAATCGTCAATGCACCGCAGCTGCAACCGATGACTGGCTGTCTTGTTCGATTGCTTCCGCCGCTTTTGCGATCGTGGCGCGGATTTCTTTTATTTTGAAAGGCTTGGCAATAAAATCAAAGGCTCCCTTGGCGAGCGACTCCCGGGCCACTTCGATGGTTGCAAAGCCGGTTATCATGATGACCTTCGTCGACCTGGAGTTTTTTAAAACGTGCTCCAGAATCTGAAGTCCATCCATGCTGTCCATGCGGATATCGGTCACAACGATATCAAACGGTTTGTCCGACAGGCGCATCAGCGCTTTTTCAGGCTCGACAAAAATCTCCACATTAAACCCGTCTTTTTGCAAAGCCGCCTTGAGCCGCTCGCCAACAATGGGCTCATCGTCCAGGATCAGAATTTCCAATTTCTTTTTCATGGTGCATCCTCCGTTGGGGCAACCGTTCTTCTCAGGATAGAGGCCAAAGGGCAATGGGTTCAAGAATGATCACGTCGTTTCCGGAACCCGGTCTACCTGAAGTGTTTTGTGAATCTGGCGTCGCTGGTGATAGGCGCGCATCACGAAAAAGAGAATCACCAGACAGCCTGAGATTCCGCTGGCAAACAGGAAGAACTTGCTGGCCATGTTAAAGTAGACGTCCCATTTAGGATCAAAACCCAGAATATCCAGTTGACGCAGATAAATGGGAATGGCGATGATCCGGCTCAACACGCAAAGCAGAATGATCAAGCTGGTTACGAGCCGTATCACCTTTTCGTTGACCACCTTGACACCGTAAACGCCCAGATAAATGCCTAGCAGGGAGCCTATATAAAGAAGCATGGTCAGCCGAATATCCACAAACCCCTGGTAGGCATAGCTCAGTGCGCCGTAAGCGCCCATGAACATGGCCAGGTACAGTTCCGTTCCCGCGGCGACAGCGGTCGGCACGCCGAAAACGTAGATCATGGCCGGCACCCCGATAAAGCCCCCGACACCGATGGTCCCGGCCAGGTATCCGGTGGCGATCCCGACGAGGAGAATGACCCAGAGGCTGACTTTGATATCGGCGACCTTGAAATAGATCACCGGCGGCAGGTTGAGCTTCGCGAGAAAATCCGCGATCTTCCGGGAAGGGCCGGCCCCTGCATTCTCTTGGCCGGAGGACTTGATCAGATCGCGAAGCATGGATAGGGCAACGACGGTCAGGATGCTGGCGAAGACCACGCTGATGTACAAATTGGCCCCGGCACCTTTGGACATACCATGTCCTGCACCTCCTTTAAACAGCATACTGGTGATCCATACGGCAATCTGAATGCCGAGGATCGCGGTACCCAATACGAAAAGGGCCAGCTTCTTATCGACATTTCCGGCCTCGCTGTGTTTGTGCGACCCGACCATGGCCTTGCCGAATTTGTGGTTAATATTGCTGGCGACTGCCACCACGCCCTCAATGCCCAGGTTCATCATTCCGGGTGTCATGAAAAATGCGCCGCCGCTGCCGATAAAGCCGCTCAACACGCCGCCGATAAAACCCAACAAAACCACCTGAAAGGCTGTCGACATACTGATATGCAGAAAGTGGACTATCATTTGACCTCCTCTAACGACGTCGTAACGCCGGGATATTAATCAACGCCGACCAACTTGAGCAGCAGACCGGTGACCGTGCCGTAAAGATAAGCTACAAATGGAACAAACAAGACCACGCAAATCGCTGAAATGACTTTGGCATCTTGGTGCATCGGGCCACCCAGAAAATTCAGGATTACATCTTGGAACATAAATACCGCCGCATAGATACAAGCAGCAGCCAACGCAAACGTCACCAGTTTAACTGCCTGGCGCGGACCGAAGAAAAAACGCGATCGGATCTCGTCGCTGGTAACCACGGGGACCTTGAATCGTTCACGGACATTGAGCGATAGCTCCCGGACCTGCCGCTTGCGAGCCTCGCGCCCCTTGTCCAGGAAAATATCGCCCAACACCACCAGGGAACAATTGGTGGCGTCCTTGACCGCTTCAATGATTTCTTCGCTGCCTCCGGTGATTGTTTTTCCACCGCCTGACCGTCCAATGGAGACCAGTTCTTCCATGACCTTGCCAAGGCCGCCATCGTTGCTGGAGACCTCGGGGCCGTCATCTTCCACCCCTCCTGTATATGCGGCCGGCTCGCTGTCTGCGGACGGGTTTCCGACTTCATTCGCGGCCGCGGCAATGCATTCGTCGCAGGCCAATTCTGAGCGAGGGACGATTTGCAGCAATTCGACAGCCGCACCCCAGCGCTGGGCAATCTGGTTGATGTGTTGAAAATTTTCGTCAACACCGTGGAAACGCTCCTGCACCCACAGGACATTGGTTTCAGCCATCGTGCACTGCACCTTGTTGCATCCCTCCAGCTGATCGAGGACATCGATGATGGCATGGTCGATCCCTTTTTGACCCGGCATGTAGGTGACTGTCACCGTCCCGTCGACGGCCCTGACCCAAAAATTGGCCCGCCGGGTCCTTTCATCGGTTGATAGGCGCAACTTGGCTTTGGCCGTCAGGTGATGATTTTCCATCGCTTTGCGGGTTTCCGTTGTCGTGCAATAGTCTGAAAGTGAGGCGATGTTGAATAGCAACTCGGACGCATGTGACAAGGAAATGGTCTGCAGATTGATGAAAAAATCGAAATAACCCGGGTCCTTCCACTCAGCTCGGTGGACATAGTGCACCCATTTCTCAAAGTCCTCATCGATTTGGTCTAAATAAGATGACACTTTCTCTCGCGGCAGATTGAGATCTGCTATCGCCTTCTCGATGCGCGTCTCTTTCGGAGCCATCAGGCCGACACGCAACCGGTGCCGGACCCCGGGAAGCAACAGGTGCCCAGCCCGACCCTCGTAGATGAGGTTGCCGTCCCGAGCTTTTTCGCAGATGGCGGCCGTGATATGGGCCAGATAGATGTCCTTTTCCCGGGCAAGCCTCTCGTTGTTGATTGGCTTTTTGATGATCGATGTTTCGATCCGCCCCAATTTGATGCCCTGGGCATGTGCTTGGTCCGCCAATTCCCTGCGACTCAACGTCGGCCACCCCGTTTTACTCCCCAGATCTTCGGCCAACTTCTCTGCCGAGCAGTGCGGCAGGCTTGAAATCATGATGATCGGCATCCTGTAACTTCCTCCTTTCTACACGAAATGAGCCGTTTCTTTTTCTCTAACGGTAATGAGTTGTGCACCAATCTTCGGTCTCAACCCTTGCATGGCATCTGCCATCAGCTTGTCGCCGGCCCCGAATACCACCAGGTCGATGTTTTCCGCGGCGATCAATCCGGTGATTTCCTTTTCAACTCCATCCTGAGCAATATGGTATGACACCGGCAGTCCCTGTTGGCATGCACTCTGTACCAGATCGCGTAAGGCCTCCTGCACCCAGCTCCCACTATGCGAATCCGCGCGCTTTTCATTCAGATCGATCGCGAGAATAATCACTTTGGCCTGCATCCTTTCCGCAAGCGCCAGGGCATGATACACACCATTGAAATCATTGCATCTGATATTGAAGGGAACCAAGATGTTTCTTTGGCTGGGCACGTTCATACCACTTTCGCGGCTTGGGTTTTTCTCGACAGCCTCATCAATAAGCGTGCCAGATTGATTAATTGAATGTTTTCGATAAGTTAAAAATTGCTCGGCAGTGAACGGACACAGATAAGGTTTCAAAATGAAACCAGCTAAGTTGTATCCGATTTATTTACGGTGAGTTATGTTGATAATTGATCAAGCTGACAAATGTTTCAAAACGAAACGTTCCCCGGCCGGCGGGCGTTCCGCGCGTCTATTTGGCTGCGGCTGTCGGCTTTTTGCTTAACCGAAACGGGCAAATAGTCGTCTATCCCAGCTGGTAACGTTTCATTTTGCGCCAGAGTGTGGTTCGGGGGATTTTCAGGATTTCGGCCGTCCGGGCTTTTTGAAAGTCGGTCTGCCGCAGAACCTGCAGGATGTGTTCTTTTTCTATCTCCTCGAGGGAGACCGGTCGGCTTTCCTCCATGCTTTCAATATCGAGGCGCTGCAGATCGGGCGGGAGATCTTTGGGGTGGATGATCTGATCGTCGCAAAGCGCGACCGTTCGTTCGATGATGTTTTGCAATTCCCTGACATTGCCCGGAAACGGATAGTGGGTGAGAATCTCGAGGGCGTCGTTGTCGACCCCTTCGATCGCTTTGCAGAAACCCGAATTGTATCTTGAAAGAAAATGGCGGATCAGCAGGGGAATATCGTCTTTACGGGCACGTAGCGGCGGCAGAGTAATCAACACCACGTTGAGTCGGTAGTAGAGATCCTCCCGGAATTTTTTGGCCGCCACCAGTTCCTTGAGGTCCTGGTTGGTGGCCGCAATCAGCCGCGTATCCACCGAAACCGGCCGAATGCCGCCGATCCGGTTCAACTTGCGTTCCTGCACAAAGCGCAGGAGCTTGACCT